>VOFH01002817.1_pt1 | contig 13911 bp, 19 predicted proteins | sample 5384091 | NCBI WGS metagenome assembly VOFH01 (sample SAMN12384727, study PRJNA508395) | human gut metagenome | isolation source: healthy gut G | host: Homo sapiens
ATTGATTATCTGGTATCTGGCAAAAATCGTGAAACAGAATTATAAGACTGGTTATATTGTATGTATCTCTTTAATTTTGGCAGGGGCTATCGGTAATATTATAGACAGTGTGTTCTATGGCGTTGTTTTTAATGAAAGTACTCATAGTACCATCGCTTCTTTTGTTCCGGTAGGTGAAGGGTATTCGGAATGGTTGCATGGTAAGGTGGTGGATATGTTCTATTTTCCCATTATTGAAACCAACTGGCCCGAATGGATACCGGGAATAGGAGGGGAACATTTCATATTTTTCAGTCCGATATTTAATTTTGCCGATGCCGCCATCAGTTGCGGTATTGTGGCGTTGTTGTTATTTTACGGTAAGTATCTGAATAAGAATATTCACCCGTCAGCAGAAGAAATTAAAGAATAAATGATGCGTCGCAGGAATATTACTTGGGTGTGGCTGCTGGGTGCGGCTTTTATGGTGGGGTGTGGTAAGCAAGTGCCTGAAAATATTATCCAGCCGGACAGGATGGAGAATATCTTGTACGATTATCATTTAAGTATCTCCATGGGCAATAATCTGAGTTATTCTGATAATTATCAAAAGGAGGCGTATAAGAATTATGTCTTCGAGAAGTATCATATTACTGAAGCTGATTTCGATTCGTCCATGGTGTGGTACACACGTCACACGGAGGAACTTGCCGGTCTTTATAAAAAGCTGGGGGAACGCTTCCGCAGTGAAGAAAAAACGCATGCAGGAGTTACTGGCATTGCGTGAGAATAAACCGGCTGCATCGTTGCCGGGAGATACTGTGGATGTATGGTATGACCGTAAACTTTATTGGCTGACAGATGTTCCGTTGGCGAATAAGGTGACTTTTGAGATTCCCGCCGATAGTAATTTCAAAGCAAAGGATGCTTTCCTGTGGTCGGCTGATTATATATTCCTTTCGGAAGGGGAACGGAGAGCCACTATGGGGTTCAATATTTTGTTTGATAATGATTCTGTGGTGGGGCGTGTGAAGGATATCACGTGTTCCGGTGTGCAGACTTTGTATATAAAGCCTGATTCTGCTTTTGCCATCAAGAGTGTGAGCGGATTTATTTACTATATGGATAGTGATTCGTCAACGAATAAGCCGGGACTGATTATCAATAATATTGCTTTGACCCGTTATCATGAACCGGTAGATACAATGACAGTTGCCGGAAAGGATAGTTTGGCTGTGGAACGGCGTGTTGGAACAGATTCGATGGTAACAGAGAAAAAAGCAGATTCGATTCAATCGGTGGATATCAGGAAAAATGTTCCCGTCCGTATGAATCCACGTGAGATGAAGGAGAATAATGCGGCAGATCATTCTCACCCAGATCGTCCTCAGAGAATCAAGCGCAGAAATTATTATTCTTTTGTGGGTATGAGACGTTTTGCTTGTCATTATCTTTATGTTTCGGCAGATGGCTGTTATTCTAAATATGTAGTGGAGTTGGAAGATAGCGATAGAGTGCGTGCATATTTCCCATTGAAGGAGGAGATTAGTGCGACACAATGGATAGGCGGAGTGATTATTATTTCTCCGATGTATGAGTTGGATATTTGTTCCGGAGAGAAATTTGCTGATTTCCTGCACCGTGCCATGCTGGAAACAGGATGTGAACAGCCTGTATATGCATGGCATATAGCTGATTTTGATTTGCCGGGAAAGGAGTTTACAACGGGAAGCAGACTGGTACGTTTATAATATATGCTTTGGGTAGAGCTGTAGTATTTCTCATTCAGAAATTATTGGATATGCCGATGGAAATATGAATTTTAAGGTAATAAACGTCTTCTGAACTCCGAGCAAACCACTGCTGTGGCAATTGCCACATTCAATGATTCGGAGGTTTCCCGTTCTTGAGGATAATTGGGAATGTATAACTTCTTGTTTATCAGCTTCTCTACTTCAGGACTTACTCCTTTTCCTTCGTTTCCCATGACAATCAATCCATGAGCCGATAGGGATTCTGCATAAATAATGTTCCCGCTTAAAAAAGTGCCGTATACAGGAATATCGGCCAGGCTTTCAATAAGCTGTGGTAAAGAACAGTAATGAACTTTTACTCTAGCCAATGCCCCCATGGTTGCCTGTACGGTTTTGGGATTATACACATCTGCTGTCCCTGTCGAGCAGAAGATATGTTCAATGCCAAACCAGTCTGCCAAGCGGATAATGGTTCCCAGATTCCCTGGGTCTTGTACATCGTCCAGTGCCAGGCATAGAGAACTTTTAATAACTTCCGGATTTAAATCATAAGAAGGTTGTACAAAAACGGCCAATACCTCTTGGGGGGTCTTTTGAAGGCTGGCACGTGACAACTCTTCTTGTGTTACTTCAATAATTTCGTTGGCCGTGGCAGAGTGGTTCATTTTCAGCCAATTGGAAGTGGCAATCAGTAACTTGCAAGGGAAGTGTCCCAATAAATCGCCTACCAATTTATGCCCTTCGGCCACAAAAACTTGTTCTTCTTTGCGTTTTTTTTTCAGTTCCAACGAACGGATATATTTTATTTTGTTTTTGCTCAGCATGATAATTTCTATTTAATAACAAATATTTGGAGCAAAGCTAAGAAGATATTTTCAATTAATATCTATCTTTGTAGATAAATTTGCGAAGGTTACGGATTTGTATGAAGAAAAGCGCACGCCCATATATATGCACATTTATTATAGCACTATGCACCTCGTGTTCGGTCAGTAAATTTATTCCTGAGGATAAATATTTATTGGATGAGGTCAGGATTGTATCTGAGACGAAAGAGGTGAAGCCGTCACTATTCAATTCATATATTCGTCAGAATCCTAATGCCAAATGGTTCAATTTGGTTAAGATACCTATGCGTACTTATTGCGTCTCAGGCGTGGACTCCACTAAATGGATTAATCGTTTTTTTAGGAAGATTGGTGATGCTCCGGTAATCTATGATGAATCTGTTGCCCTGAAATCCCAGGAGGAAATAGAGAAAGCGGTACGTAATATGGGGTATATGGGGGCTACTGTGCACTTGGATAAAAAAACGAGGAAGAACAAATTAAAATTGGCTTACCGTATTCATGCCGGGCATCCTTATAGGGTACGTCATGTGGTGTATGATATAGATGATTTGGTTATCAGTAACTACATGCGGCAGGACTCTGCCCAAAGTTTGTTGGCGCCCGGTATGCTGTTTGATGTGAATGTGCTGGATGCTGAACGGCAGCGGATTACCAAATTATTGCAGAATAAGGGTTATTATAAGTTCAACAAGGATTTTTTGGTCTATCAGGCGGATACGGCTAGAAATACCTATTTGGTGGATTTGACTCTACGATTACTTCCTTATCAGCGTAGAAAAGAAGATTTGCCGCAGAAGCATAGACAATACAAGGTGGGGGAGGTGAACTTTCTGGCGGATGATGAAATCATGTCGGTGCAGGAAGGAACTTTGGAAGAATTTGATTCTTTGCGATACAAAGGATATAGTATGTATTACAAGGGAAAGGCTTTTCTCCGTCCGCAAGTGTTGGTTGATTTCAATCGTATCCGTCCGGGAGAACTGTATAGTGAACAGGATGTGCAAAACACCTATTCCAATCTGGGGCGTTTGCGTGCCTTGAAATACTCTAATATTCGTTTTCGTGAAGTGAATGGAGAAAATGGTACGCAACTGGACGCGTACGTATTTTTGGCAAAGAACAAAAATAAATCCATGGCGTTTGAAGTAGAAGGAACTAATTCGGCTGGTGACTTGGGAGCGGCCGCCTCGGTTTCTTTTCAGCACCGCAATGTATTCAAAGGTTCCGAAACTTTTATGATGAAAGTGCGTGGCGCTTATGAGGCCATTACGGGATTGGGGGTGGCTTCACAGGATTATGTGAATGATAATTACATGGAGTATGGGGTAGAAAGCAGCTTGAATTTCCCTCAGTTCATGTTTCCTTTTCTATCATCGAATTTTAAAAAGAAAATTAGAGCTACTTCAGAGGTCGGCTTAAAGTTCACATCGCAAGTTCGTCCGGAATTCTCGCGTACACTGGCTTCTGCTTTATGAAAGCTGTCAATCCGGTGTATAACACTAAAAAGGAGCATTTCCCTATTATACATCCTAAATTCAGTCGCGATTTTGCATTTCATTTTGCGGTAGGATATCCATTCTGATGCCAAGCGGATATCCGTCTGAAAAAAACAAAAGGCTGCGCGGTTCTTTGACGAACATTGCGCAGCCTTTCTGTTTTATCTTGTTGCAACTCTTAACGTGCGGCGTAATAGGTATTGACCATAGTTGCCTGACGTGCAGCAGATACTCCCTGTGCATCCAAAGTAACGGTCAGGTCTTCACCGTTTGGTAAAGTCATCTGTGCGGTACCGTCATTGTTAATCTGCAAAAGTTCAGTGCTGACGCCGTCTGCAACTACATTCCAGGTATTCAAATCTTTATCGTAGATTAATTCCATAGATGCGGTTTCGCCTTCTTTTGTAATGGAATAACCGTTTTCAAGAGTTTCTACCAGATAGTTTCCGTTTTCGCCTTTTACTTTCTTTACCTCACCAATGCTCGCCATAGGGTTGCTTCCGCTCCAGAATTCAATAGAATTGATAACCAAAGCATCTGCCAAATAGCATATACCATATACCGGAATGATATTGAACGCCAGGTAAACAAGCTCATTGACAAATTTATTTCCAATACTTTCGTTCCAACTCAACAGCTTGCTATGCAATCCGAAAGAACCGATACATGAACTGAAAAGAAAAGCACCGCATACCATTACAGTTGCAGCCAATTTCAAATTGAACTTTTTCATAATAACTTTCTTTTATTTTACTGCATTTTATTGAGATAAAATCTCAATATTTATATATACTAGTGCAAATATAACCATTTTTATAACATAGACATTAAAAAAAGCTGCAAAAAACAGTATTCTGTAAAATAAAAGAGCCTTATTTATTTCTATTTGCGAGAAAGAGATTGGGAAATCCAGCGGTCTACGGCAAATTTTCCCGGCCCTATAATATACATCAATACAAATACCACCAAATAAACAAATGCAAGTTCTTTTACCGCAAACGGATCATTGCCATGAACAATGAAGAATGCTACACACATCGTAAATATCATAGGAATCATTGCCAATCTGTATAAGAAGCCTATGATGAATGCCATTGAACATGCCAGTTCGCCAAAGATGGCCAATCCCAGAGAAAGGGGACTACCGATGCCGAGAGGATCGGGGAACACCGTAGAAAGTTCCTGATAGTTTGCCCATTTATCAATACCGTGATTCATCATCAGAATACCGAATACAATTCTGACTGCTAATAATATAACAGATATAAAAACGCCATTCGGATTGGTAGGAAATAAAAATCGTTTTAACATAATCATTCGTTTTTTTAAGTTGATATATGTTCTTAACAAATAAGAATGAATAAATGTTTATTTCCGTTTTCCTTGAAATCATAAGTGCAGTATCACCGATGGCAAAAATATTGTTATAACACAGTTGTAGAGATCAACAAGGAGGCCGGTTACCGGGGCCATAGGCTTCCTTTGCAAAGTCCCTCTATGCTGTTGGCGCGTACACCTGCAACCCAAAAGACATTCATCGTTTCCAGAGTACTGTTATCACTCAGAGTCATCGTTCCATTCTCATAATTAGTAACCTGCACACTGGTTATGATCTCCCGTCTTTTAATAAGTAATTTGCCACTTCTTCCGAAGATTTTTCAGAGAAAGCGGAAAGCAGGCGGGAGCACCATCCACAAGAACAATGCGCATCAGGTTCTATATCAAGATCAGGGATAGTCTTGCCGACTTCATTTCTAAGCAATGCACTGGAAAGTTCTATACCCGTGGCGCCACCATGATGATTAATAAAATGTCACGTGAGACGTTTTCTTTCTCCAGGTTGCTGGTATTCTGTGCTTTTCAAAACTTTCAGGCATTTTTCTTCAAGAAATTCCTGGACTACTTCAATGATGCCAACAAGGAGAAGAAGAACAAAAGTTTGACTTCAGTGTGATCGGTGGCCCGCATTATTCCAGTGACACCAAACTCGGACTGGGCTTGGTAGCCGCCGGACTATACCGTACCGACCGTGCCGATACACTGCTTCCTCTCTCTACTGTTTCGCTGTATGGTGATGTGTCCACTGTCGGGTTCTATCTGCTCGGTGTACGCGGAAGTCATATATTTCCGAAAGACAAGTACCGGCTCAATTATAACCTTTATTTCTATTCTTTCCCCAGTCTGTATTGGGGCGTCGGCTACCGGAATGCGGTGAATGACGAGAATGAAAGCAGTTACAAGCGCTTTCAGGCACAGGTAAAGGTTGACTTTATGTTCCGGATGGCAAAAAACTTCTATCTGGGGCCTATGGCAAGTTTCGACTATATCGATGGGAGGAATTTTGAGAAACCCGAGCTTTGGCAAGGGATGGATGCCCGCACCTCCAATGTCAGTGCGGGACTTTCTCTGGTGTACGACTCGAGAGATTTCCTGACGAATGCCTATAAAGGATATTACCTGCGCATAGACCAGCGTTTCAGTCCGGCATTTCTGGGGAATGACTACGCTTTCAGTAGCACGGAACTGACCACCAGTTACTATCGCCGGGTGTGGAAAGGCGGAATACTTGCCGGACAATTCCATACCCTGCTGACCTACGGCAATCCGCCTTGGGGGCTGATGGCTACCTTGGGAAGTTCGTACTCCATGCGTGGCTATTATGATGGCCGGTACCGCGATAAGAATGTGGTGGATATGCAGGTGGAACTCCGCCAGCACGTATGGAAACGGAACGGAGTAGCCGTCTGGGTGGGAGCCGGAAATGTTTTCCCCGACTTTTCCTCATTCAAAGTGAAACATATACTTCCCAACTATGGCTTTGGCTATCGGTGGGAGTTTAAGAAGAGAGTAAATGTACGATTGGATTTAGGGTTTGGAAAAGGCCAGACCGGATTTATATTTAATATCAATGAAGCTTTTTAATAGTATAAAAAAATGGTTCGGTAATCAGGAGAATTTGTTCTACCTGTTCCTGTTTGTGCTGATAGTGCCCAACGTTGTATTGTGTTTCACCGAACCTTTGCCGCTTGTAGCCAAGATTGCCAATGTCCTGTTGCCATTGGGGTGTTATTATCTGATTATGACCCTTTCCAGGAATTGTGGAAAGATGCTCTGGATTTTATTCCTTTTCGTATTCTTCGGGGCCTTTCAGATCGTGTTGCTCTATCTGTTCGGGCAGTCCATCATTGCGGTGGATATGTTCCTGAACCTGGCGACTACCAATTCTTCCGAAGCCATGGAGTTACTCGACAACCTGTTGCCGGCTTTGATTACGATTGTGATCCTGTACATCCCGGCCCTGATACTGGGGATGATCTCCATTGTCCGTAAGCGTACGCTTTCTGTCCGCTTTATCCGCAGGGAACGGAGACGTGCGTGGGTTGTGCTGGGTGCAGGTCTGGTATCGTTGGGAGCGGCCTTCCTGTTGGATAAGAAGTACGAGATGACTTCCGATTTATATCCGGTCAATGTGTGCTATAACGTAGTGCTTGCCGTGGAGCGGAATGCCCGGACTCTCGATTATGAAGAGACTTCGAAGGATTTCACTTTCAATGCCGCCGCCACGCATCCGGCGGAAGACCGGGAGATTTACGTACTGGTAGTGGGAGAGACCTCCCGTGCGCTCAATTGGTCGTTGTACGGTTATGATCGTGAGACAAATCCCAAATTGTCGGAGGTATCCGGCCTGACGGCTTTTTACGAATGTGCTGACCCAATCGAATACAACTCATAAGAGTGTTCCGATGCTCATGTCTGCCGTTTCGGCAGAGAATTTCGATTCCATCTATCATCAGAAAGGAATTATTACCGCTTTCAAAGAAGCAGGTTTCAAGACAGCTAATTTCTTGAATGCCTACGATATCATCCACCTATTGGAGGAGCAGCAAGTAGATGCCAGTATGCTTTACACGTCCGACCATGGGAAGATATCTTCGATGATGGCCGACACCTGTTTCTTCATGCATCCCCCCGTTCCATCCTGACTATCAGCTACACGTACCTTTCCTGCTGTGGACATCCGACAGTTATAGGGGAAGAGTATCCCGGGAGAGAAAGCTGCTTCGATGAACCGACAGAAAATATATCTTCAGCATTTCTTTTTCCAGACCATGATGGAACTGGCCGGAATAGAAACTCCGTATCAAAATGACAGTCTATCTGTCACCAGCCCTCTCTATACAGAGAAATCGAGGGTTTATCTGAATGATCATAATGAACCGCGTCCACTGGATGATATAGGAATGAGAAAAGAAGACTTTGAGATGCTGAAAAAAGAGGTATAGACGCGCAATAATACTATTTACTTTTTTTCTTCCTGATCTCCTCTTTCTCCAGATTTCTAACAAGTCAATTGCTCTACCAGCTGAGCTAAGAGTGCAAATTACAAACTGTTTTTCTTTCGTACACCCTCAGGGATTCGAACCCTGGACCCACTGATTAAGAGTCAGTTGCTCTACCAACTGAGCTAAGAGTGCATTCTTTTCTGATTTGCGGTTGCAAAGGTAGGTGTTTTCTTTTAAACATCCAACATTTTGCATCATTTTTTTACCTTTTCATCGAAATTTATTCAAACTCATAAATATCTGAAGGCGTATTCCGCTTTAAGGCAATGACTTGCACATCTTTGCCAACGATAATCCCTTTGTTTCGTAGTGAGAGTTCTACTGTCTTATATGCCAGTTCGGGGTGATTATTGTCTTTGCTAAGATGACAAAGCCAAATATATTTAAGACTTTCATTGATATTTTCTGCCAAAAAATCGGCGGTTTCGCGGTTACTCATGTGTCCATTAGGCCCGGCAATACGTTCTTTTAAATATTGGGGATAAGGTCCCATTTTCAACATCTCTTCATCGTAATTCGCTTCCAATACCAAATAGTTTGCTTTACATATATATTCGGCGGCAGTGGGAGTGATATGCCCCAAGTCAGTAAGGAAAGAAAATATTTTACCGTCTATATTTATGCAATAGCCAACATTGTCAGTTCCGTCGTGAGGCACTTCAAAGGCAGTAATTGCGAAACTCATTCCAGAAACAACTTCATTATCCAAAAGATTGCCGCATGCCATCAATAGAGCAGAGACCGGAATCAGAAACATACCAATATTCATTGAGGTAATGGCACTTCGTTTTGCCATCCAACGAGTTACAAAACTAACACAACATACTACAACAAAAGGATTTACATTGGCTATCCAGCCCGGCTTGGCCGTTTCGCCCGCCATACGGATAACATACTTGGGCATCGTAGCATAAAGTTGGTGCTGCACCATCCAAAATCCCGTGATAATAAGTATTAGAATCAATAAACGCCAATTGGTGACAATACGCAAGAAACCTTGTCCGATCTCACGCATACTTTTTCCTTCTCCTACGGTGTGAGTTGATTTATACAAAAAGAAAACAGCCAACAAATCAATGAGAGTCATAAATCCGGAGAAATAGTTTATGTAAATATATGCCTGATCACCAATCATATTTCGGAGAGGATCGATAACTGTTTTTCCGGTAAAAGCACCGATGTTAACCATCATGTAGAAAATAGAATATCCACGTGCACGGGTAGCCTCGGTTGTTTCCTTGGCAACAGAAGCCGAAATAACAGACTTAATAAATGAGCCGCCTATCATGATTATAAATAAAACCGGCACTATCAACCAACGGAAAACGCTATCTGTCAATCCACTAAAATGGGTATTTGCCCCATAGCTCACCAACCCGGTACTTTCAAGCAATGTAGGCAATACTCCTAAACCAAAGTATCCGGCAGTTAATAACGAAAAGGCAGCAAGCATTGATTTACGAAAACCAATCTTATCGGCATATGCTCCGGTAAAAATAGGAAGCAAGTATAATCCACCGGAAAAAAGACCGGAAATCATACGAACGTAAAACCTTCCGGGATATCTATACGCAAGGCAATATCCCTGCGGAACAGAACAAAAAGAAGAAGTGGTGGTTTTAGAAAATACCGTCCGGACTTTACCTAACTTATGAAAGTCCGGAGCAGTATCTTCATTGAGAAGAAAAAAAGTGAGATGAAAAAAATGAGTGTATATTACTTATGCTTTTTATGAGTATCTCTGTAACCATAACTATATCCGTAGCCATATCCGTAACCATATTTCTTTTCCGCCAGATTACCACCATTCACTACTAAAGATATTTGGTTTAGTTGCCCTGATCGTTGTATCTCGACAATTTCAGACAACACATTCTTGTGCGTATAATTCATGCGGCACACATAGAGTGTGAAATCAGTCACTTTACTCAAGCTCAATGTATCACTAATCAATCCCACCGGAGCCGAGTCCACAATGAGATAATCAAACTGTTCACGGAAATACGCGAATGCCTCTTTCAATCGGGCTCTTTCCAACAGTTCTGCCGGATTAGGAGGATAGGCCCGGCAGGTGCGACGAATAATTGCTCATGTACTCTGACGGGAAGATTATATCTTCCGGTTTTATCTCATTGTCCGAAAGGTAACTGGTCATACCTACATGACTCTTTATTCTGAAATACTCCGCCAGTCTGGGACGGCGGATATCCAGACCCACTACCAGTACCCGACATCCTAGAAAAGCAAAGGTCAGAGCCAGGTTGATGCTGATGAAACTCTTTCCTTCTCCGCTAATGGTGGAGGTCATCAGGATACATTTTTTGTCACCCTCTTCAGTAAGAAAAACGCAGATTGCTTCTCATGCGGCGAAAAGATTCTTCCATGATGCCGTTTTGTCCTTCTTCAACACCACCACCTTCTTTGGTATACGGAATGATTCCCATTACAGAAATTTGTGTACTCTCTACTTCTGCTACCGACATTATTTTAGTGCGGAAAATGCCTCCGAACAAAATCACTCCTGCCGTCATTGCACATGCCAGAGACAGACTTCCGGCATAAATCATCATACTTCGCGGAGCTATCGGTCTGTCAGCAGATAGGGGAGCATCAATCACTCTTGCTTTGTTCATTGTGGCTGCCAAAGAAATAGCTGCCTGTTCACGCCGTTCAAGCAACATCAGATATAGTTTGCCTTAATTTGCTGTTGACGGTCTATGTTATTGAACTCCCTTTCCTGCTTCGGCATATTTCCGATACGGGAGTTGAAATAATCGGTTTTACGCAGAATATCAGTGCGTGCTATGCTCAGTCCGTCTTTCACACCGACCACAGAACTTACTACATTTCTTCTCAATGCATCAATGCGAATATCTGATTTACCACCGTCGGATTATCTGCTTTCATGGTGTTCATCAGCCGTTCACGTTCCAGCAGTTCCTTTGTTATATTCGTTAATCAGTTGCACCAGTTCCGTATCGGCAATCCCCGTATTCACCGGTAATAGCGAAAAACGGTGTTTATCATCCGACAAATAGTTATAAATATAGTTAGTCATGTATTTAGTTGCATCTCCACATCCAGCAAACTTCTTTTCGTACTCATTGTTTGTATTCAGATCCAGAGTCATGTTGGTTTTCAAATCGCTCAGACGTTCTTTTTTGTTTGTATTGCTCCAGATGCTTTTCTACAAATCCCAGTTCGTTGCTGATACTGTCCAAACGTTCTTCAAAAAGATGAGTGTATTTCCTGTCACCTTATTCTTATCATCCATTGCATCCCGGTTGTAGACTTCAATCAACTTAACAAGAAAAGCTTCCGCACGATCCTTATCCGTATCCTTGAAGGTCAGACTGATGATAGAAGTTTTTCTTTGAGGTAGTGGTGACCACCAGCTGACCGGAATAATCGTTTACGGCATCAATAGGACGGCAAATACTTATCTTTATGGCCTCGGAAAACTGATATCGGGCAGTAATCTTAGAGTGCATCGTCCGGCAGGAGTTTCTATAAAAGCGGGAAACCTGTGAAAGTCTCCGTTACACAAATATCGTCCAAGGCGCTGCTCACGGCATAACGTTCACCTGCTTTCTCTACTTGTATCAGCAATGTCCCGCTCAATGTATCCATGGATGCTTTATCCATAGAAGCAATGATGGGAGGTGTAGTGGTTTCATTATAGAAAAGTCCATCTTTCACCTTATACTTCGTATGCAGATTCAGCTCATTAATCACTTGCAGTAGGATAGAGCGTGAACGCAATATCTCCATTTCATCTTCAATCTGCGTATTTGCAGAGCTGAGGGAAGAAGGAGCGACTTTCTGGAAATAGCTCATCAATGGCCTTATTGCTTCCTTCCGAATCCTTGATGACAACAGAAGCCGTTGCCTGATAGATGGGAGTAGCTACATGTACATAAATGTATGCGCCGGCAAGTGCTACCACAGCAGCCAGCAAAACCACCGCCAGTGTGCTAACAGTTTGTAGAATAGTTCAATCAGGTCTATTTCTTGTTCCTGCATTTGATTAGTGTCTGTTTGATTGGTGTTCATATATAGATTGTGTTAGTTAGTGAATTATACTTTTTATCGTAAAATATTGACCATTAACCCCGCCAGGGATATAAGTATAGAGGTTATGGAAATCAGAAGATTGGTGGAAGAACCAATGTTGGCACTCTGTTTCTTTGCCTTGTTCGGCTCCACGTAGACGATGTCGTTTTGCCGTAGATAGAAGTCGGGGGAATAAATGATGTTTTCATCATTCAGGTTGATGGTGATAAGTTTTTGTTTGCCGTCTACGGTGCGGATGATACGTACATTATCCCGCTTCCCGTATATGGTCAGATCACCCGCCATTGCTACAGCTTCAAAGACATTCACCTGTTCGTTATTTACGGTATAGACTCCGGGCGGCTTACTTCTCCAATTACGGAAATCTTATAGTTTACCAACCGGACAGTTACGATGGGACGCTCTTTCAAGTAGCGTTCCAGTTTCCCCACAATCAGTTCAGAGGTTTCCTGAGTGGTCATTCCACCTACTTTCAAGGTGCCGAGTACAGGGAAAACGATCTCGCCCCTGATTGTTCACCAGATAGTTTTTGCAGGGTAGGTTGTGAAACTAAATTAGTGGAATTGATTCCTGTTTGCGAAGCAGGTACCACTAAATTGAAAGGCAAGGCGGCTTCGGTTCAGAACAACTGACGGAGATGGTAAGCAAATCTTTAGGCATGATGCGGGCATCATATTCTATAAGAGTGTCCCGGAATCCCTCATTCAGCTTTTTGCAAATAGGATACTTGCCTCGCTTGATGAACAGGAAGAACAAGTAGGCACAGAAAAGTTGCCGCACATAAGACAGATATGGTATTTCTCATCGGGTATATCCGGTGCCGAAAGTCCCCATACGACACCTATAAATAAAATGAAAGCGTGGGAACTGCCATTATCTGTCAAAGGTATCGCCAAACACCCGGATATAGATAATAAAGACAACAGCCCACGCTCTACTATACATTTGGATATACAGCGAGCATGAGCGTTTGTTGCCTATTATTCTTATACCCATTTGAAATTTGGCGATTTCCTTGACAAGAATAATATGGTAAACGCTTCTAACTATTTAATATGCAACCTTTTAGGAGTATATCAGAATATTCCTAAAGATGTCGCAAAGTTAATGAATAATTTATAAAAGCCAATAACATAGAGAAAATTCTCTTTCATATATATAAATCTCATGCAAGGTTAAAGGATATACCTCGATTATTATTAAAAATAGTATTACTTACATGCACATGTTAGTGCTATTGATATGTACATGTTGATGATGCTAACATCCGGGTGTTGATAGTGCCAACATGTACATGTAAGTAACATCATTCTTTTAAAGAAACGTTGTATATATATAAAAAGAAAAGGAGCGCATCAATATAACTTTGATGCACTCCTTGCTATGAGTAAAAAAGTACTCTTCTTTAGAACTT
>VOFH01003213.1_pt1 | contig 13892 bp, 32 predicted proteins | sample 5384091 | NCBI WGS metagenome assembly VOFH01 (sample SAMN12384727, study PRJNA508395) | human gut metagenome | isolation source: healthy gut G | host: Homo sapiens
AATCTGCCAAACGGGAGTCATAGAGCTCTTCCGGCAAAACACATAACATCTTATTTACCACAGCCGTCAACAGGAACATTCTCATACATACTATAAGCTCCCATCAAAGTGTGATTCACCTTATATGCCAATCTTCATACGAACGGTTATTATCTCCGAAGCGGAAACGCCCAAGATAGGACGATTTATCAGGATTCCAAAAGAGTGGTCGCGAGACACAAAACCATAATAACCGTTAGCAGAAGTCGATGGAAAGGTTTGGTAAAAGCCGAACCTTCCAAGAATAAACCTTCATATTCACTACAAGAGCGGAACTATCCGGCGTACATGCCAACACTTTGAAAGCTCTTGAAGATACCCGGATTATGTGGGAATGATTCAGTGCACGGGTAATATCAGAGTCACCACTCGTATTGACAGGTTTGCTCAACAAGGCATACGCGCCACGATTGTCGAATCGATCATCTCAAAACGCAGACGCTACATCTGTTCCGCCCAGTTGCCCCGGTGCACCTTCCCCACCGTCACTCGTGTTTTCTATAGAAGAAGTCAGCAACAGTTCCCGTCCTAACATAGCAACCGGAAACTCGACATACACTTTATCTTCCAACCTTATGAATAGTCATCAGCCCATGAGCTGTCACTTTCTTCTTGTTCTTGAAAAAGTTTCTGATAAGGTGTCAGCACTTCTTTCTTTTCCTCTTTTTTTCTTCTTTTTAAAAGGCCAGATCGCATTTCCGTCTTGTGGCAGGCAACACATAAAAAGAAGCAATAAACAAAGTATCTTAATACATATCTATTTCTCATACTTCCTATCATTTTAATTTGCCTGATCAATTTTGTACAACAATAAACTATAATGACGTTGCGTATCAGCGGAACCAGAAACACTTGCTGCAACCAAGCTACGGATTTTCTTCAGTTCACCGAAATAAACGTGTTCCATCGGTTCTAACGGAGCCTTTAAATCAACATCATCTTCAAAACCGCTAATTTCCTCCAAGGGTTGCCCGCGTCTCAGCATCCTTATTATTAAAACATCCCATAAATTCTTCCGAAACGATACCAAACGCTCACGCGAAGCAGCTTTTCAGCCATTCAGGAATCTCAATAATACCATACATGTCCGTAATACCTCTGCGAGTCGCATTTTTTAGCAACCCCGTTTACAGATCCTTCTATCAATTTTGTCAGATAATTCATCTGCAGACGCATCTCCGTATCTGTCAAAGTTTTACCAGCACGCGTTGATGCCCATACAAAACGTTCGATATCTGCCAAATATTCTTTTGAGTATAAGGAGCCGATGTCGCCTTGTCCGAACAAATAGAAACAGCGCCACAACGGGATAGAATACCATCAATAATCGCATTCTCCATCTGCATAGCGACAGAAGTACGAATAGGAAATTCCTTCAATGTTTCGCGTGCATCCAACCAAGAAAGATCTTTCAGTTCATTCAACAAGAAATTCAATGCTTTCTTTTGTTGCTCTTTTGATACTGTCTTATAACTCGGACGCTGATCTCCATCATACCGTTCATTCAAATATATACCTCCGATATCGGCCAGCACAAAGCTCAAATAACGAACATATCCATAAACGACCTCATCATACAAAGCACTACGGAATTCAAAATCCTTATCTTTGTCTGCCACCCATTCATTGATATGTTTCAGGATATATTGCAGATTACGACGTCCATACTCTGAAGCTTTCACAGGATCATCTCCCCAAATCTTCTTCTACGGAACTCGGATCGAAGCGATGTTTGAACTGCTGCTTACCATAACGATACTTAGGATCACCCGATTTCTCACTAATCCATTTATCTAATATGGGAATTTCTTCTTCAGGCGTTTTTGCTTCAAATATCGGCTTATACAACCAAGAAATTGCATAATAATCATAGACACCAAGTTCAGGAGGCGTCATACGTACTCCTTTTTCCTTATCACCCGGCTGTGCTATATAGTTATTTCGGGCATAATCCATGATAGAATAGGTCGTTCCGTATTCTTGAGTAAATTTCGGGTCACGCAGCGATTCTACAGGAATAGAAGAAGACCCGGCCATATTATGCATCAGAGATAAGGTATGTCCCACTTCATGGGAAAGCACATAAGCAATACAATCTCCCAACAAGTCTTCACGCAACACAACATCCCGAACATCCTTATCTGCCGGTGCTGTTTGTAGAAAACGCCAATATTGTACGAGTTGCACGATATTGTGATATACCGTCACCGAAGCATTGATGATTTCTCCTGAACGAGGATCGATCCACGAAGGTCCCATCGCATTAGCCACTGTAGAAGGAGCATAACGAATACAAGAATATTTTATATTTTCCGGGTCAAAATCGGGTCGTTTTTAGGAAATCTTTTGCTATAATTGCATTTTGAAACCAATCTTCTCAAATGCTTTCTGCCATACCTCAACTCCTTTATGAATATACTTATTCCAGCTCAAAGGAAAAGCATCATCAATATAGAACACAATAGGTTTCTTCGGTTCTACCAATTCTCCACGCAGATATGCAGCAGAATCAGACGGTTCCAGATTCCAGCGATGAGCAATATGGCGATTACGCAATCCCACGTCCTTCGGAAGCAAACTCAACAATAGAATGTTCGAAAATACCAATACGCGGATCGGCATAACGATGGCGCATCGGTTTTCAGGAAGTAGAATGAAACTACGGTTCATCACGGCGGAGAAAGGCATATTCTTTACTGCATAACTTCCCTTAGTTCCTACACTCACCTTATAGGTAAGCAAAAAGAGCGGATGCTAATATTATCTTCAAAGCCTTTGATACCCTGGATGAAAAAGAGCTTTCCTTCTCGAAATCCTTATCAATGCTTCACTCCCATCATTTCTATCAGAGAATAAGGAGAGAAAGGAGAAAGCATTTTCTGATCACTTAACAAGTATCCGGTCATATCAAACACAACGGCAGTACTGTCATTATTGTAAGCCTTTATTTCGAAAGTCTCTGCAATAGCCCGGCATCGTACTACTCTGCAAGCGCTTTTTAATCGCCCGATCATCCGAGAACTGTCCGGCTTGCACGACGCAATGTAATCGTCGAATCACGTTGTACAAAACGAACCAGGAAAGGATCGCCAGACTTCTCACCTACACATCCAAACTGATTGTCCGTAGTCTCCGCAATTGTAGACCCCAACAGAATATCTCGGTTGAGCACTTTGAGCGACAACTCAAAATATACTTTGTTGCCAAATTGGTGAAGAGTAATGAAACCTTTTGCCGTCGTGACCTTTTGTCTTTAAACAGCTTATCATACTTGGTTTCTTTTTTTTTCTCTTTCTTTTTGTCGTAGCTTCTGTAGAAGCTTTCTTTTTCTTTTCTTCTTAGCTATGCGGGATTAATCATAGCCCCGCATAATACAACTAAAAAGAAGTAAATAAATTTTTCTCCGCATTTAAATTTTATATATTTAATAAATCAATACTTACCAAGAACCACCGCGAACAGTCTTGAGCTTATAAATAACTTGAACAATATTTCCAAAAATCTCTTTCTTTGAATGCGATCTTCTTTTCACTATCACCAGTCTTTATAACCTCTTCTATTACATCCTTATATAGATTGAGAACGTAAAATTCCCCATCTTCTGTCCCTACTCGGCATATTGCTCATAAGAACCTCCACCAGTAGCAATAGTTGTAACATTGTGGGTAAATGTATGCAGTTTAATCAAACGCTTACCCATATCACCATCAAACTTATAGAGATAGAGAACATTATCCCGACTAATCAACAAATAAGGTTTCCCTTCTTCTTGATAAAAACAAAGAGAATACAAATTTTTAGCTCCGTTTCCAATAATTCCCTTTAATTCACTCACTTCATTCTGGGAAACTACCGTCGCTGCTTTTCCATAATTACTAATTCTAAAGTCTTGAATATATAATTCTCCTGTGCTTTCTTTTTTTCAATTACAGCTCTGTAACCACCATCAACATTACTACCATACTCTTGATATGCATATACACCCACATGATGTACCTTATAGCCAGCCATATCATCAATGCGTGCCCCAATTCGGATGCGCTTCATAAATCTCTTCATTTTGCACGACAGGTGCTGTTACTCTACCTGAATACACTGCACCCGTATAAGAATCATAATCACAAACCTGCAAATAACGTTTAGAGTTCTTATCATACAGCAAAACACCATACTGATCCATAAAACTCGGTTCAAATACAATCATTGTTCCGTCAATCGGATTTCCATTATAAGAAAAGCACCTGATCATTCAAGAACTGACTAGTATTGAATAATTCATAAGATTCTTTCACACGTGTATAAATTCGACCATCTGTACCAACTGCCATAGAAAGCAAATAAAGATCATATACTTGTTGCGGTTCAAATCCTTCAGGATAACCACCATTTATAAACATATCCAGCTAATCGGCCTTCAGTGTGATAGGTACTTCGGAAATGTCAACGCACCCCTGACCACCTTTTTGAACGAGCCAAAAGCCAACTAGTTTCATCCTGTCCCCCACTGAGTCACAAAATGCTGATTAATAGAAACAGGCGTGCTTCCAACATTTCTCCACCATTAGATAAAGCATAAACATCTTTGGTTACAGCACAATCATAAACATTTTTCTTGTTTCCATCCTCTTCTACCTCCTTGGTTGTCGACCGCAAATAAGACAACATCGTTTTTCCGTCTTTTTCGGATAATACCACCCAACCATCATTGACGTAAACAGAAGTAACTGAAATCATTGTTGTTCCATAATAAGTGACCCCGGTATCTTGATCTTTAATCGCCAAACGCAAATCTTTATACTGGCCCTCTTTATCGACTATCCATTTCAAAACTGGTTCTGTAGAAATCTCCGTACCATCAAAAGTCCATGAATAAGTAAGAGATTCAGATTCCACCCCTGAGAGAATGTCAATTCAGGCTGGATATTTATTTCATCTCCCAATACGAATACATCATTTCCATCCGGCAATGGCAATGTTATTATTATATCATTCATTATCTGATAGTCGTAATTTCCTTTATCTTCATAACAAGAAGACAATAATCCGACTACAAACACTAATATCGCTAGAATATATTTCATTTTCATATATTATATTGTCCTCAAATTAATTAACTGGTACAGTCATTGGCTTCCCGTCTTTCTCCGCAAATCATAATCCACAATAGCCTGTTTCAAACGTAAAGCACACAAACGTTTTTGTGCAGTATTCAGATTACCAAAATCCGCAGCTTCTTCACCTCCATATTGCACCAATGCTTTATATTTCTCCAAGCTATAAGTCCCTAAATAGTTTCTCTCTATAGTTTTATTCCACCATAACGGTTTACTTTTCTACAGCGTTAAATACAATCTTGATGGTTTCATATTGCTTAACACTACCTGCAATATATTCATTAGGTTCTATCTTCAACATCAAAGTCACATCCTCCTTCAAATGTTGTGTTTTTATCAATTTCAAAAGAAATACATCCTCCGCTACATTAGGCTTAAACATTGGATTAGCCGAAGCAACTCATAATTCTCAGCCAATGCAGTTGTCTTATCGGCAACAACACTCACCTTGTAAGGAGTAGGAACAGCAAAAGGATCACCAACCAATCCTAAAGAAAGCTCTACGGACAGCTCATCGTCAAGAGGATAATTATTAAAGAGACCTCTACCGCCTCCTTATTCTCCTCAGCTTCCATCAATTCACTAAAATACAAATACTGCTTACCGCTATATGCTTCTATTTTATCCTCTGCACAAGAAAAAGAATAGCAATGCAAAAAGAGATAACAAAATATACTGTTTTCATATGTATATACGTTTTATTTACGTTAAATGTCTTCATTTTCCGGGCGATCAAAAACAAATTTCACATCATCTGCAAACGATTTTCTGTCCAGACGTTTATATAGAAAATAAAGCTGTCCCTCACCAATCAGCTCCTTACGTACTTCTTTCACCAATTCATCAAGAAAATTCTCCAATGATACAAAATTAAACGTTTTTGAAATCATCCCCCGAGCCGAACAAACCGTTTCCAATGCATTTGCAGCAGTCGTAAAATCATTAGTACGTGCCGCATATTCTGCTATAATATAATACATTTCGCTCAATCGTAAAATAGGAATCATATCATAATCATTTGTTCCTTCTGCAATCAGATACTTCTTGAATAATACACATCCCCGCAGCTTCTACCATTGCAGACGAAGCACGTTTATCTTCCTGTGAATCTTCAAAAATATCCGTCTTATTAAACCAAAACCGTGTTTTACTATTTGTATCTGTATAAGGACGATATTCTTCTTCCAATGTAACACGAGAAAGAGTAAACAAAATACTTTCGCTATCTTTCATATCCTCTTTCAAACTCGTATGTTCTACAAATCCAAAAAACTTAGAGTCATCTATTTTCGCCTCAATTACTTCCATTGCCATATCGTATGCCTTCTTATATTCTTTTTCCCACATATATACCCGTGCCAATAAAGCAGTAATAGCATAGTAATTCATGCGATACCCTCGATAAGCAAAAAATACATCTTTAGGAAGCTCAGAATTTATTCCTTTTGCAAACATACGGCATTGTGTCTCCATCCATTCCGGATGCTCTTTTTACATCACACATCGCCACTAAATCACGTGCTTTTATTAAATCGTTTTCTATCTTCTTCAGTATCTCGACATTCGGATAATACGTAGTACTAATCACCGGATATAAATCCACATACGGCATATACGCCTTGCCGTCATCCGCTTCCATAGAAGGAGCAAACGTACGTAGAATATCAAAATGAAATAACGCCCGCAATGCTAAAGCCTCACCGTGAATCAAATTTTTTCTCCATTTCCAATTCTTGAAAATCAGTAGGTCCAGCTTCACTTACCATCTGAATCAAATGATTACAGCTGGCAATACCATTATATCCATTGGACCACAAATTAGATATTACAGATTTTACATCCGCATCATCATACTTAAATTCAGAAGCCTTATAGTAAGTAGAAGTTGTCTCCATATACTCCGGCAAATACTGGTGTCCAAGAACTTCTATAAATCCATAACTTAAATTAGAGCCATAAAGAGCCGTTGCACCCAACTTCAAATAAATGCCATTCAACGCATTACGAAGGTCAAGGTCATCCTCATTGACTTCATTGCTTGGCGCCACATCCAACCAGCTGCAACTACTCATAAGCAGCATGGTAAGAAATGAAAGTATTGTATTTTTTCTTGTTATCATCTTAATTTATTTCTAACTTTACACTTGATTATAAACTCATCTTTACCGATACAGAAAAAAGAACGAGAATAAGGGTAATCAAGCCGTTCAGCACGCACTGTAGAAGTACGGAACAAATCATTCCCTGATAGCTCCAAACGTAACATTCCCAAATGATATTTCTTTAAAACTGACGAATTAAAATCATATCCAACTGTCAGAGAGTTAAATGTCAACACATTATAATCTTGCAAAAAACGACTGGTAGGACGTGTTGTTGCAATCAGATCCGTCTGTAACTTTCCATAAGAGTACGATCACCAACATGCTGCCAACGATCAGTTAGCACACGACGATCTACATTTTGTGAAGAAACACGTGCGTTTTCGACTTTACTTACCAAAGTAGAGTTATAACGTTGTCCTCCAAACTCATACATGAAGCTGGAAAAAGTGTGAAATTCTTCCAACGGAGATTCAATCCAAATGTCCCTTGAGCTTTCGGCTCTTCATTTCCTATCACAACTTGGTCTGCCGCACTCCAATCATAGGTAAGAGAACCATCTCGTTTAATAAAAATTTCACGTCCATCAGCAGGATTAATACCTAAAGAACGAACTCCAAAAATAGAAGTCAGAGATCCACCTTCCACATATTGCAGATAAGTTTCCGAATACTTTTTCGTCTGTTCTGTTCCACGCCTCATCATAATCGTCATATTTTGCAAGGACTTTATTATTGTAATCTTTCAGACTATCTGATATTTTCAGAATCTCATTCTTATTATGAGCTAAATTAGCGAATACGGCCACTAACCAATCTTCATTCTGAAAAACATTACTTCTTAACTGAATCTCGAACCCTTTATTCATTACTTCACCAATATTATCTTTATAGGTGGTAAAGCCTGTAGAGCTAGGTAATGTCACATTATTTACCAAATCAACAGTCTTTTTTGCGATAGTACGAGAAGTCCATCTGGAGCAATCCTTTAAATATATCCAAATCAACTCCTATATCCCAGTTACCAGTTTTTTCCCAACCGAGATTCTTATTTCCCATTGCCATCAATTGGGCGCCAATCCCAGTCTTGTACCATTCATTATTAATAATCTGATAAATAGTTTGAGCTTCATAAGGAGAAAAGTCAACCTTACCTGTCACACCATAAGTTGTACGAATTTTCAAACGATCCAACCATTTCAAATCTTTAAAGTAATCGTAATTGTGTATATTCAGACCAATACCTCCCGAAAAGAAGGGTGCAAAACGTTGCTCCGAACCAAACTCTGAATTCCCATCAAAACGAACGGAAACATCGGCAAGATAAATATTATCATACGAATAATTAAACGTTCCAAGTCCACCTAACAAACGACTTTTTGAGTCAGAAGCAGAAGGATTGCCGGAAATAGAATGCATATCCCGGAGATGAAAGATTGCCGGAAGGGAAACCGCGATAATCAATCGCAAGTCCGTACCTGTACTTGAAGTAGCATTTACACCAACTAAGAAGTTCAAGTTATGCTTTTTTATGCTACGATTGTATGACAATGTCATTGTAGCATCCCAACTTAGACTATTATTAGTCACTACATCCAACTTACCAGATATGACGTTATTAAGCCCTAAAATATCATCATTCTGTTTCGAACGCGGATCAAGAAAATCATTTGCTTCAGAGTTCGACTTGGTAACGCTGAACTGACCTTTCAAAAGCCAATAAGAATTAATATTCCACAATAATTCGGTATTATTAATCAACCCCACGATTTATCACGGCTATAGTTACCAAGCGTAGCTTCATACAATGGGTTAGGACTACCGGCACTTCCATTCCATGGATAAGTCGTTTCCAAATATCTGCCATTCTCATCCAGATATTCATCATATGGAAGTTTAGAAGTATAATCCGAGAAACTGCCATAAGGAGAATCCGCCGATTTGGTATATGTATAAGAAAAGCTATTCCGCAACTGGAAAGATCCCAAGCGATAAGACAACGAAAGCCCACCAGCCATACGGTCACGAAACGACTCTTTCATAATCCCGGCATCTTTATTATAGAGAGATCAACTCCCAACGCAGGTCATCCGTACCACCGTCCAAATATATGCTGTGTTTATGATTAAACACTGTACGAAGTGGTTTTGATAGCCAATACGTATCAACGCCCGTACTACATTATTCAACTTCTTATTATAAATCTCATCTAACGATGCTTGTTCTGATACATAATTATCTGCTTTCGGATCTGCTTTAAACAAGTCCGGCCGCAACTTCTGTTTGAAGTTTCTCACGAGCATTCATCAGGTTATAATCCGTTAAATCAGGGTATTCTAACGTTCCTGTAAAATTATAACTGACATTGATCTTACCCGGCTTAGGAGTCACTGTTGTAATAATGACGACACCATTTGCAGCACGAGAACCATACATTGCTGTAGCAGCAGCGTCTTTCAAAATAGTGATGCTTTCAATGCGGCTAGGATCCATATCATACAGCTTCTCTACACTGATTTCAAATCCGTCCATAATAAAAGTCGGAAGATTAGGATTATTCTTCAAAGCAGATTTGGAAAGGCTTTCTGCATCCAATTCTGTTGTACCGATACCGGATCGTCCACGGATGTAAAGTTCCGGTACGCTATTCGGATTAGATCCCATCATATTGTTTTCAGCAATGCGGAAAGAAGGGTCAAACACCTGCAAAGCCCCCAGCACATTCGTTTTTTGACACAGACATCAGTTGGTCTGCCGAAACTGTTACAGAAGTACCTGTAAAACTATTCTTGCTAATCTTCACATAACCGGTCACTACCACTTCATCCAGCTGTTTTGCATCCGGCTTCATCACTATTCGTAACGGTTTCCCATTGGTAACTTTTTACATTTTGAGTGGTCATACCTAAATAAGATACTGTCAAAACAGGATTACTCTGATTCAATAAAGTAATGGAAAAATTCCCTTCAACATCTGTTACTGCGGAATGCTCTGTTTTTAATAATTTGATATGAGCTCCCGGCAAAGGCCCTCCTCCTTCATCTACTACCACTCCGGTTACAATTTTTTCTTCTCTTTTGACTGTTGATATACAATAGTCACAATATTGCCTTCAATCTCATAAGTATAGCCTGTATTTGCCAATACTTGATTCAAAACTTCAGTGATAGGCTGTCTCTCACTTTGAATAGTAATACGAGACATACTCTTTACTTGCTCAGTGTTATAGATAAAGTTCAAACCTGTCTGAGCTTTCACTGCATCAAAAAACTCTTTAACTGATGCAGACTTTAAATTAAGGGATACTTTCATTGAATTAGACTGTGCTGTAGCCGATATCGGTGCGAACAACAGAAAAATAATACAGAGAGACATCACAATACGCTCTCTGGCCCTTTTTAATTTGCATGGCCTCCTCCTAGTAAATGTGGTTAATAATTGTTTTTATTCTCTTCTAATAATAATAGCTTCGCCTTCAACATCCATTTTCAGATGAGTAACTCTTTGAATTGCTTTTAATATTGGGATTATAGAACCGTAACGATCAAGGTCGCCGGTAAAACGTATCGTCTTTATATCTTCATCTTCAAACATTATTTTCTTATCATACCAACGGGATATCACCTCCATAAGGGTTTCCAAAGAACAATTATCAAATACAAAACGTCCGTTATTCCAAGCTATATAAGGTTCTATATCTACCTTGCTGATTTGAACATCCTGTGTTACTCCATTTAAGACAGCCAATTCCCCGGATGTATCTTATGCTCATCCCCTGATTAGGAAAAACGCTGATAGCTCCTTCCACCAATACCACTTTCGTGACTCCGGCTACATGTATTGACATTAAAGGAGGTGCCATATTGCTTGACAATCCCATTTGCCGTTATAACCCGGAACGGACGGTCGTCTTTAGCTATTTGAAAATAGGCCTCTCCATCCAAATAAACAGTACGACTAGCTACACTAAAATGCGACGGATACTTTAAAGTCGTGTTATAATTCAAATGCACTTTTGTTCCATCCTCAAAAAGTGAGCCAAAATTCACTATCATCATAAGTGACCAATTTATTATTATCAGTAGCAGTAACGTCTCCATTTTCTGATTGTGTTTCTTCCATAACTTCTGGAGATAATATCGGCAAGATAGTCGAGTCCTGCAACGATTGATGGGAAGCCGATTTCAATTCAATTTCCTGCCCGCCGACCAATACAAGAGTAGCTTTCTGCTTTCCCATCTTTTCCGAACGTATCATTGCTAATTGATCATCCTGTACTCTTACAGGTACGGTATCAGCATTTCGCCACATTCCCACCCAAATAGCAGCACCAATAATTATAGGGATCATAAAGATAGCAGCATATCTCCAAAGCATCCTGCGATGGATACCACGAACTTGAAAATGTTTTTCCTGAAACTTTTTCCAAGCCTGTTCCTCGTCCACTGTTGCAAATTGACGGTATCTTTCAGACAAATCAGTATCTCGCATTAGACTTTCATAGTTCTCTTTATTTTCTAAAGAACTTTCAATCCAAACTTGCAATCGTTTCTCTTCTTCTTCCGAAAGCTGTCCTAGTAGCTGGTCATGAATTATAGAATTTATATTTCTTTTTGCGTTCCATTATATGTTTTTGCATCATTTATATAAAGACGACTAAACAAATAAAATGAGGGACAAGTTAAAACAACTTTTTTCAAAAAATATCTTTTTTATGGAAGAATAGACAAAAGTAATGCAAAATGATATGGACTTAACTTTTTCGAGCAAAGACATTGCCCGTTTCTTTTGCGTTTTAACGGTCTCAAGAGAAACATAAAAGCGCAGCTGCTATTTCTTCATTCTTCTTACCATCCATATGCAACAAAAGACCTGTTTGCAACGTTCCGGCAAAGAATCAATAGTCATAAAAGTTGCCGAAAATCTCCTCTGTAAAGAAATCATCTTCTTCCTCATCTCCTACTCTGTATTCCTGATGTGATTCTATTATCTTCTGCAAATAATCAAATTCAACATCTTTATGTTTGAGATAATCAATTGAAGCATTCGAACGGAATTATATAGATAGGCCTTAAATGACACCAATGACTTAAATGATAATTGCTTTTTCCCAAAAGAGTAGAAAACAGTTCCTGTACAATATCCTCTGCAGCTCCAGACTCCCCTGTTATCTGTATTGCATAACAAACCAATGCCTTATAATAAGTCTTATAAAGCATACGGAAAGCTGTAGCATCCAGTTTATTTATCTGTTCTATGGAAATCTCTCTGCTATCCATTTTGGGCATTTTCCCCATAAAAATACAATTAAATATATATTCCATACTAATTATTAAAAAATTCAAATAACCAGACAACAAAATGCCTCATCATACTCACTATGACGAGGCACTTCCGTTAGCAATATAATGCCAATGTAAAATACTAAACTCCTCCTGCATTACTCTTCTTTCGGAGCAACCTCAGGAGTCACTAGTTTCTTTATTTTCTTGGCGTTGATATACAAAAATACCAAACGCGGATTTTTTTCTCTTGAGACAAGTTCAAAGAATCCTCCGATAAATATCCGATCCGTTCACGAAGAATGAAATGGCTGCATCTCATCACTATCCTCTTTACTGAATCCGTCAATAATCAGATATCCTTCTTCATCTATTTTCCAAGTTCTCAAATCGTAGACAGGAATATTTATTGCAGAACATTTTCCACCTTTCTTGAATTCAAACCCTTTTAATTCACCGGTTGACTGGTAAGTATAGGGATTACACCACTTGCCAATAATTTGTTTTCTCGGCTTTCGTCTGTCCATAGCCACGCAACGCGAAGCATAACAAAACCATCACTGTAATTAGTATTTTCTTCATTTTTTCATCAATATTAATTAATCTTTTATCAAATCATATTTCTGATCGACACCACGCTCTTTCAAATGAATACCTTCTTTCATCCAGCGTGGTTCATGGGTTGCCTTCAAATAATAATCAAAAAAACTGCATCATACGGATCGTCAATCTTTTTTGGGCTGCCGGGTTATTCAAAAATGTCCTTCTCCTTTATAGTTCAGCAACCAGGCAGGACGTTGCAAACGACGCATTGCCAGATACAAGGCACGCCCTTGTTCATAAGCAACAGCCTCTCGTCATCGTCATTATGGCAAATCAACAAAGGTGTCGTATCTTATCCGCTTCCATAATGGTCGAGTTAGAAAGATATTTTTCTTTGCCTCCCACAAAGTACTTCCCATACGGCTTTGAGTTTCCTCGTACATAAAATAGCGGGGAAGTCCACTACCATTGCGTATACCCAAATAACCCGTCACCATATCCGTAATAGAGCCCTATACTGGCACAAGTGAAAATATCTGTTTTGGTCACCAAATAAGTTTACCTGGTATCCTGACCAACTATGCCTTTGAAGCCCTATTTTCCAGGATGCGCTATGCCCCAAGGTTCTATCAAGGAATTTCGTCCCGCTTACCACCGCATCATAACTGCTTTGACCGGGACTACCTACTGTAAAATGGACATCCGGCATAAAAACACAATATATCCATTGCTAACAAAATACATAACATCCACCATCGCACTACTCAACAAAGGAGCATGATAGTATTCAGTCCACTCAGAATGTGTCTCAT
>VOFH01001470.1_pt1 | contig 13890 bp, 11 predicted proteins | sample 5384091 | NCBI WGS metagenome assembly VOFH01 (sample SAMN12384727, study PRJNA508395) | human gut metagenome | isolation source: healthy gut G | host: Homo sapiens
GTATTGGCGGAAGTCCAGCAGGCGATGGTGACCCTGTCGGAAGGGCAGCTTGAGCCGGCTGCTTCAGCCGAGTCCAAGCCGCCGGTTGAAACGCAGTCTGCGCCATCCAACCATCCAATGCCGAACCATCCGCCTCACCCAGTCCAAATGTCCGCGCCCCAGCCTGCGGCAACGGGACGATCGCACTCCCGACCAGAAGCGGGACGCGATCGTTGCCGGCCTGCCTGAGGATGTCTGTCGCCACGGACCGCGAGAAAGTGCCCGCGTGCTGCTGGACGGGGCCAAAGCCGACTGTGGATTAAATTCGACAAGTCGTTGAGCAAATACGCGTTCGCCAAGGCCGTGGCCTGGGCGAAGTCGACGGCACCACCAATGTGGTGCAGATCGCGCGGCGAAGTGCATAAGGTGTTCGGCCCCGATGTCACCTTCCTCGCGCCGGCCAAGAAGCTTGCGGACGGTTCCAACGCGGTGTTGTGGAGCAAGCTCAGCCCGGAAGAGCAGAGCAAGATCAACGCGCAGCTGGCAGCAGGAACAGCTGAAGGCCGCCACATTGCTGACCGCGAACCTCGGCAAGGAGGTTGCCAAGGAGCCGGAAGACGACGATCCGTGGAATACCCCTAATCCCGCAGACGCCCATCGCCGAAGGCAACGCCAACGACGTACAGCCGCCGGAACACCACGTAAAACATGTGGACGTGCCGGATGAGCGATGACGTCGATCCGTGGGCCACGCCACTGCCCACGCCGCAGACGGACGATCAGGAGCAAGGCCAACCGAATGGGCGGAGCAGCCGCGGCAAACCAGCCGGAACAGCACAGCGAACGACATAGCGCACGGCAAAGCGCCCGCGAAATGCAATCGCAACAGGCCCAGGCCGGCGTCATCGTGCTTCTGGTGATTCGCGGCACCCGCGGGGAGCCCTCCATGCCGGTGCAGGCGGGACCGCCGGAGCCTGAAGTCGCCCCGGAAGACGACGAATACTCCATGAGCGACGAATCGATCGGCGCATCGAACGCTTTGGACATGAACGACCTGAACAGGGTGTTCGAAGTGAAGAAAGTCGAGGAATTCAGCTCGGACGATCCGCATAATCCGCGCAACATGCAGGTGAAGAAAACACTTGACGACTGACACCGGCCACCGCACGTCGCATGTCGCTTATCGTACGGCGAGTACCGGGCGCTGGCCATCAGACGTCAGTTGTCCGGAACGTGGCTGCGGCAACCAGTCAACGAAAGGTATGAACCATGGCTTTGGCCTATGACGGCGCCATCCAACGACTCATCGACGCGTTCGCCAACCTGCCCGGCATCGGGCCGAAAGGCGCGCAACGCATCGCCTTCTACCTGCTCAACGCGCCCGACGAGGAATCGCAGGCACTGATCGACGCCATCACGGAAGTCAAGGAAAAAGTACGGTTCTGCGATATCTGCGGCAACGTGTGCGAAACCAGCCCATGCCCGGTATGCGCCGACCCACGCCGCGACCACAGCGTGATCTGCGTGGTCGAAGAGCCGAAGGACGTGATGAGCATCGAACGCACCCGCGAATACCGGGGCATGTACCATGTGCTGGGCGGCGTCATCAACCCGATGGCCAACGTGCAGCCAAGCGACCTCAACATCGCCAAACTCATCGAACGGCTCAAAGACAGCGAAGTCAAGGAAGTGATCCTCGCGCTCAACCCGAACGTGGAAGGCGAGGCCACCACCAGCTTCCTTTCGCAGCTGCTGAGCCAGACCGACATCAAGGTGACGCGCCTTGCCAGCGGCCTGCCGGTGGGCGGCGACCTCGAATACGCCGACGAAATCACCCTGGGCCGTGCGCTCGCCGGCCGTCGTGCCGTCTGAACGGGTCCCGAATGTTCCGTATGTTGGGCGCGTCCGGACTTGACAAATCAGGTTTTTCCTATAATGAACTTCACTTGCCGAATCAGGCAGGTGATACGTTGAAGAAGATTGATAAGTTGTGGCTCTCATCGTGCAGAAGTTTGGCGGCTCTTCCGTAGCCGACCCAGAATCGATTAAGCGCGTGGCCCGACGCATCATCGAAACGAAGAACGCCGGCAATGACGTGGCCGTCGTGGTCTCCGCCATGGGAGACACCACCGACGACCTGATCGATCAGGCGCTCAGCATCGATTCCAACCCGCCGGCGCGCGAGATGGACATGCTGATGACCGCAGGCGAGCGTATTTCGATGAGTTTGCTCGCTATGGCGATTCATGCGGCCGGTTCTCATGCATACTCGTTCACCGGTTCCCAGGCTGGTTTCATGACCGACGCGCAGTTCGGCACCGCGCATATCAAGGCCGTGAAGCCCGATCGCGTGCGTCGTGCATTGGATAAGGGTTCCGTGGCGATCGTGGCCGGTTTCCAAGGCGTGAACGAAGGCGGCGACGCCACCACGCTCGGCCGTGGCGGTTCCGATACTTCCGCAGTCGCGCTCGCAGTGGCGCTGGATGCCGACATCTGCGAAATCTACACCGACGTCGATGGCGTGTTCACCGCCGATCCGCGTATCGTGCCGACCGCCCGTCGCATTCCCGTCATCGACTACGAATCGATGCTGGAAATGTCGTCCTGCGGTTCCAAGGTGCTGGCATTGCGTTGCGTGGAATACGCGCAGCGATTCGGCATGCCGTTGCACGTGCGCAGCTCCTTCTCCCACCGTCGCGGCACGCTGATCGTGCCGGAAGGCGTCGATCCGCGCACCCTGCCGAACATCTGAACGGCAGCCGGGCAGCGTAATCGCAGGCAATCGCAAATAATTGCAAGACAACGCGAAAACGAAAATAAGACTTTACAAACAAAGGTAAGAACATGAGCGAAAACAACAACCAGTCCATGGGCGACCTGTTCCCCGACCTGGGGCCGGAAGTGCCGATCATCTCCGGCGTCGCGCACGACAGCACCGAGTCGCTGGCCACCGTGCGCCGCGTGCCGAACGAGCCGGGCATGGCGGCGAAGGTGTTCACCATGCTGGCCGAGGCCGGCGTGAACGTGGACATGATCGTGCAGGCCTCCGCCTCCACCGGCACCGCCGACATCTCCTTCACCGTGCCGGGCACCGCTGCGGCCAAGGTCCAGGAAGTGCTGCAGGAGAAGCAGGGCGAGCTGGGCTTCCAGTCCTTCGACGTCGACCCGAACGTCGGCAAGGTGGCCGTGGTCGGCGTGGGCATGAAGACCCATTCCGGTCTGGCCGCGAAGTTCTTCAACGCGCTGAGCGACAAGGGCGTGAACGTGCTGATGATCTCCACGTCTGAAATCCGCATCGCCGCGCTTGTACCGCTCGAGCAGCTCAACGACGCCGTCAAGGCGCTGCACACCGCCTACGGTCTGGACGCCGACCAGGTGGAAGCCGTGGTGTACGGCGGCACCGGCCGCTGATAGTGCTGGCTTCAGTTTCCCAGTATTTTTAAAGGGCATGGTTTTGCGACCGTGCCCTTTTCGTTTGCTTTTTACGATTCACGCCGTACGTTGCATACCGTGCCAAGCAGTCCCCGAACAAGCAAAAGGCCGGCTCCGAAGAGTCGGCCTTTTGCTTGGCTATGGCTCGTTTATGCGGCTTACGGTTTAGCTACCCAAGCCGCATAAACGTCGCATCACTTATTGGTGATGTAACCCAACGCCTTAAGCATTTCTGCGCTTTCCAGCGCGCCACCGGCGGCGCCACGCAGGGTATTGTGCGCCAATCCCACGAACTTCCAATCGAAAATGGAATCCTCACGCAGACGGCCGATGGAAACACCCATACCACCCTCGTAATCCACATCCTTGAGCACCTGCGGACGGTCATCCTCGGTCAGGTACTGGATGAAATGCTTCGGAGCGTGCGGCAGGCCAAGCTCGGCGGCCTTGCTGGTGTAGTTGACCAGACGGTCGATCAGCTCGTCCTTGGTCGGGTTCTTGCCGAAGTTGATGAACACGGTGGCGGTGTGGCCGTTGAGCACGGGCACGCGGATGCACTGCGAGGTGATGCGCAGCGGACCGTCGAACGGCACAATCTCGCCCTTGGCCTCGTCCACATGGCCGAAGACCTTCAGCGGCTCCTTCTCGGACTTCGCTTCCTCGCCGGAGATGAACGGAATGATGTTGCCCACCATTTCCGGCCAATCCTTGAACGTCTTGCCCGCGCCGGAAATGGCCTGGTACGTGCTCACGATGACCTCGTGCGGCTCGAATTCCTTCCACGCGGCCAAAGCCGGAGTATAGGCCTGGATGGAGCAGTTCGGCTTGACGGCAATGAAACCGTGCGTGGTGCCCAGGCGCTTCTTCTGATGTTCGATGACCTCATAGTGCTCCGGATTGATCTCCGGCACCACCATCGGCACGTCCGGAGTCCAGCGGTGGGCGCTGTTGTTGGACACGACCGGGGTCTCGGTCTTCGCGTATTCCTCTTCGATGGCGCGGATCTCGTCCTTCGGCATGTTCACCGCGGAGAACACGAAGTCGACGTCCTTGACCACGTCCTCGACGTCGGCCACGTTCTTGACGACCATGTGCTTGACGAACTCCGGCATCGGGGTTTCCATCTTCCAGCGGCTGCCGATGGCCTCCTCGTAGGTCTTGCCGGCGCTGTGCGCGGACGCGGCAAGGGTGACCAGTTCGAACCACGGATGGTTTTCGAGCAGCGTCACGAAGCGCTGTCCGACCATGCCCGTAGCTCCGAGAATGCCAACCTTAATCTTTTCGGACATAACAACCTTTCGCTTATGCTGGAACGGTTTTCCAAGTTTTGCAAGTTTGATTTTGCTTACGCTTGAGGTCGACCAGCCGGCCCCAAACGACGTCGTGGGCGGCCACACGCGTTGTTCAATCTTACGAAAACCCGCCGTCATGTCCGCCGAGCTATCCGTATGCTGGTCGGTAAACGCGCTCGCGTACACTGGTAGACATGTCGAAGGCATCAGAAGAAGCGCAGAAGCAGCTGGATCGTATCGTGGCGTTGGGCTACCCGGATGTGGCCGATATGTCGGCAGCCGCGTTCCGCTCGCTTGCGCGCCCGCTTATCCGTGCGTTGGAGGATTGCGGCGATGAAGCTGGATTGGGCACGCAGATCCTTCTGGTACCTACGCGCGAGCTGGTGTCTCCTGAATCGCTGATCGCCCGAACCTCCATCAACCGCATGGCGGGGTTCACCACCATGCCGCCGCGCGATATCGCCAGCTTCCTGCCGCAGGACGGTTTCGAACCGCCGGAAGGCCCGTTCTATCTGGTGATCGAACCGCACACCGGCACCTGCTATATCAACCGCGAGCCGGACGTGGCACGCAAGCTGATCGATTCCGACGAGCGATTGCCGTTGACTTTGGAAGAGGGGCTTGCGATCGCCACACAGCATCCGGAATGGCTGCTGGAAAAGAACGGTTTCAACCTGCTGGGCTCGCGTTCCGCTGACGGCCGCGTACCGAGTATCTGGATGAGCCAGAATGCTCCGCGATTGGGCGCGGTGTGGCCGAATTCCCGTCATACGTGGCTGGGTAACGCCTACTGCATGGCCCGTCGAGGCGTGAGCCTGTTCCGGTAGTCTTTCGGCTTACCGCGCCGGATCCCTATAATCGATTTCAGAGAAGAAACTGAAGCAGGGGAGAAGCCATGTTCTGTACGCAATGCGGTTCGAAGAACGCTCCGGAGTCGAAGTTCTGCACGAACTGCGGTAATCCGTTGGTCTCCGTTCCGGTGCAGCCTGATGCCGGACAAGCACGGATTTCGGATGATTTTTCCGTCGATTCCACGGTGGCGGAAACCCCTGCATCGCAGCTCGCATCGCAGTCTGCGGAGCAACCCGAGGAACAGTCTGCGGCACAGCACGAGGAACGCCCTGCAGAACAGCTCGCTTCGCAGCCGGCAGACGCGATTCCGCCGGTCCCGTTGCCGGGCGGCGGCACGCTGCCCGTAGCGCAGTCCGCGACTTCGGCTGCATCGCAATCCGTTCCGTCGGTGTCGGAAACTCCTGAGCCGGAAAGCGACGGGACTGCGCGTGCCGCTTCCCCGAATCGCAAGCTCATCATCGGCATTGCGGTGGCCGCGGTGCTGCTGGTCGCCGCTGTGGTGGCCGGCATCGTGACATACAACATGGAGTTGTGGGGTGGAAAGTCGTTGCCGGACGTGGCGGTGGCGTCTCCCAAGGACTCGTCGAAGACTCCGGATGCGAAGGTCGTGGTCAGGCAGCTTGAAGGCAAGGGTCTCAAAGTCAAGCGCGTCAAGGAATTCTCCGGCGTGAAAAGCGGCAAGTTCCTTGGCTATCAGGGAATTCAGTCCGGTGACCGCGTAAGGGCGGGCAGTGTGGTGACAGTGCGCGAATCGGCCGGCCCTGGCGTGCCGGAAGGTACGGTCGGCAAGAAAGCTGAAAGCGTGGTGACAACGTTCTCGCAGATGGGCGTGCCGGTGCATTACAAGCAGGTGATCGTGTCGGACACCAGCAAAACCACCGAGGGAAGCGTGGTCAGCACGTACCCCGCGCAAGGCCAAGGCGTGAAGGATGATAAGAAAGGCATCTACATCGGCGTGGCCACGAAAAGCGACGGCGGCTTGCCGTCGGACATCGTCGGCCAGGAAATTTCCGACGTGAAATCAAGCCTTGAATCCAAAGGCTACGACGTGAAAGTGGAGAAACGTCTCTCATCGAAACAGTACATCGGCAAGGTCTCCGGCTCCGAACCTGGGCCGGGCAGCCAGCTGAACGAAGGCCAGACCATCACCCTGTATCAGGGCGTGGATGCCAAGGGTGCCAAGCAGACGTTCATTGACCACAGCGGAACCGGTGGAGATGGGTTGCTGATGGGCACGAGTGACGTTGCTTCTGGCCAGTGGTGCAATAAGGCCGGCGACTGCATCACGCTAGGACAGGATGACAGTTATTCCAGCGGAGACATCGTTTTCCTGAAAGTGAAAGATGGTGCTGCGAACACGAAGTACAGCATGACCGGTGAGTCTTTGATTTCCTGCGATGCGGTGCAACAGTCGTATTGCAGCAGCAAGAAAGCCGACTATCTGTTGACTGGAAACTCTGGAGCATTTGAATTGTTCCCACACAAAGCGTTCGAAACGTATTGGTGTGGCGATTCCGCCTTGGGTGGGGAAGGCGATATGCGGAGTTGTGTTGCCGGAAAGGTCCATGATATTGATTCCGACTCTTCGGATGCGTCCGATTATGAGCCGGACGGCAGCGGTAAATTCCATATGATGGATTTGTTCGCGGTGTTCCCAGTCGGCTCTGATGTGGAATCAGTAGAGAAAACTGGCTATTTTGACGCGTCTGCACTCGCGGCTGCCCAAAAGCAAAAACCTGTCGATACGGACCGTCCGTTCTTGATGTATCGTGACGTGAACCAGTACAAGAACGGCGAGAAGGAATCAACCTATACAAGGGACTGGTTCGATCCATTCATGCCTTACAACGGCTACAACGGCTCCAAGGATGACACCGTCAAAATGAAGCCCGCCCCCAGCGACGAAACCGCCTACTATCTGGTGGAGGACGTCCAGCCCGACTGGGATTCCCTCGAAGACGCCAACATCAAGGGCGTGTCCGCCAAGAGTCAGAAAGCTAACGGCAAAAATGCAAGCAAGAACGCAGACACCAAGAAATCTGATTCGCAATCGGATGCCGCCACTCGGTCTTTGATGAAGTCCATCGCCGGAAAGTACGGTTTCGCTTCCGGTTCCGGCGGTTGGGGTGCCACTATGACGGTGGCGTCCGATGGCACGTTCAGCGGAACATATCATGATTCCGACATGGGCATTACGGGAGATGACTATCCGAACGGATCGGTCACCATTTCGAATTTCAAAGGCCGTTTCAAGGATGCCAAGAAGAACGCGGACGGCAGCTATACGATGCAATGCGACAAATCGGCGCTGAAAATCGATGGCAATATAGGAGACACGTATATCAAAAACGGTAGTAAATATACGGTTGCCGACCCCTACGGCATTGCCCCTTGCGGTGCATTCACCGTATATCCGGCGGGATACGACAGTTCGCAGCTCAGCGAAGCGATCGTCGGCTGGAGCCATGCGTGGTATGACAGCATGCCCGCAAAGCTGGAAACGCCGATTATCGTGAATGCCGAGGACACGAATCTCGGTAGCGAATCACAGCAAGACGCCTTCTTCCAATCGAAATATCTTGAGTGATATTCGATAAGGTCGCGTTGTCGGCGGTGCTGCCGTCGAGTCGCTGTCGATCATTGCGATTGCCACGAGCATCGCATTACTGCGATTTGCGCAACAGCCCCCGAACCGCATACCCGATCGCGCCGCACGTCACCGCGCCCGCCCCTAGCAGTGTGGCGCTGACCTGCGGCCTGCGCAGCTCGTTGCGCACGCCGATCAGGTCCGTCACGCAATGGTCCTCGAAGAACACGCGTAATTCGTTGCTGGAATAACGGCCAACCAGATCGCCCCACGTCAGCATGCGCGTCACGTACGCCATCGGATTGTCTTCACGGAATTCAAACAGCCGGATGCCGCGGAACCGCGATTTCGGGCCGTAGCATTCAAAACCACAGGTTGGCGCGTACCCCAAATCGATGTCGTGCACATGCCCGACGAACGAATTCTTGTGGTCATGCCCGCAGAACAGTGCGAAATAGCCGCCCGCCTCACGTAGCGCGTCCACTTCGCCCACGTTCACGTCGGCGCAGCCAATCGCCTCGCCCAGCCGCGAACCGGGTCGGCACACATCACGGTCGAGCACATAGCAATGTCCTGCGAATTCGCGCGCGCCCTCCACGGCGTTCGGCGTGTAGGCGGGCACTTCGTGCAGGCAATCGTAGAATTCCTGCGGCGGAATGTGCTGGAAGGCAATCGCCGGCACCGCCTGCCCGTCGCCATTGCGCCTGCCCAACTCGCGTTGTACGCGCTTCAGCCATTCGACGGCTTCCGGCGAGGGGGTGCCGTAGCCGTCGGAGTCGGCCAAATCCCAGCCGCGCGAATTCGCCGCGTATTTCGCGTATTCGGTGACCGACTGCCGTCCGTTGCCGTCACCCGCGTCTGCCGTGTCGGCGTAATCGCCCGAATTGACCATCATCACGCTCATTGTGATACGCCCCGAACCGTCGGACGCTTCGATCGGCAACGCGAACGTGCCCGGTTCGAGCGCCAACGGCGACGAGTCGGCGACGGGATTCATGCAACCGGCAAACTCGCGGTAAAGATCGTCCTGTTCGTCGGCGAGGATACCGCATTGGAAATCATGGTTGCCGTACGTCGCAGCGAAGGGGATATGCGATTCCAACGCCGGCCCCAAAAACGCGGCGAACGTGTCGCGCACTTTCTGCCGTGTCTCGTCGAGCAGCGACGCCGCGGTGACGCGATTGATGGCTTCCGCCCACGATTCCAGCTTGCTGGCAGAACCGTTGCGACCTGCGCTTTTCACCAGTTTCGGCGAATCGGTGCCGATGCCGTCGATCATCCACCGTTCGTCGGAGGGTTGCGATTTGGTCAGTGTTTTGGCGATTGGATGACGTTTGATGCCGCGGATTTTCGCTTCGATTTCGGTGACCGCGCGCACGTGTGTACCGGGCTGTTCGCCACGGCGACGCAGAAACGTATCGATATATGCCGGATCGTAGCCGCGGATCTGATCGCCGGTGAGCACGATGAGGTCGGGATGTGCCTTCCTGATGGCGGCTTCGATCAGCCGAATCGTGTCTTCGCGCACGTCCGGACCATCCTGAATATCAGCCATTTGCAGCACCCGGAACGTACCGTCGCTGTTGAATCGCAAGCTCATGATGCCCACTGTACTGCGGCAAATCTGGATATGGGGTGAAATAAGGGCGCGAAAATCGCAAACCATGCCGTCATATCGCGGAATACCGGCAAAATATGGGATTGGTTGTCGCTAGTATGGGCGGCAGTGCAGGTAGGTAACATGCACGTAACAATGTGGATTGGCAGAAGGCCGATCCGACTTTACAGATAAGGAGGAGTGATGGGTCAGGATCAATCGTCAGTGTTTGATCTCGCGGCAGTCGCCGCGGCGTCCAACGGAGGGAACAACGACCCGCTGCTGCCTCCGGCGCGTTACATTGGAGCTCCGCAAAAGCCCAGCAAGATGCCGTACAACAAGTACGTCGCATACGATAAGCAGGTGCCGTTTGATTTCCCGGAGCGTACGTGGCCGGGCAAGCGACTGCAGCGTGCGCCGCGTTGGTGCTCCGTCGATCTGCGTGACGGCAACCAGGCTCTCGTCAACCCGATGGATTCCGAGCGCAAGCTGCGTTTCTGGAACCTGCTCGTGTCGATGGGCTTCAAGGAGATCGAGGTCGGTTTTCCGTCGGCTTCCGAAACCGATTACGACTTCATCCGCATGCTGATCGAGCGCGAGCTCATTCCGGATGACGTCACCATCGTCGTGCTCACCCAGGCCCGTGAGCACCTGATTCGCAAGACTTACGAGTGCCTGAAGGGCGCCAAGCGCGCCGTCGTGCACTTCTACAATTCCGTGTCCGTGCTGCAGCGCGAGGTCGTGTTCCGCAAGGACAAGGCCGGCATCAAGAAGCTCGCCACCGACGCGGCCACCCTGTGCAAAGGAGCTCGAGGGCGAAGCCAAGGGCATCGACCTGTACTACGAGTATTCTCCGGAATCCTTCACCGGCACCGAGCCGGAGTATGCAGTCGAGGTGTGCAACGCGGTGATCGACGTCATCAAGCCGACGCCGGAACATCCGATGATCATCAACCTGCCGGCAACCGTGGAAATGACCACGCCGAACGTCTTCGCCGACGAGGTCGAGTATGTGTCCAACCACCTCGTACCGCGTGACGCCGTGGTGCTCTCCCTGCATCCGCACAACGATGAGGGCATGGGCGTGGCCGCCACCGAGCTGGCCGTGCTGGCCGGTGCCGACCGCGTGGAAGGCTGCCTGCTGGGCAACGGCGAGCGTACCGGCAACGTCGACCTGGTCACCCTTGGTCTGAACTTCCTGACCCAGGGCATCGATCCGCAGATCGACTACTCCAACGTTCCGGAAATCCGCAAGACCGTCGAATACTGCAACCAGATCAAGATCTCCGAACGCCATCCGTATGCGGGCAACTTCGTGTTCACCGCGTTCTCCGGCTCCCACCAGGACGCCATCAAGAAGGGTCTTGAGGCCCGTCAGGTGGCCGCCGACCGCGCTGGCGCCGATCTGGACAGCTTCGTGTGGCTCGTGCCGTACCTGCCGATCGACCCGAAGGACATCGGCCGTTCCTACGAGGCCATCATCCGTGTGAACTCCCAGTCTGGCAAGGGCGGCATGGCCTACCTGCTGAAGACCAACCACAACCTTGATCTGCCGAAGCGTCTGCAGGTCGAGTTCGAGAAGGTCGTGCAGAACTACGCCGATGAGACCAAGAAGGAAGTCAAGGACGAGGACATCTGGCGTCTGTTCAAGGACGAGTACCTGCCGGTCGAGGAATCCGGCGCCACCGCGGCTGGTGTCGTGGTCGGCGACAGCAAGGACGAGACCCTGAAGCAGTGGGGCCGTCTGAAGCTGCTCAAGGTGTCCGTCTCCTCCGGCGAGGATGGTTCCGACACCGTGCTTAAGGCCCGCATCCTTTGACCGTGGCGTGAACGTCGGCGTCGATGAGCCGGTGGAACGTGAGGTTTCCGGCATCGGCAACGGCCCGATCGCGGCCTTCCTCAACGCCGTGAGCAACTTCGGCATCGAAGCGTCCGTCATGGATTATGTGGAGCACACCATGTCCGTCGGCACCGACGCCATGGCCGCTTCCTACGTGGAATGCCAGATCGGCGAGGAAGACAACACGAGCATCGTGTGGGGCGTCGGCATCGATACCTCTATCGTCACCAGCTCGCTGAAGGCCATCATCTCGGCCATCAACCGTTCCGAGCGCTGATTGCACTGATTGCGCGGCGCTGAGCAAACGGTGCCGCATATGATTCGAGGGGCTTCCTGGGTAACCGGGAAGCCCCTCGTCGTTGCCGTGTGCCATGCGATGCGCCCGCTCACAAGTGCGACGAGCGCGTTCCGTGACGCTTCCTTTCCGCGGATGAAGGGTGTCGCAATGACGCCACACCAAGTTGTACAACGATGTAAAACACGGTATAGTACATCGTTGTAAAACCTGTATCTGCTTACTGAAGGATCTTCCATGTCGGCCAATTATTCCCTGCTGTGTTATACACGCGAAGCCACCGGACGCGAAGAGGCGAACAACGAGGACATCGCCTACAGCATGCATTTGGCGCTACGTTCCGGCGATGACGCCGAGTGGCAGCCGCTGAACGAAAACTATGGCATCTTCTTCGCGGCCGGTGTACCGATCGCCGCTGCGACCGCGGAGTCCCGCCGTGCGTGCACGGCCGCGGCGCGCTTCGCCGCCGACCCGTTCGACGCGCCTCGCCCCGCCACCGACGCCGTCGCCCATGGCGTGGTCATGCCCGGTATGGATATCACGCTGAAATCGCTGAAGAACCCGTTCCTGTTCCGTCTCGCGGACGGACGATTCGCCATCGCCGCGACCCGTACCGCCCGCGGCGGTGAACCGGACGGTTCCGAACGGTCGGCATTCCTGCTCGCCATCAGCGATGATCTGACGGCGTTCGACCAGCGGGGGCTGGTGCTGTTGCGCACCACCGGTGGGGTCAATCGCCCGTCCGTTTCTTTCGACGCCGCGGACGCGTGCTACGTCGTCTCCTGGACCGGTGACGATGGCAAGGCACGCACCGCGCGGACGGCCGATATCGTAGCCGCCGCCGGTTCGGGCAGGCCGCTTGATGTCGTGGAATCGGCGTCGTCGCAGCCGTTGCGTCAGACCGGGGATTGCGGCATTCCGAACGCCGTCGTCGGCAACAGCATCGCCATCAGTGAGCCGGAGGCCGAGCGCCTGATCGAGCGCTTCGGCCGCATCCGCAATACCGGAACGTCCGTGCCCGCCCAGCGAATCGATGCGGGCCTGCATGGTGAGGATGCCCGGAATGCGGTTCTGGCCTTGGCCGCAACCCGTGCGGAACTGTCATACAGCGACGGTTCGCAGGCCACGCGCGCGGTGGATTGGAACATGGCCCAGCTTGAGGCCATCGGCCAGGAGGCCTCCGAGGGAACGTTCAAGGCCGGCCAGACCCGTACCGTCGAAGGTGTGATCCGCCAGAGCGTCTATCCGGTGCCGTTCGCGGTGGAGCGCGCCGATCCATCGGTGTTCGCGTGGGATTTCAATGGCAAGCCGATGTTCATGTTCATCGCCACCGATGACACCGACGGCAATTGCGTGGATCCGAACGACGGTAGAACCCATATGCCGCTGCGCATCGCCGACTCCATCGAAGCGCTTTCCGACGCCGCGGGTGGACGGGCCAAGGAGATCGATCTGCTCGCATGCGGCGATCTCAATAGCGAAGATCGTCCGATGACCGGCTGCTTCTGGGCGCCGGAACTGCATGTGATCGGCGGCAAGCTGTCGGTCCTGTTCATGCCCTGCTTCGATGGGCCGCGCGTCAATCCCGACGGCACCCCCAACGATCGTGCCGGCAAACCGGACATGTGGACCGGCAGCTGCCACATCATGCAGCTCAAGCAGCATTCCGACGGCACGGATTTTGATCCGCGCGAGCCGGAGAACTGGACGGTGCCCGAGCCTATCCTCGACCCGGATGGCGAGACGCTCAATCCGATCCAGCGCATTTCGCTTGACATGACCGTGTTGTGCGATTCGGGCCGCTGGTACTACGCATGGCAGCAGGTCGGCAGCATCTGGATCGCCAGCTTCGACCCAGGTCGTCGGCGAAGCTCACCAGCAAGCCAAAGCAGATTGTCGTGCCGGAATTCGCATGGGACAACATGATCGCCGAAGGGCCGAACGCCATCATGCATGACGGAACGATTTTCCTGATCTACTCGGGCTCGCTGGTCGGCATCGACTACACGACCGGCT
>VOFH01001884.1_pt1 | contig 13890 bp, 22 predicted proteins | sample 5384091 | NCBI WGS metagenome assembly VOFH01 (sample SAMN12384727, study PRJNA508395) | human gut metagenome | isolation source: healthy gut G | host: Homo sapiens
CCATTAAACTGGTAGCTACTGATGACGGACTCCAATGCTGCAGGTGGAACTGATTCCAGTGGTACCATCGGTGGGCGTGATGGCATGTTTGGTGGCGGACGCGGCGGAATGGGCGGTATGAATTCGTCATCCAACGGAACAATTGTGATTTCGGGTGGAGATTTGTATATTAACGCCTCCGGCGATCGGTATAGACGCCAATGGTTCATTGGAAATTGGCGGCGGCTATACAGTCATTGTTGGTCCAACGCAAGGTGACACAACAACCCTTGACTATGATACCACTGCTACCATCACAGGAGGTACTTTTATAGGAACAGGGTCGGCTAATATGGCACAAACCTTTAGCAGTTCCCAGCAGGGTGTCATTGCGCTCAGTGTTGGAAATCAAACCGCTGGAACGAACATTACTTTGAAAGATTCCAATGAAAATATATTGTTTGATTTTTCTCCGGAGCTTCCCCTATAATGTCGTAATTCTCAGTAGTCGGATATGATTTCCGGTGAGACTTATACTGTGACCGTGGGAACTTCGAGCAGTAGTTTTGAAGCAAAATAAAGATAATAATAGTAAGTAGCAGAACAATCAGTTTCAGGTAAATTACGCATGAGATTGTCTTCTGGATGACGGAAGAGTTTTAGCAAAGAAATTTTAATTGTACCTGATGCATCGTTCGAAAGAGATTTAGGAAGATATTTTTAAATTATTTTGTTTGGCATACAAGAAAAACAATCCCAAATACGACTTTGGAATTGGAAATCATCAAGTGTACCAATCTGTTGATATGCAATTGACTACAATCTATTAGTAATAATAGTTCAATTTTCTTACTATCATCTTAGGAGCATAGAATATATTCTATGCTCCTACTTTTATATCAATATATTCTTATTGCCATACTGCACATGTAGTCTATGTTTCGTCATCGCATAATGGAATCATACTGTTATGGAGCAATCTGCTTGCTCATTGTACAAAAATGCAGCCAACGATAATTTCATACGTTTAAAAAATTGATTTTATTTTATTTTTTTATGGGAAAGCTATATTGGTATGCAAAAATATTGATTTTTTATAATGATATGTTACCATTTTCACATCACTGATTTTTTGGAAATACCATCATAAAGGAGTGTCTTATGAAACAAAATGTGTTAATCCTATTTGCTTTGTGTCTAATTTCACTTTTATTCACAGGCTGTTCTCAAAATAACGTTGTCCATGAAGATTATATATCATCTGATGTATTGGACTTGAATTCATCAGAGATTGTCTCTTCGGAAAGCGAGGAATCTGAAAATTCATCGGAGGAAAAACAATCAATCTGAAGCAAGCACTGAGAGCACCCTGCCTGAAAACCATCAGCAAATCATAGAATCTTCGGAATCTTCGGCAAAAGAGTCTATACCTGAAAATACTATCCTTCCCCCATCCAACACACAGAGCGTCGCACCTCCTCAATACAACGAACCGGTGGAAAAACACCACCTGTGGAAGAAACGCCACCGATAACCGTTACAAATGAGGGAAGTCAGGTATTTCAATTGGTAAACCAAAGAAGAAAAAGAAAACGGTCTTGCCGAACTTACGTACCGTAACGATATACAAGACGCCACAAAACATTCGAGCCAACGAAATCATCTCCACTTTCTCCCATACGCGCCCGGACGGTTCCAGTTGCTTTACGGCCGTAACTGTAAATTACTACGCAATTGAGAAAATATTGCCAGCGGGCAAAAATGCAGAGGAAGTCATGAATGCTTGGATGAACTCACCGGGACATCGCGCCAATATATTGAGTGCTCAATTCACCGGAATGGCCGTAGGTGTTGTACAATATCAGGGCGTAAGCTATTGGGTACAAATTTTATTGGATAACCGCTCCTTTGTCAGATAGCAAGCAACTTGTATAAAGTAAAAGTTTTATTTTTATGAAATATGCCCATTTTTTTACTTTATAAAATATTCATAAAATAGTAACATTGTATATCTTGACTTTATCGCATATGAGAGTATACTAAATATATGAAATAACTAGGGATATATCATAGGGAGGTTTCAGGATATGGAAAATGTTGTAGTAGCTGTATTTCCGGTAGAAAGTGAAGCTTATCAAGCGTTCTCAAGAATAAAAGACGGAACTACAGAATTGTCCGGTTATTTGGTTTCTCAAATGGCAATTGTCAAAAAATGGGTAACAATGTACAGCTGGAAGATGAGTTTGATACCGGAATGAAAACCAGTGATGACACCATAAGCGGAGGACTGATAGGTGCTTTAATCGGTATACTGGGAGGCCCTTGGGTATTCTGTTAGGCGGAGGCATCGGTACTTTAATTGGCAGCTCCATAGATTTAGGAGATATTGATACAAATAATTCTATGATAGAACGAGTATCTTGCATATTGTGTGATGGAGACACTGCGTTGATTGCATTTGTACAAGAAGATAACACAATGTATTTTGACAATGTGCTGAACACATTCCAAGATGTATCCATCACTCAGATGGGACGCTGCTATTTTGGAACAGGAAATTGAAACAGCGTGTACTGCAAGAAGAATTTGAAAAACAGCAAAAAAGAGTTGAGAGAGAAAAATCTCAAGAGCGAAAAATGAAAGCAGAAGAAAGACGCGCTAAGATGAAGCACGAGTTTGAACAATTAAAAAAAAAAAGCATAATAAATAATAAAGACACCAACTGACTTTCAGTTGGTGTCTTTTCATAACTCGCTTCTGCCCTCTAAAGCACGTGATAATGTAACTTCATCCGCATATTCCAAATCTCCACCTACGGGAATTCCATATGCCAAACGTGTTACTTTGATTCCCAATGGCTTTAATAAACGGGAAATATACATGGCAGTTGCTTCGCCTTCTACAGTCGGATTTGTTGCCATAATTACTTCTTTTACTTCAGGATTTTTCACTCTGTCCAGTAGTTCTTTAATGCACAGCTGGTCAGGGCCAATTCCTGCCAAAGGAGAAATGGCGCCATGCAACACATGATATGTGGCGTGAAACTCGTTTGTTCTTTCTAAAGCAAATACATCTCTTGGGTCTTCCACCACACATATAATAGAACGGTCTCTTTCTCATTCCTGCATACAGGACAAAGTTCTTGGTCGGTTAAATTACAGCATACGTTACAATAGTGAATGGCATTTCGAGCCTCCAGTACTGTATTTTGCAAATTGCTCTGCCTTTTCTTTTCGGCATACCCAAAACATAATAAGCCAAACGCTGGGCTGATTTATGACCGATCCCGGCAAACTTTCAAACTGCTCCACCAATCGAGCCAGAGGAGCGACATGATAAGATGCCATAGATTAGAACATACCCGGCATATTTAAACCACCGGATAATCTTTCCATAGTCTCTGCTTTTTCTGTTGAAGCAGCTCGAATTGCTTCATTTACCGCTGCAATTACCAATTCAGACAACATATCAATATCTTCAGGGTCTACAACCTCAGGCTTAATGTCAAGAGATTTCACTTCCATTTTACCTGTTACCACTGCTGTCACTGCGTTGCCACCAACGGTTGCAGAATATTCTTTCTGTTCCAATTCAGAGTTTGCCGCATCCATTTCTTCCTGCAGTTTTTGCGCTTGGCGTGCCAATTGCTGTAAATTTGTGCCTCCGCCATTGCTGAATCCTTGTGGTAATCTTGCTTTCATGTTATATTCCTCCAAATTGTTTCATTCTATTTTATTTGAACATCAATTCCCGCTTGCTCTGCTTGTTCTGCAAGCTGCTTTAACGGGTCTGAATTTACTGTATGAGTATCCTCTTTTTTCTGTACGGTCCTAACTTGTACACTTTACCTGTAGCCTGTCGTATTGCTCTCTCATTTGTTCCCTTTGAGATGATTTCCGCAATAATTCAAAAGCCATAGAATCGGACGGTGCATCTATCAAAACATAATCTCCGCTTACAAATGCATTGGTACCTGTAAATGCGGTGGCTATTGCTTTGGAATATCCACCTAAAATCTGTAGAATTTCGGGCCATTCTTCCAATACATGCGCAGAACCGCCAACTTTGGGATGTGTCACAACCGTCTCTTCCGATACCTGCTGAGCAGATTCCTGAGAAATGGTAATTCGCTTTGCCGCTGTTGTTTGCATGTTCGCAGGCAATTCCTCAACATTTGTAATCGAACTTGAAGAAATACCATCTGTTTTCAAAGTGTTTGGAACAACTGCTTCCGATGGAACTTTGGATATTGGTTCCTGAGAGCTGCTGCTTGCTGTCTCCAAAGACGTCGTGACTTGCTGTACCGCAACATCATTGCTTACCTCAGGAACAGTTACTTTGCTGTGCCGTAACATTACTGCTTGCCGCAGAAGCCGCTGCTTGCTGTATCGCAACATCACTGCTTACCGCAGGAGCGGTTACTTGCTGTGCTGCAACACCATCGTTTTCCGCCGATACAGAGGAAGCTGCGGTTGAGCAATTGCTTTGCGTTCCAAAGCATTAATTCTTCTGAGCAATGCCTCTGCACTGGTATCCAATTGCGGCGTACAAAGCTGAATCATGGTCATTTCAAATGTAATTTTGCGTTTGCGCCGCGGTATATTTTTTCCAAAGCATCCTGGATAGTATCCAATCCGTGCAAGATGGCGGTCAGCGACAGTGAAAGGGCCTGTTTTGTCAAAGACTGAAACTCCTCTTCCGATACAGGAATGAACGCTCTTTGCATCTTTCATGGTTTTAATTAGCATCATATTTCTGAAATAAACAGACAGCTCTTCACATAAACGCGCCATATCTTTGGAGCCACGATACAATTGGTCAATCAATTCCAAAGCCTTTGCCGAATTTTGCGATGCAGCTGCGTCTACCAGCTGATACAGATGCTCTCTTCCTACAATTCCCACTGTACTGCAAACAACCTCTGTTGTAACATGATTGCTTACGCCAATACATTGGTCTAAAATAGAAAGGGCATCTTCAAAGCGCCGTCGGCTAACCGTGCAATTAAAAGCGCTGCCTCGTCATCCAAATCAGCTCCTTCTTCTCTTGCAATGTAGCACAGCCGCTGAGCACTGTCATCAGGAGAAATCCGTTTGAATTCAAATCTTTGACAACGTGATAAAATCGTTGCCGGCATTTTGTGCACTTCTGTCGTTGCCAAAATAAACACAACATGTGCGGGAGGCTCTTCCAGAGTCTTCAAAAAGTGCATTAAAAGCGCCTATGGAAAGCATGTGTACTTCGTCGATGATATACACGATACTTTGCCATTGCAGGTGTAAAACCCGCTTCTTCCCGCAGCATACGAATATTATCAACACCGTTGTTGCTGGCAGCATCTATTTCCACCACATCTGTAACAGAGCCTTCATCAATACCGCGACAAATTTCGCATGTACCGCAAGGCTCACCGTCTATCGGATTCAAACAGTTGATGGCTTTAGCCAATATTTTCGCACACGTTGTTTTGCCTGTACCGCGAGAACCGGTAAACAAATAAGCATGTGCAATTCTCCTGCAACCAATTCTTGTTTTAATGTTTGGGTTACCTGAGGTTGTCCCGTAACATCTTCAAATGTTTTAGGACGCCATTTTCGATATCAAACGCGGTACCAACGAACACCACCTTTTCTAAAAACGCCTGAAAAATATAAAAAGCAAGGCGAAAAACTATGCACTAGGATATGCGAACGAACAGACCACCTGCATCGCACAGAGACCTTCGCTTAATGCTGCTCGGTTCCCCGCCTGACATGGTTCACGATGCTCTATCGCGCAGAGCCCGCTCGCCCGCATATCCTATTGCACGCATTTCTGCCTTGCTTTTTTAAAAATAAATAAGCTAACTGCTATATTATAACGTATAAATTGCAAAAAAGGCAATAGGAAATCTACGAAAAACCATGCCAAACCTTTCAATATTAAAATTGATATAGAAAAAGATTCCGATGTTCCTTATTACGGTATCAGAATCTTTTCCATACACTTCCACTCAGCAAGTAATTATAAAAATAATTTCTCCCTCTACTGCGCCATTTAATCCTGCTGCGTTTGCTTCGTCTGTGTCAATATGTACAGCCAAGCCTGCGCTTGCACTTACACGTGCAACTACGTCTCCAAAAATCAAAGAACGTTCGTTGTCCCCTACTTTTAGAGAAACAATTTGTTGGTCTTTTATACCCCATTGTTCCGCTACATCAGGTGGAATATGTGCATGACGTTTTGCCACAATCACACCTTTAGTCAGCTCTACTTCTCCTTTTGGACCAATTAATTTACATCCGGGAGTACCTTCCAATTGGCCGGATTCACGAATTGGTGGTGCGTCAATACCAACTTTTCTTGCATCTGTACGTGATAATTCCACTTGGGTTTCGGACGTGTTGGTCCTAAAATAGAAACGTTTGACATTTCTCCTTTTGGTCCTACGATTGTTACACGTTCATTGCAAAGCAAACTGACCCGGTTGAGATAACTCTTTTTCACAGTCAATTCTGCATCCGCGCCAAATAAAATTGCCAAATGCTCTTTACTGATATGTACATGACGTGCTGATGTTTCTACAAGAATTTTCAAATGAAACACACTCCCTATTATCATACATTATTTTCGATAACGTTATTTTACCCGATTCTACTTTAGATTGCAATACTTACATACTAGATGAAATATCTAAAAAATAGACTTTATATTTGTTAGATATTTCATAGCTATGTTTCTATGCTATCACAACCTTACAACAAACAATAAATCTAATATGAAAAGGGACCTCTTTCCATGTTCAAGATTTTGATTGTTAACCAGAACGTTTTAGCGCTCCAAAGTTAAAATTGCTTTGCAATTTTTTTCTATGCTATAATATAAAAATTTGAAGGTAAACACAGAAAGAAAGGCTGCATGTATGTATACAAACTGGACAGAACTGGAAACCGCGTGCAAAGCATGTGAAAAATGTGAGCTTTGCCAAACCCGAACACACGTCGTATTTGGAATGGGAAACCCGCAATCAGATATTTTATTTATCGGAGAAGGTCCCGGAGAAAAATGAGGATTTGGAAGGCCTCCCTTTGTTGGCAGAAGCGGACAGCTTTTGGATAAAATGCTTGCTGCAATTGATTTAGACAGAAATAAAAATATTTATATTGCAAATATTGTAAAATGCCGACCTCAAAAAAAATCGTGACCCACTTCTCGAAGAGCAAGAAGCATGTATTGACTGGCTGAGAAATCAAGTGATGATTATGCGTCCGAAAATTATTGTATGTCTTGGACGTATTGCAGCCATGAAATTAATCAAACCCGATATGAAAATCACAAAAAGAACACGGTATATTTTTTGAAAAAACGGAGTGCTTATGATGGCCACTCTGCATCCTGCCGCATTACTACGAAATCAAGCAATAAACCGGCAGCTTTTGAGGACTTTTTAAAACTGCGCGCAAAAATCGATGAATTAAATCAAGAAGCTTAAACGTTTCTTGATGGAGGGAAAAATCATCATGTTTCGTGACAAAGAACCTGTTTCTCCTATGCCTGAAGCAGCTTTTCTGACTACCGTAACCGATAATATCACAATAGGTTTGATAGAAGGTATTCTGGAGGAAAATCACATTCCCTTTTTAAAGCAAAGTCGTGGCAGCGGAGACTATTTGCAAATAGTCTGCGGTTCCTCTCCTTTCGGAACTGACTTTTCGTCAGGCATGAACATCTGCAACGAGCAAGAGAGTTATTAAAAGTATATTTAAATATTCTATAATGAAAAACACAAATATAATACATTAATAAAAATATTTCATGAAAAAAGTACCGTATGAATATACGGTACTTTTTTTTGTTGTTCATGCATGTAATGATTTAACCTATTATGACAGCAGACAAATCAGTCGGACCAGATTTATTTGACTTTACTTTTGATTTTTTTTTACCTGTGATAAATGCAACTGCCCCTGCACATACTGCCATCACAGAAGCCCATATACCAACTGTTGTACCATCACCTGTTTGCGGAGTCACCATTGCAACGTTACCTGTTTGTGTGTTGGTATCGGTCGGTGTCATGGAATTAGATGGTTGTTCCGGGTTTGTCGGATTTTCAGGATTAGTGGGATCGGTTGGATTTTCAGGATTTGTTGGTTGTTCCGGATTTGTTGGCTCTGTATTGTAAACTGCATACAAGCGCTTTCCTACAGAATTATTTGCTCGGACAGTGGCAGTATTGTCAATTAAATCGCCCGGTTTGTATACAGTTGTTGTATCCCCTTCTGTTTCACTCCAGCCAAGAAAGTTCGCATCATCTTCATAACCTAATTCAGTTAACGTTGGATAGTAGTTCGTTTCGCTGTTCAAGTAAGCGATTGCTTTTTCATTTGCGGCATTTACATATGTGTTTTTAAAACCATCAATCTGTAAATCCCATGTCATATCTTCATATCCCTTATACATCTCAATTACTTGATAATTTGTTTCAGATGTAGTAAAGGAAACATCTACTGTATTTCCTGTAGCGGGAGTTTCTTTTCCATCCGGCGTATTTATTGTACCATTAAAGGAAAAGCCGTCTGTATGATTGATTCCCAAAGCGGCTGTTACATCATACCCTTGCTTATCCGCAGATACTGTTACATCGGTCACCTGAATGGTTGGTTTTCTAAAATAAATTTTCATGGTTTCATATGCTGCAGACTTTGGTAATTCTTTTTCATGCCAATCATATTTTCCTTCTACCTGGTCTATGTATAAGGTCTGCATATTGACAGCATCTGTTAATGGCATGACTGATGTTTCTGTCCATTCAGCTGCTACAATACCAAACTGCCAGCAACGGTAAGGAACCGATAATGTCTCCAAACTGGTACATCCTTCAAACGGATTCATTACCATATGATTCAAACTATCCGGCACAATTACCGTTTTAAGTTGGTACAATCTAAAAAGGCTGCATTGTATAAAGTCGTAAACCCTTCCGGCAGAGTAACAGTTTCTAGGCTGGTACATTTATAAAAACGCAAGTACTTTAATAGATTTTAAGTTTTAGGAAACACAACTTCTTTTAATTTGGTACATTGGTAAAACATAGAATCTTTCAGCTCAGTCACTTTAGAACCGGATTCAAATGTTACTTTTTTCCAGAGAAGAGCACATTTGAAATACACCAAAGCCCAATGTTTCAATGGTATTTGGAATGACTACTTCTTTCATCTTTGCGCTTCCCAATGCATACGCTTTTATGCTTGTTACTGTAACTCCATCAATACTGCTTGGAATAGTAAGTGTTCCTGTTTCATTGCCTGTATAGTCGGTAATAGTTCCTGTGGATTTATCAAATTGAAATCCGTTTTCTTCCACCACATCTGCAGTCGGAGTCGATGATGCAGCCATTGCTGTATTAGGTATTCCGGTGCTTTCTTGCGCACTTACTGCTGCTCCTACACTTACTGCTGTTGTCATACTCAGCGCCACAGCTGTAGCTACAACACTAATTTTTACTTTTTTATTTTTCATATAGTTTCCTCCCAATATGTAGGATTTTATATCTTTCAAACTGCGTAAAACGCAAAAAGACATAAGAAACTCTAATTATAAGAATTTCCTATGCCTTTACATGATTTATAAAATTGTATATGCAGAAAGGGCAGACTTACCTACTGTCTGATTATCGCAGTTTCAGTCATTATCTGTCAACCCTTTTTTTTATATATCACACTAGTTTTGAAAGATATGACAATATTATACCGAATTATATAAAAAAATCAAGTTTTTAACTGTACAAATATTGTTTATTTTATACATCCTCTACTATTTTATCCATCCATTGCCTCGTATGCAATCAGGAATATCATAACCGTAAGTGTTTCTCTGATATTCATAATTACCCGGAGTAGCGCTTGCATAATCACCGTAGCTGAACACTTTCGCCTCACCCATTCGTCTGTAAACCAAACCTGCATAGCAGTTTCCACCTGCATGGTGCCACAACAACATCTCAGAACCAAATGCATGTGCATCTACATAATTTAGGTCATGGGTTACGCTGACACTAGAAGCAAAACGAACATATCCGGAGCACATATAGCCTACCGTACCGTCAGAAAGTTGTACTTTATACCACCCTGATTTTGTAGAAGAATCGTAGCTTGCTTCCAATACTTGTACACTGGTACCATTATTTACAGCCCTCAATACAGATGCCGATTTACTTGGACTGTTATACAGACGAGCTCCTTGGAATGTAACAGAGGCAGGTAAACTTGTACCGGCAGCAATGGTTGGCGGTACAACTGCATTTAGCATAATTTCTCTTAAATCCATTTGTGAGGTACCGTTCCAATAGCCGGAACCAATGTTATAAGAGAAGCTAACCAAAGCGTCAAACTGTGACTGTGTTGCTTTGATACCATTATTTTGCAAGAAACGATTCACTTCAGAAGTATAGCTGCCTGCATTGATAGATTTCACCAACAAAGACCAAGCCTCTGTTTTAGACATATTATTATAGAACTGTACCCCTGTACCAAATGTTTGTCCATAACCAATGGTTGGTATACCTCCTGCCAAATTGTCAGGATATACTGTGGAGCTGTAACCTTCCCAGCTGGCAATCAGATTAATCATTTCGTCACTGATACGGCGTGTTTCATTAGAGGATTCGTTGGCGCCTGTACTCCAAACCGTATACGCATCTGTAGTATAACCGGTTGAGCTCATCACACCGTTTTCGTAGAGTATACTTCAATTTGATGTGTACCTGCGCTACTGAAAGTAGTGGAAGCTTTCCAAACTCTTGTAGTTGTGCCGTTACAATATTCTGTGGTGTAATCATATGCATTCACTGTTTTGGTTGTTCCATCACTTTGTCTGATGCGGAACTGTACAGAATCACGTGTTGTATCTGTAACCGCTACCATTTCTACGGTCTCACCCACCGCAGCAATATTTGGTGATGCATAAGCAGTACGTACTGCCTCACCTTCTGTAACAGTAATGGAATATGTAATTCCATTAGAGCCGGTGATAGTACATGTACCGGGGAGCAACTGCTGTAATATAACCATTGGAAGCAGTAGCAACGCTGTTATTGCTGCTGTACCAATAACCCGAAGAGGAGGCTGCATAATAGGTTTTTCCGGCAGGGATTGTTACAGAATTACTTACATTGTTTTCCCCGACCTCTCAAGATAGTCTTTTGAGACATAACCTTCCAGACCGCTTGAAGTTTTAATTTTTGCCCAACCTGCATTGCTGTCATCCAATACTTCGACAATTTCTCCGTAAGATACTGAACCGATTTTGCTATATTCTGTACCCATACCGCTGCGTACATTTAGTACGTCCGCAGTAACCTGTGCATATTTTACAGTGGAGCTTCCTCCACCTGCGTTAGAACCAAAGTTTAGATAATCTCTATGTACATAACCTTCTAAGCCGCTTGAAGTTTTAATTTTTACCCAAGTTGCATCGCTGTTATCCAAAACTGTTACTGTCTCACCATTACGTATTGTTCCTACGATAGAAGTATCGGTACCTTTTCCGCTGCGTACATTCAACACATCTGCATTGACCGTTGCGGTTGTGGTTTCACTTGGTGTTTCAGGTGTGGTCGGCTCTGACGGCGTTTCTGTTCCTGTTAAGTATTCTCTTGCCACATAACCTTCCAAACCACTTGCTGTTTTGATTTTTACCCAGCCTACATCGCTGTTATCTAAAACTGTTACTATCTCACCATTTTGTAACGTTCCAATAATAGAAGTATCGGTACCTTTTCCGCTGCGTACATTCAACACATCTGCATTGACCGTTGCGGTTGTGGTTTCGCTTGGTGTTTCAGGTGTGGTCGGCTCTGACGGCGTTTCTGTTCCTGTTAAGTATTCTCTTGCCACATAACCTTCCAAACCACTTGCTGTTTGATTTTTACCCAGCCTACATCGCTGTTATCTAAAACTGTTACTATCTCACCATTTTGTAACGTTCCTACAATAGAAGTATCGGTACCTTTTCCGCTGCGTACATTCAACACATCTGCATTGACCGTTGCGGTTGTGGTTTCACTTGGTGTTTCAGGTGTGGTCGGCTCTGACGGTGTTTCTGCTCCTGTTAAGTATTCTCTTGCCACGTAGCCTTCAATACCGCCCGCGGTTCTGATTTTACCCAATTTGCATCGCTGTTATCTAAAATAGTAACAACGGAACCCTGCGTTAAACCTCCGATAATGGAAGTATCAGTCCTTTTCCGCTTCTGATATTCAAATAATCCGCATTGACGGTTGCTTACCTTGGGTCTCTTGTTTTGCTGCATCCACAGTTACCTGCAAAAGATGCACAAGCGCCATTTGCACTAATTCTAATTTCAGCGTTACCGGCCGCAAAGCTTGAATTTGATAAATGTGTATTTCCTTCTTGACGAATAGGTCACTTGCACTGCGCCTGCATTGGTAGAAACAGCTGTTGGCAAACTTTTCGTCGGAAATGGTTGCAGTAAATTCAAAGATTCGCCCGCAGTCACCGTTCTTTCAGTTTCGCTGAGAGATACGGTGGTAGAGCAACCTCCATTTGAAGATAATCTTTGCTGCAATAACCCACAGTGCCGTCGTTTGTTTTACTTTTACCCAAGTGCCATCGCTGTTATCAATGACATCTACAACGGCTCCTTTGGCCAACACTGTTAACACATTGTGATTTAAACCTGCACCTGAACGCAAGTTTAAATAGTCTGTTGTAATTGCCTTTCCAATAGAGACCTCTTCTCCTGCATTGGAACCGGAACCATCTGAAATTTGTAAAATTTTTGGTACAATAGCCTTCTTGTCCGCTTTCGGTTCGATTTTTAGCCCAATTCGCATCACTGTTATCAATAACGGTTACACGTTGTCCCAGATATAAGGAGCCAATCACGGAATAACCGGTTCCCGCACCGCTGCGTAAATTTACATCACTACCGGTTAAAACAGCTTGAAGCTCTGTAGTATTGATGCAGATTCGTTTTTGTTCCGGTTGCTGTGTAGGTGAAGAAGGTTCCTGCGCCGAAGAACCTGCAATATCCAAATAAGCTTTTACTGCAGTAACCTTCTGTACCGTCCGCCGTTCTTACTTTCGCCCAGTTTACATCGTTGTTATCCAAAATAGTAACAGTAGTACCTTTTTGACAATACTGTTTTTATACGATAATCCGTTCCGGCACCACTACGTAAATTTAATGCATCTGTAGTAACGGCCGTTCCTTGTGCAGTTTCACCTTTTTTGTGATATGTAAATATTCTTTGGAACAATATCCTTCTTGGCCATCTTTGGTTCGTATTTTAGCCCAATTTGCGTCGCTGTCGTCCAATACTGTTACTTCATCATTCAAGTACAGCATTCCAATGACAGCATGTCCTGTTCCGGCACCTGCACGCAAATTAACATAGTCACCGGTTAAGGTACCAATCAATTCCTCCGATTCATCAGCAGAAGACAACGTTTTTACAAACTCTTTACTGCAATATCCAATTGCGCCGTTTGAAGTTTGTACTTTAACCCAATCTGGGTTACTGTCATCCAAAACAGTTACCAGCTCACCGCTGGATAAACTTCCGATAATAGAGTAGTTGGTACCTGCACCGCTGCGTAAATTGACGTAGTCTCCTGTCATAGTTGCTGCGCTTGTTGATGCAGCCGCTACCTGTGATGACGAACTGATAGATAAAGACGAAAAGAAAATTGTCGCAATGCACAAAGCTGACAGCATTGCAGTTAAATTCTTTTAACGAAATTCGCATGAATCAATACCTCCCAAACCATTTATAACCTGCACTGATAAAAACATGTATCTCAATATCGCATAATAGCCCAATTTACATTATTTCTATGATGAAAGTATACATGAAAATTCTTTTTAGAATCAACAAAAATAAATATTTTTTTATGAATTATGTTTATA
>VOFH01003857.1_pt1 | contig 13883 bp, 25 predicted proteins | sample 5384091 | NCBI WGS metagenome assembly VOFH01 (sample SAMN12384727, study PRJNA508395) | human gut metagenome | isolation source: healthy gut G | host: Homo sapiens
AGACTAAAGTCGGTGTCGTTGTATCTGACAAGATGGATAAGACTGTAGTCGTCGCCATAGAAGACTTCGTAAGACATTCCTTTACGGAAAAGCTGTAAAGAGAACCAAGAAAGTCAAAGCTCACGATGAGAACAACGATGTCAGATAGGCGATAAAGTAAGAATTATGGAAACAAGACCTCTTTCAAAAGATAAGAGATGGAGACTTGTTAACATCGTTGAAAAGGTTAAATAAAGGAGGCAACCAGATCATGATTCAGACAGAAACCAGATTAAGAGTTGCCGACAATTCCGGAGCGAAAGAGCCTTTGCATCCGTATATTGGGAGGCACCAGCCGTCAGTACGCCAACATCGGCGACGTGATAGTTTGTGCAGTTAAGGAAGCTACCCGGGCGGAGTTGTAAAAAAAGGTGACGTTGTGAAGGCTGTAGTAGTGAGAACTAAACATGGTGCCAGAAGAAGTGACGGAAGCTATGTTAAAATTCGATCAGAACGCTGCAGTGATCATCAAAGCAAAGAAGATAAGAACCCTGTGGGAACTCGTATCTTCGGACCGGTTGCCAGAGAACTGAGAGAAAAAGGCTTTATGAAGATCGTGTCATTGGCAACTGGAAGTACTGTAGGAGGTGAACAGGATGCGTATAAAGAAAGATGATACGGTGGTAGTTATCACCGGTAAAGATAAAGGCAAGACCGGAAAAGTTCTCAAAGCCATGCCTAAGGAAAATAAAGTGGTAGTTCAGGGCGTAAACATGCAGACCAAAGCACGCTAAGGCTACTCAGAAGGCAGCAGCAGAGATCGGGCATATGGAAGGCCCTATAGACGCTTCCAACGTAATGTACTACGATACGAAGGAAAAGCAGGGCACCAAGATCGGATACAAGATCGAAAAAACAGTAAAAGTAAGAGTCATAAGAAGAGCGCAGCGCACAGACTAGAAAGGAGGAGAACTTTGACAGCAAGATTAAAGACAATGTACGACGAAAAAGTTTTCGGAGCATTAAAAGAGAAATTCCAGTATGAAAACGTCATGGAAATTCCTAAACTCGAAAAAGTGACCATCAACATGGGACTGGGCGAAGCCAAGGACAATGCTAAAGTCATAGAGTCAGCGGTAGAAGAGATCGACCCATCTGCGGACAGAGACCTGTAGTTACTAAGGGCTAAAAAGTCCATCGCCAACTTCAAAGTGAGACAGGGAATGCCTGTAGGCGCTTAAGGTCACTCTCAGAGGAGAAAAATATGTATGTATTTGTTGACAAACTTTTCAACATCTCCCTTCCGAGAGTAAGAGACTTCAAGGGCGTTAGCAAACTCCTTTTGACGGCAGAGGAAACTATTCCATGGGTATCAAGGAACAGTTGATCTTCCCTGAAATCAACTACGATCAGGTTGATATGATCAAGGGTATGAACATTGTATTCACAACTACAGCAAAGACTGACGAAGAAGCCCAGGCGCTGTTTGAACTTTGGAATGCCGTTTGAAAAGTAGATTAGGAGGAATCATGGCAAAAAACATCTCTCAAGGTAAAACAGCAGAAAACCTAAATACTCAACACGCGCATATACAAGATGCAGACTTTGCGGAAGACCTCATGCTGTACTAAGAAAATACGGTATCTGCCGTATTTGCTTCAGAACTTGCTTACAAGGTGAAATTCGGCGTGAGAAAAGCAAGCTGGTAATATAAAAAGAAAGGAGAAATACTGTAATGACAATGACAGATCCTATAGCGGATATGCTAACGAGAATCAGAAACGCCAATACTGTAGGACATGAAACTGTTGAAATTCCGGCTTCGAGAATGAAAAAATCCATAGCCGAGATTTTGAAGGCAGAAGGCTACATTGCGGATTTCGAAGTTATAGATGACAACAAACAGGGCATCATCAAAGTCACTATGAAATACGGTGCCAACAAAGAAAAAGTTATCAACGGAATCAAGAGATTTCTAAGCCGGGTCTTAAGAAGTATGCTAAGGCCGGCGAAGTTCAAGTTTTAGGAGGCCTCGGTATCGCTATCATCTCCACTTCTAAGGGAGTTATCAGCGACAAAGGAAGCCAGAAACCTGGGAATCGGCAGCGAAGTAATCTGTTATGTATGGTAGGAGGAACGAAAATGTCAAGAATAGGTAAGAAACCTGTGGTTGTTCCTGCCGGTGTAGAAGCAGTAGACGCAAACAATGTGGTTACTGTAAAGGGACCTAAGGGACAATTATCACAGCAGATAAGCAAGCTCATCAAGGTTGGAGTAGCAGACAGACTGTAAACGTATCAAGAGACAGCGACCAGAGAGAAAACAGATCTCAGCACGGACTTGCAAGAACACTGATAAACAACATGGTTACAGGCGTAACAGCAGGCTTCGAAAAGAAGATGCAGCTTGTAGGCGTTGGTTACAAGGCAGAAAAGAAGGTAAGACGGTACTGAACCTTGGATATTCACATCCTGTAGAACTCGAAGACCCTGAGGGTATTACGACGGAATGTCCTTCGGCGACAGAAGTAGTCGTAAAGGGTATTGACAAAGCAGTTGTCGAAAATTATGCGGCAAACATCAGAGCATGGAGAAAACCTGAACCTTATAAGGGCAAGGGTATCAAGTATGTTGACGAAGTTATCCGCAGAAAAGAAGGCAAAGCCGGGGGCTTAAATAAAGAAAGGAGTGAAGTGAAAATGGCTAAAGAAAGCAGAAATGACAGACGTGTCAAGAGACACGAAAAGTAAGAAAAACCTTTATGGAACTCTGAAAAACCAAGACTTTGCGTTTACAGATCAACAAGAATATCTCTGCCCAGATCATAGACGATGTGAGCGGAACTACTCTCGTTGCCGCCTCATCCTTAGACAAGGATCTCAAGGCAGAAGTTGCAAACGGCGGAAACAAAGGAAGCTGCAAAGAAGGTAGGAGCAGCCTTAGCTAAGAAGGCTGCGGCAAAAGGGTATAGAAGAAGTTTGCTTCGACAGAGGCGGATTCTTATCACGGAAGAGTGCAGAACTGGCAGCGGCGCTCGCGAAGGCGGATTAAAATTCTAACAGGAGGAAATAAGGAATGCGTAATATCGTTGATGCATCAAAGCTGGACTTGAAATCAACCATCGTAAACATAAGAAGAGTTGCGAAGACGGTTAAGGGCGGCAGAAACATGAGATTCAGCGTAACAGTAGTAGTCGGCGACGGCAGCGGTTACGTGGGCGTAGGTCTTGGAAAATCTCAGGAAATTCCTGAAGCCGTAAGAAAAGCTGAAGAAGATGCAAAGAAGAATTTAATATATGTTCCTACAGTGGAACCACGTACCACACAGAAACTTAAGGTGTTTTGCAGGCAGAGTTCTGATCATGCCGGCCTCACAAAGGTACGGGAGTTATCGCAGGTTCATCGGTTCGTACCGTACTCGAAGCTGCGGGAATCAGGACGTAAGAGCTAAATCCATAGGCTCCAACAACTCCGGCAACATGGCTTACGCCACCATTAGAAGGTCTCAAGGGTATGATGACCGTAGAAAAGGTTGCAAAACTCAGAGGCAAGACTAAGGAAGAAATCTTAGGATAGGAGGAAACGCGAAATGGCAAAAATGATAAAGATCACTTTAACTAAGAGCACTATCGGCGCTTCCCCTAAACAGAAAAAAAGTTGTTGAAGCGCTGGGACTCAAAGATGCACCACTGCGTAGAGCTGGCGGACCTCCGCAGACTCGCGGGCGCTGTCGCAAAGGTTTCGCATCTTGTAACAGTAGAAGAAATATAAGGAGGTGCCATAAATGAAATTACATGAATTAAAAGCCCCAGGGTGCAACAAAGGCACCTAAGAGAAAAGGCCGGTACCGCTACCGGACAGGGTAAGACTGCCGGCAGAGGTATGAACGGTCAGAACTCGAGATCAGGCGGCGGCGTTCGTCTGGGCTTTGAAGGCGGACAGATGCCTTTGTACAGAAGACTGCCCTAAGAGGATTTACTAACATCTGGGCAAAAGAGTACTCCATAGTAAATGTCGAGGATCTTAACAAGTTCGCGGCAGGTACGGAAGTCACTCAGGCTATGCTCGAAGAAGCAGGAATGTTAAAAAGCAGGTAAAGGACGGAATCAAGGTTCTCGGACAGGGAACTCTGAACGTCGCTTTGACGGTAAAGGCAGATAAATTCAGCAAGAGCGCTGTAGAAAAGATTGAAGCTGCGGGAGGAAAGGCAGAGGTGATTTAGTATGGGTATGCTAAGACGATTTCTCAAGCATGGAAAGTTGCCGGAAATCAGATCAAAGATGATTTTCACTTTGCTGATGCTGGTCGTATTCCGTATCGGATCCAATATTCCGGTACCTAATATCAACAGAACTGTCTTGTCTGAGATGTTTACCGGTGAGACCGGACTCTTCGACTTGTTCGATTTGTTTTCCGGAGGATCCTTCAGCAACTTTACTATATTTGCTCTGAGTATTACGCCATACATCACAGCGTCTATAATCGTAAATCTGCTGACCATGGCCTTCCCTTATTTCCAGCGTCTGGCGCAGGAAGGCAACGAAGGCAGAAAGAAGATGGCTCAGATCACCAGGTATATGACCGTGGTTTTAGCTCTGATTCAGGCCATAGGTCTTACCGGGTAGGCTTGTTCAATCAGGCCATAGTGGATAAGAGCGTATTTTCTATAATAGTAGTGATATTGGTACTGACTGCGGAACATCCTTCCTGATGTGGCTGGGTGAACAGATCAACGATAAAGGCGTAGAAAACGGCATATCGCTGATAATCTTCTCCGGTATAGTAGCGAGAATACCAAGCGGTATCAAAGCCTTTCCACCAGCCTCAGCGACGGCGCCATATCTGTGATCACTCTGGTGATATTGGTTGTACTGGCAGTGCTGGTAATCGCAGGGTAGTCCTGATTCAGGAAGGCCAGAGGAGAATTCCGGTGCAGTACGCTAAGCGTGTAGTTGGAAGAAAAAAATGTACGGAGGACAATCGACTCATATTCTATCAAAGGTAAATCAGTCGGGAGTCATTCGATCATCTTCTCGCTGTCACTGCTTTCGTTCCCGCTCACCATAACATACTTCTTCCCTGATGCAGGATTCACCGATTGGGTGACCAAATGGCTGTCTCCTTCAGGAAATCCGGGAGTATGGGTATACGGAGTGCTGAACGTAATACTGATAATAGCGTTCACCCTACTTCTATACGGGGTCACTTTCAACCCTAAAGAAGTAGCCAATAACATGAAAAAGCTAACGGCGGCTTTATCCAGGAATAAGACCGGTCGGGCTACCGAAGATTATTTAAGCAAAGTAATGTCAAGAATCACTATTGTAGGAGCCATATTCTTAGCTGTCATAGCTACGCTGCCTACGATCGTAAGCGTCATGAGGCTCTCTGAACATACACTTCGGAGGAACGTCGCTGCTTATCGCGGTGGGGTTGCCCTGGAAACTGTAAGAGCTCTGGAGAATCAGATGCTTATGAGAAACTATCAAGGATTCCTGAAATAGCATAGAGGAGATGATAAAATGCTTAGAACTATATTAGGGCCTCAGGGCAGGAAAAAGGCACCCAGGCTGCTAAAATAGTTGAAAAATATCACATCCCGCATATCTCTACGGGAGATATCTTCAGAGAAAACATCAAAAACGGAACAGAGCTTGGCAAGAGCAAAGAATATATGGATAAAGGGAGAACTGGTGCCGGACGATCTGGTAATGAGATCGCCACCGACAGACTCTCTAAGGACGACTGCAAAGACGGATTCCTTCTGACGGTTTTCCAAGGACAGTATATCAGGCGGAAAAGCTCGACGAGTTCCTGAATTCTCGAGGCCATAAGATCGACAAGGTGTTGACATAGCCGTCGAAAAGGAAGAATTGATGACGAGGCTTACCGGCAGGCGTGTATGTAAAGCCTGCGGCGCCAGCTATCATGTAGTGAACATCCCTCCTAAAAAGAAGGAGTCTGTGATGTGTGCGGAGGCCCTCTGATGACGAGAGCTGATGACAATGCAGAAACTGTTGCCAACAGGATGAAGTCTATGAAGCGCAGACGATGCCTTTGATCAAATACTATGAAAAGGCAGGAAATATAGCTCATATAGATGGAGCTACAGGCCTGGAAAACGTATTCGGCGACATAGTAAAAAGCTTTGGGTGAATAATAATGATCATCATCAAATCAAGGCAGGAAATTGAATTGATGCGTGAAGCCGGCAAAGTCACCGGACAGATACTGAGAGATCTTGAGGGACTTATGAGACCGGGGGTTGCTACCATAGAGATAGACCGCTTCGTCGAAAGAGCCGTCAAGGCGGCGGGCATGAGCGCGGCAGAAAAAAGGATATTGCGGATATCCGGCCAGCATGTGTTTCTATCAACGAAGAAGTAGTACATGGTATACCTTCTAAGAAGAGTGATTCTGAGAGAAGGAGATATCGTCAGTCTGGATCTGGTGGTTGAAATCACGGTTATATACGGACGCAGCCAGAACTTACGCAGTAGGGCAGATAAGCCCAGAGGCCCGGCATCTGATAGAAACGGCCAAACAGGCTTTCTTTTAACGGAATAACCTTTGCTAAGGAAGGCTACAGGTTGTCGGACATTTCAAATGCCGTTCAAAAAGACCGTGGAAGGCGAAGGTTTCGGCGTAATAAGAGATTTTGTGGGTCATGGAATCGGCAGCAGCATGCACGAAGATCCGCAAATACCTAATTACGGAAAACCCGGCAAAGGCCCTCGGCTGCAAGGGGGAATGGTTCTGGCCATAGAACCTATGATATGTCAGGGTTCGTATGAGGTGGACGTTCTGACGGACGACTGGACTGCGGTCACGCGTAGACGGCGGCTTAGCCGCGCATTATGAAAATACTGTTGTAATAACTGATGGTGAGCCTGAGCTGCTTACCTTGTAATGTTGAGAAGGAGATGTATTTATGGCGAAGAAAGACGTCATTGAGGCAATGGGAACTGTTGTCGACGCGCAGCCAAACGCGATGTTTAAAGTTAAACTGGACAATGGTTTTGAAGTGCTTGCACACATTTCAGGTAAAATAAGAATGAACTATATAAGAATTCTTCTGGGGAGATAAAGTGAAAGTAGAACTTTCACCTTACGACCTTAACAGAGGAAGAATAATCTGGAGAGATAAGTAAAGCAACTTTAAGGAGGTGCAGAAATGAAAGTAAGAGCTTCTGTAAAACCTATCTGCGAAAAGTGCAAAGTAATCAAGAGAAACGGCAAGGTAATGGTTATCTGCGAGAATCCTAAGCACAAACAGAGACAGGGTTAATCAAATCAGCAATGGGTCATGGGCAAAATACCGGGGCTGCCCTGAACAAAGACCCTTTCAAAAAGTAATTTATAGATCCTGTCTATATCGCTCCCGGACATGCGACGGAAGATGGGGAAGGAGAAAAAGTATGGCTCGTATAGCCGGTGTTGACTTACCAAGAGAAAAAGAGTAGAAATCGGTTTGACCTACATCTATGGTATTGGTAGACCAACTGCACAAGCTATCCTCGAAAAAGCAGGCGTAAATCCTGACACCAGAGTCAAGGACCTGACAGAGGACGAAGCAGGCGCAATCAGAAAAATCATCGACGCTGAATATGTAGTGGAAGGAGATCTGAGAAGAGAGGTTTCTCTCAACATCAAGAGACTGATGGAAATCGGAAGCTACAGAGGTATCAGACACAGAAGAGGTCTTCCTGTAAGAGGTCAGAAGACCAAGACAAACGCAAGAACTCGTAAAGGGTCCTAAGAAGACCGTAGGCAGAAAGAAAAGTAAAGGAGGTAGGGAAGTAATGGCTAAGACTGTCAAGAAAAAACAGTGAGAAAAAAAAGAGAAGAGAACGTAAGAACATTGAAAAGGCCAGGCACATATCCAATCCACCTTTAACAATACTTTAGTTACTCTTACAGATATGGAAGGAAACGCCCTTTCATGGTCAAGCGCAGGTTCTCTGGGATTCAAGGGATCCAGAAAATCTACGCCGTTCGCTGCGCAGATGGCTGCTGAAGAAGCTGCCAAGGGCGCTATGGAGCACGGTTTAAAGACTGTAGAGGTTTATGTAAAGGGACCTGGCTCGGAAGAGAAGCCGCTATAAGAGCGCTGCAGACTGCGGGACTGGATATCACCATGATAAAGGATATCACACCTATTCCGCATAACGGATGCAGACCGCCGAAGAGAAGAAGAGTCTAAGAAAGGAGGAGTAATTTAAATGGCAAGATATACAGACGCAAACTGCAAATTGTGCAGGGAGAGAAGGTCAGAAGCTTTTCTTGAAAGGCGAAAGATGTTACAGCAGCAAGTGTGCTATTGAGAGAAGAAATTACGCTCCTGGACAGCACGGTCAGGCAAGAAAGAAACAGTCTGAATACGGATTGCAGCTGAGAGAAAAGCAGAAGGCAAAAGAGATTCTACGGAGTCCCTGAGACTCAGTTCAGAAATCTTTTTCGAAAAAGCAGCTAAGAAACAGGGCAAGACAGGTGAAAACCTGATGATCTTCCTTGAAACAAGACTGGACAACGTAGTTTTTCAGACTTGGTTGCAGCTTCAAGAAAAGAAGCGAGACAGCTTGTAACTCACGGACACTTTACCATCAACGGAAAGAAAGCTGACATTCCTTCAATGGAAGTAAAGGCAGGCGACGTTATCAAGGTTAAAGAGAGAAGTGTGAGCTCGCCTAAGTTCAAAGAAAAAGAGATGTCCATCACAGTTCCTTCATGGATGACTGTGGATGTCGATAAATTAGAAGGTAAAGTCGTTGCTATGCCAAGAAGAGAGGACATAGATACTCCGATTGCAGACATTTAATCGTCGAATTGTATTCCGTACATAACCTTTATTGCGAACTGGCATGCCGCCTGCAATATAAGCCGGTTATATCTTAAACTTGGAATGAAAGGGAGGGTTTTGAGGATAGAAATCGAAAACCAACAATCAATAAGTTCATTGATCAAGACGGATGTTACGGTAAAAGTTCGTAGTGGAACCTCTTGAAAGAGGTTACGGAACGACTTTAAGGAAACGCGCTCAGGAGAATACCTGTAAGTTCTGCTTCCCGGCGCTGCCGTTACATCAGTAAAAATCGACGGAATACTTCATGAGTTTTCTACAATACCGGGAGTAAAGAAGACGTTACAGAAATCATACTCAACTTAAAGAAGCTTGCTGTCAGATTAGAAGGTGAGAGCACCAAGAGAGCTATCATAAACGCGGTAGGTCCTAAGGACGTTACTGCCGCCGATATAATATGCGACTCGGATATGGAAATCTTCAATCCTGATCTCCACATCGCTACTCTTGAAGAGAATGCTACGCTGGTGATGGAAATCAACTTTGCCAGAGGCAGAGGATACGTTCCTGCGGAGCAGAACAAGAACGAGAGAATGCTCCGATATCGGTGATCCCTGTGGATTCCATATATACGCCTGTAACAAAGTAAACTTTACTGTTGAGAACACCAGAGTAGGTCAGGTCACAGACTATGACAGACTTGTTCTTGAGATCTGACCGACGGTTCCATAACGCCTGAAGAAGGGGTTTCCATCGGAGCCAAGATCATGCAGGAACATCTGAATCTGTTATTCAGCTTACCGACACTACCGACGCCATGGAGATCATGGTGGAGAAAGAAGAAGACCAGAAAGAAAAGGCCTTGAAATGACCATAGAAGAACTTGAGCTTTCTGTCCGTTCTTTCAACTGCCTGAAGAGAGCAGCCATCAACACCGTTGAGGAACTGACTCAGAAGACAGAAGACGATATGATGAAGGTAAGAAACCTCGGAAAGAAGTCTCGACGAAGTAAAGGCAAAATTGATGAATTAGGGCTTAGTTTAAAGCCCAGCGATGATTAGTCGCTCTATATAAGAGACGTAAGCCTTACGACTTTGGCAAACTCCAAAGAAGAAGACTGAACTTGCAAGAAAGGAGAATCTTGAAATGCCAGGATACAGAAAACTGGGAAGACCTTCTGCTCACAGAAAATCAATGCTGAGAAACCTTGTCACCGATTTATTCAGAGAAGGCAGAATTCAGACTACTGATTGCAGAGCAAAGGAAACCAGAAGACAAGAGAAAAACTGATCACATTGGCAAAACGCGGCGATCTTCATCCTACAAGTTTTATCCGATGAAAAGCGTAGTAACGAAGCTCTTTGATGAAATCGCTCCTAAGTACGCTGACAGAAACGGCGGATATACAAAATTCTGAAGTTAGGACCCTCGCCAGGGGACAACGCAGAGGTTGTATTCTTTAGAATCAGTTTAATAGATCAGAGTTTTAAACTGCCTTGTGCGCCGGACTTGCGGGTCCCGGCTGCAGGGCAGTTTTTTATAATGTAAATAAATATGATGCCGGCAATTTGAGATGAAAAGAATATTGTATACAAGATTCGCATTAGTTTTGTTCAATAAAACTCCAATTAATGTAATAATAAGTAAATAAATAGGAAAATAATGGTCATATTCACAAAAAAATCCATATAAGTTTCAAAAAAATAGACAAAAATATTAGTTAAGTTATTGACAGTGAAACCTCAGATGTTATAATGTTAGCAACGAAGGAATAGGAGTTTTTTACAGAATGAAACAGCACAAAGATGAGAGAGACTATAATATCAGATCCGTAGAGAGAGCATTAAATGCGCTTTCAGTGTTTTAACGGCGGATCGAGAGAAATATCTCTTATGGAATTTTCCAGAATGTTGTCCCTCAACAAAAGCACCACGTTTCGAATTTTGACCACGCTTAGAAACCTGGGATTTTAGAGATGGCGGATGACGAAAATATAAGCTGCGCTGAAATAGCCAGACTCGGCAGGCTGACCGACGGCGTTAGCCTTTTGATTCGCGAGGGCCAGCCGTATTACAGAAGCTGGCAAAACTCAGCGGGAGAGACTCTGGCCATCTGCAAGTATGAAAACGGAAGAATGACTTGCATTTCTAAAGTTGAGAGCGAAAAAGTTCTCAAATGTATATGCGTTCTTGATTCCGACGTCCCTATGTTGAAAAGGAGCGACAGGAAGATCTGCCCGGCATATCTTCCGAAGGAGAATTCAGACGTTGCGTCGAGATTCAGAGAATGATAGGAAATCCGACTGCGGCTTTGATGAACTTGATGAAGTCATGAGAGAGGTTCGCGTGAACGGGTACTACATAAGTCACAGCGAATACGACGAGAACGTCAACGCTCTGGGAGTCCCAATTTTCGGAAAGAGCAAAGAAGTGATCGGAAGCCTGAGCATAGTAGGCCCGACAGCAGATTTGCAGATGAAGCTATTATTAAGATCTTACCCGATATTTTTAGGGAAACAGAAGTATTATCCGAAAAGCTGGGATATGAAGTAAGCGCTTCCTTAAAAAAATATAGCTAAGATATGAGAACTTAGAATCAAGCATCATTTACCAAGAAAGGAAAAAGACCACAATGGAAAGCTATGGAATTTTTGAAGCTGCTACCGGTCGCGATAGTAATCATACTGGCGCTGGGTCACTAAGAAGACTCACCTTTCACTATGTCATGGTATTTTTATCGGTGTAATCATACTCTGCGGAGGAAACCCGCTTACGGCATTCCTGTAATGTTCAGCGATTACATCATTCCGGGCCGCTTACCAGTGAAGGAAACATCAGAACACTTATAATAATCATAGTAATTCAGGCATGGCCAAGATGCTTAAATGACAGGAGCTGACCGGCTATGGCCAATTTATCAAAAAGTAGTCAGACGAAGCGTGGCGCTGAGACCATAACCACCGTAGCAGGTTTCGCATTCATCTATACAGAACCTTGCTTCCTGCTGGGTGTTGTCATGAGACCTATCACAGAAGCTTACAACGTAACAAAGATAAAGCTGGCTTATATATGCGACTCTTTAGGATGCAATATGGCGGCTCTTTCGCCGATATGCAGCTACGGACCTTATTATGTAGGACTTATAGCGGCAGAACTGGCGGCTCTGGGACCGCCTGGAGACGGCTGGAATATGTACGGCGAATACTGGACTCATTATTCTATTGATGATAACCATACTTTGGTATATTTTGTCGTATCACAGGCAAGCGATATCGGCAAACTCTGGCTGGCAGAGAAAAAGCAGACGTTACCGGACGTTTGGTTGCGCCTGGAGATGTTCCTGTAGTGCCTGATCAGGCAGATGGGGTCCTCGACCCTGACAAAATATCCTCTGAAACTCCTGATTCCGATGGGAACTATGTTAGTAGTGCTCTTTGGATGCGTATTCTGGGAGGAAACGTCGTAGAAAACGGATACTTGGGATCATTCAGAAACTGTACTATCACGCTGGCTATAGTATGCGGCCTTACTGCCGCCGGATTATCTTCTGATAGTAGTGTGGGCATGTGAAAAGATGTTCCACCCTCGTAGAAGGTTTCCAGAAATGGCTCGAAAAGGATGTTATCTGGCTCTGAGCGTAGTTATGATATTAGCTCTGGCATGGGCTCTTTCCAGCGTATCATCAGCTCTGGACCTGAGCGGGTAGTGGCAGCAGTTGATAAGATCGGCGTATCTCCTGCAATTCTGCCTGCGTTCATATTCCTGGCAGGAGCAGTCATGTCATTTGCAACAGGAAGCTCATGGGGGAACTACGGCTCCTGCTGGGATGCCAATAGCAGTACCCCATCTGCCACTCATACGGACTAGAATAGGCCTGGGGCTGCAGCTGCAGTAGCCGGCGGCGGACCTCTTCGAGACCACTGCTCACCTATTTCTGACACTACCATCAAGGCTTCTGCGGCTTCAGGATGCGACCATATCGCTCACGTTTCCACGCAGATACCATATGCTTTTACTGCGGGAGCTGCAACAAGTCAGGCCATTTGGTAGATGGACTTACCAATAGTCTGGTTGGGAATCGTAGTGGATTCGCATGCGCAGCTGTCGCTATATTGATCTGCAGAAACAAGATGACAGTAAACAAATAAAGATTATGATTTTGACGCAGATAGCAGAAGCAGGCGACGACAAAGGCAGAGGTGCTTCAAAACCTCTGCCTGTAGTATCTTTCGGCAAAAGCGCAGTGACGGAGGAGAAAAAAATGGTAGAAAAATAGATATGGACGTACATACGCATCACATACATAACGATGGTATGACGGAGTAGATATGGAGAAAGATGTCCATCGCTGTAGATTTATGAAAGATCATAGAGATATAGCCATGCCAGAGAGATAGAGAAAAACTATGACAGCAGCTGTAGACCTTACATCTCATATCGTGCTTCCGGGACTGGTAGACGGTCACATGCATACCACATCCAGCATACCAGCAGAGGGAGCGGCTCAGGATGTAGGAAATCGGATGATGCACGGCGGCTCCTTTCCTCGTAAACGCTACGAGACAGACCAGAGCGGCCGGCGGCCCGGCAGGCTTATAGCCAAAGGCTGCCGCCATAACGGAACATAGGAAGTTGAAAGGCCCTTTGAGGCAGCCGTATGTGAATTCGTGGCTAAAGTCAGGTCAGAGGAAATATCGGATGCAGAATAAGAAGCCTGGATAAGGTCTATGCTCCTGGACAGCTCTATGATTACGATGAAGGCTATACTGAGTGAGACTTTCGGGGAGGCTATGAAATATTCAACAAGTGGCACAGAGCCCAGGGAGACAGAATACGAGTAATGTTTGCGCCTGTGGAGCTGACTTCAGAGCGAGGAAGTCCTGTTCAGCTCAGAACTGGCCAGAGAAGAACACTTCGTATACATGCACTTGTCTCAGGGCGACAGAGAGACCCAAGATGATGATGTAAGTTACGGCAAGCGGACTGTGGATTTCCCTCGAAGAGAGAAAACCTGCTGACGACAGGCTGATAGGGCATACATCTGACTCAACGCCTGTGAGGACGAAGTGCGCAGGATAGTAGAGCACGGGAAGCAAAGAATGGTTC
>VOFH01003287.1_pt1 | contig 13881 bp, 22 predicted proteins | sample 5384091 | NCBI WGS metagenome assembly VOFH01 (sample SAMN12384727, study PRJNA508395) | human gut metagenome | isolation source: healthy gut G | host: Homo sapiens
TTACGGTACAGAGAACGGTGTCCCTGCCGCCTGAAAATCGTAGTCTGCCTTTGTTTTGTAACCGCCAAAGGAAAAACCGCCGCTTCATACTTTCCTTCCAGAACCGCCCCTCGGCATCTCCCAGCAGGGAAAAGATAACCGCGTTCCTCTTGCTCATTCAGAATAGAAGCACCCCTTGCGGACACTGCCATGCCGCCGCCAGCCGCAGCCTTTCCCCTCTGCGCGAATCCGCGGAAGCACGCCATTGCCGCCCCTGCTCCGTGCGCCCGTCAGAAAGGTATCCAAATCAATCCCCTTCTGTGACCGCCACCTCCTCGGCGGTAGTTTTTATAAAAATCCCATAGGAACAGACCTGTCTTACTGTCCTCCTTCATAGCCTTTTCCACGCAAGCCGCCGCAGAATCCGCCGCCAGAAGCATCACCTTCTCCGAAAACCGCCTGACTGCGCTCCAGCTCCCCCAGAAGAGCATCCAGCCTTGCGCTGTCCCGCAAAAGACCTTCCCTAAGATAACCGTTTTCAGCTGCCCCAAGTCCGTCTTACGAGGTGAGGTATCCACCTGCGCTGACCGCCCCCGAAAGGGTTTCACTCTCCGCGGCATAAGTTTTTCTGCCTCGCCCGTTTCGATATTCGCAGGCGCAAAGGTGAAGTGACAGCCGTTTTCTGCCGCCGTGTCTACCCCAAGGGTAATAATAAATGCCCTATCCTCCGGGTCCTTTTTATCCCAGCAGCCGGTCAAAAAAAAGGGGACTGCCAACGCCAGCAAAACAAATTTTTATACATCCTTTTTCTCTCCCCTTCCTGCCAAGCAAGAGCAATAAAACCGGCAGTCCCACCAGATACGCCAGATTCAGCCAACGAAACGGCAAGCCGCAGACGCTGTGCCGCCATGAGGCTTTCGGGCAGAAATGACAACGCAAACAAAGCCGCAAGCACCACCCAGAGCCAAAGCTTTCGCTTTTTTTCCGCCTGTCTGCATAGCTGCGTCCCCAGAAGGGAGCCGAAAAACACCGCACCCGAAAGAAACAGCACCGCCGATGCCATCCAGAACCAAAGCAGAAGCAAAATCCTGTCTGGTCAGAAAACGCCCGTAAAGCTGACACGCTCCAGCATCTGCAATGTCGGCAAAAGCTTTGCGGCAAGCATCCCTCGCCGTAATTCGCCAGACAGAGAAGCACGATGACCGTCACCACTGCCGTTATCAAAAGACAGGCTTTCCAGACTGCGAAGCCGACAGGCTTTTTCAAATCCGGATAGATAAAATAAAGAAAAAACGAGCCCCTGCATACAATGCTCATCTCCGCAAGCCCTGCCCCGATGCCCGAAGGAGAAGGCAGGGCAAGCGGCAGAACGCGCATACTGCGTAGAAGCCGCCACCGCCAGAAGCACCAGAAGCAAGCGGGAATTGCTACCAGAAAAAGAGGATTTCCGCCGTTCTGCCCCGACATTCCGTTCCCTGCGCCGCAAGCGCACCTGCGACCAGAAGCAGCACCAGTGAAAGCACCCAGACAGGCGTTGCAGGAGCATAAAACGGCAGATAATTTCGCTGAAAATCCGCAGCTCAAGCATCCCGTCAAGCAAAAGCTTTCCTGCCAAGCCAAGCAAAAAGGATTGTCCCGACACCATTGCCGCAGACGCTCCGACACCAATCGACCACCGTACCATCGGGCATCCGCCTTCCTACTGCCGTCAGCAGAAGGGAAGCAGCCGACACCCCAAGCCGCCAAGCAAAGCCGCAAAAAAACACCTCTGCCACTTATCTCGGCCAGCTCCGCCGGAAGAAAAAGGACAGCAGTGCCAGCAATCCAGTAATAACAGCACTTGCAGCTGTCTGATAGAAATTTTCCGATTCTCCGCAAACATCATTCCTCCTCCTTCCGCCGCCGTGCATTGGGACGTGTAAAATCGGCCTGCGCTTCATTTCGGAAAGCGGCAGACGAAAATGCTGTCCTCCCAATCCATGTCATCATTGACGGAGGAGGAGCAGAAGGGATACAGATAAGGGATGCCATAGGAGGTGAGACTTGCCAGATGCGCCAGAAGCAGCAGCAGTGCCGCCCAGACCCCGAACAGCCCGGAACACAGCCGCGAAGAAAATTACAACGTATTTGCTGATGCGCAGACCCGAAACAATCGAAACATTCGGAATCACAAAGGAGCAGATGCCCGTCAGCGCGGAAACAATCACAACCGTCGGACTGACAATCCCTGCATCCACCGCCGCCGAACCGATGATAATGCCGCCGACAATGCCAATGGTAGAGCTGACGGGGATGGCAGGCGAATCCCGCCCTCACGCAGAAGCTCAAAGGCGATTTCCATAATCAGCACCTCACCAATGACAGAAAACGGAATGGTTTCTCTCGTTGCCGCAACCTTGAGGGCAAGCGCGGTTGGCAAAAGCTCCGGGATGATAGACCGCAAACGCAATATACAGCCCGGAAGTGTAACCGTCAGAAACGCCGCCACAAAGCGAATCAGCCGAATAAAGCTCATAATCTCCCAGCGGTCATAATAATCCTCTGCCGCCTGAAAGAAAGTGTTCAGTGTTGCCGGCAGAAGGATGGCATAGGGCGTATTATCGGGCAGAAGTGCCACGCGCCCCTCCAGAAGGGCAGAGGCGGTCTTATCGGGGCGCTCCGTCATCTGCAGCTGCGGAAAGTGGCGAATACTGCCGCTTCTCCAACAGCTGCTCCGCATAGCCGCTGTCCGGCAGATGGTCTAAATCCAGACAATCCACCTGGGTTTCTATCTTTTGCAGCAGCTCAGGACGCACCAAATCCTCCATATACAGCAGTGCCACATCCGTTTTGCTCCGTCTGCCCATCTTCTTCCGCTTCACCTTCAGCCGTGTATCCCGAATTCGCCTTCTCGTCAGCACCACATTTATAGACATCAGCTCCGTAAAGGCATCCTTCGGCCCCTGCACAACCACCTCGGTTTCCGCCTGATTCACGCCGCGCGTGGGGAAATGCTTCGTCGAAGCCTGCAAGGCGAAATCATCCCCATCCATGAGAAGCACCGTATCCCCCAGAAGAACGGCATCAAAAACCTCCTCCATCGTGGTGATTTTCGTCAGCTCCCCCAATGGCAATGACCTCCTCCATCAGGCTCTGCAGCAGCCCCCTCCGTTCCCCTGCATTTCACAGCGCGCCATCACATTTGTCATGATAAAATGCTGAATGGCATCCCCATCCACAATATTATCCGTATATGCAAGAAAAAGCGTGCCCCTCTCCGCCGCGGATGCGAAACTCACGCATAATGATATCACCGCAGTCGCGAAAGGCTTCCTGCATCACCTGTTTATTTTTCTGCAACTCCTTCTTTATCTGCATCCCTTTTCACCGCCAACCATTTTTCCTAGTTTGTGAAGGAAAAAGGAAATCTATGCAAAAAGAAGCCCTGAGCATATTTGCTCAAGACCTCTTTTTGAATTTTATCTCTATTTTACTGCGCCTGTGTGGTGTTGCCAAGAAGACTGGGGTTTTCAAAGGTAAATACCAGCATATCGTAATTATAAATCAGCTGATTCAGGTTGTTCTGTGCGGAAACAACGCCCATTTCTGCCTGTTTCTACGGCTGTTTTGTCACATTGCCTGCCCGCAGGTTAATCTGCGCCGCGCGGTAATCTGCCTGTGCCTTTGTCAGGGAGGACTGTGCAGAGGTAATCTGTGTTTCCATTTGCTGCAGCTGCAGATACGCATTGCGGATTGCCATTTTTATCGGTTTTTGCCGTTTTCAGATTACGCTTTGCGGTGTCATAATTATATTCCCTGCGTATTAGAATCCAGACGCGTATTCGATTGCCGACATAGTTTTTCGTAAACTTCGCAGAATCCAATGCAAGCTCCCTTCAGCTGAACGGTCAGATCCTTTTTCAGCGCCGCGTTGAGATACTATTGCTCCATCGGCAGACTCAGCTTATAAGGCGTATAGGCAACGTCATACATATATTCAAAACGGCATCTGCCTTTTCCCCCATCAGGTCATTCAGCTTGATATAAAGCTGCTCCATGCTTGCCCAGCAGTGCCACATTATCCTGCGCCTGCTTTGCCGCAATCTCCAGCTGATTCAGGTTATACTTGCTCAGAAGACCCAGACGGTTCTTTTTCCTTCCCCTGCTCATACAGCTTTTTCTGGATTTCAGCGTTTTTTCTTCGTCAGGGCAAGGCTGTCCTCGCTACTCTTTGATGGAGGTAAAATAGGATTTTACAGAAACCTCCAGACCAAGGTTTTGCAGTTCCTCGCCGATTCTGCTTGCTTTTTTGCCCTTGCTCTGCCTGATAAACGGCAGAAACAACCTTCTGCCATCCGTCATTCACCCATTTTTTATATTCCACATTCGGCACAGTGACCGTGCCGCCTGCGCTTCTGTCAATGTCATCCAGCGTATCATCCAGATAATCCAAGGTATCCTGAATTTCTCCTCAGGTCGGGGCTATGCTTTTTCGCCTTCGCCAATGCTTCCTTCTGCGGTCAGCTTCGGCAGCTGCAATGCCGCCTTCTCCTCCTCTGTCAGCTCCTTCACAGGTGTCACCTGCACACCCCTGCTGCGCCGCGGAAAGAGCCTCAGCCGCAAACACGGGCACACTGCGCCCCGCAGATGCTCACCGCAAGGGTCAGCGCCAGTGCGCCTTTTGCCTTATATAACATATTTTTCATTGCTCAACCTCCGTTTTTCGTTTTAAACTAAAACTAATTATACCATATAATCTGAAAAATCCAGTAAAATCCTCAGATTTCGGAAGAAAGTTTTTTCATAAGCGGCGGTTTCGCGCAATGCCTGATTAAACACCGCCCCCAGAAGCAGTGCCGTCAGCGAAAGATTCAACCAGATGAGGAAGGCGATGATTGCCCCGATAGAGCCGTAAATCACGGAATAATTCCCCATGTGGTCTACATAATACGAGAAGAATACGGAATACAGCATCCAGAAGGATGTAGAAAGCAGCGCCCCGGGAAAAATATACCGCCACTTCGGCGGCTGACTCGGCGAAAGATAATACACTGCCGAGGTCAACAGAATCAGTGCAAAGCCCATGGAAAGGAAACGCGCCTTTGTCCAGAAGGAGATAAATTCCACCGTAATCGGCAGAAACTGCGCCACATAGTTCAAAACAGAGTCCCCGATGATCATCAGAAACAGCATCGCAGGAATCAGAAACAGAATGAATATTGCCAGCAGCAGCACCCGCAGCGTATGGTGCGTCGGCTTTTCGCCGCCATAGATATCCGAAACCTCCTCCGTCATGTTTCTTACCGCCCGAAACGGAAACCACAGCGCAAACACCACACCAAAGGTGAAAATTGCCCCATTGGATGCCTCCGTCATGTGGGTAATCGTCCGGTTCAGCAGCGTGATTACATCCGCAGGCAAAAACGCCGCCGCCTCGCCCTCAAGCGAAATCATCGGCAGATGCAGCAGACCCAAAATGGAAATCAGCGCAACCAGAAAGGGAAAATCGCAAACAGGAGATAATACGTCAGTGAAGCTGCTCGCTTGCCGACATCCTTCGTGATATAACCGCGGACGGTATTTTTCAAAACTTGCCTTGCTCTTTGCATACGGTTCAACCCTTCCTTGCCTGTGGCCGATAGGCAATTTTCAGCATCCATGACTCAGGTAAAAGCTTTTCTCCGACATAGGTCATCTTCATCACTGCCCCCGGCAGGACAAACCACCTTGCCGCGGAGCATCCCCTCTATCCCTGCCTGCGCGACTCTTTTCGCAGAAACGCCGCCAATGGAGCGGCGTACCCTTGCGCGCGCATCAAAATTCGTTTCCACATGTCCGGGACAGAGAGCCGTCACTGTCACCCGACTGCCCTCCTGCCGCAGCTCCTCGGAAATGGCCTCGCTCAGCCGCAGCACATAGCCCTTTGTCGCATAATAGCCGGACATCAGCGGCCCTGCCAGAAAGCCCGCAGAGGATGCCACATTGAGGATACGCCCACTGCCACGCTTACGGAAATCTGCCAGAAACAGCTTTGTCAGAATCTGCACTGCACGCACGTTCAAATCCAGCATATTCAGCTCCGTTTCCAGCGGAACGTCCCATGTTGCGCCATACGCGCCGAAGCCTGCGTTATTGATGAGGATATCAATTTCTTCCGCCTTCACCGCATCATACAGCCGATAGCAGTCCTCTGCTTTGGATAAATCCACCGCTATCGTCCGCACTGCCACAGGCAGACGCTTTGCGATGTACCGCATTCTTTGCTCATCTCTGCTGGCAATGATTAAATCCACACCCCGTGCAGCTAATATTTTCGCCATTTCGCGCCCGATACCGCTCGTTGCGCCCGTAATCAATGCTTTCACGGCAGTTCCTCCCTTTGTCATTTTCTTTATCTGTATCCATTATACAGATACCGCCTCTCTTTTTTCAATTTTTTAAAGAAGAACAAGCAGAGAAATTTTTCTGCAAACAAAAATCCCTGTGCCGCATTCATTCAGCAGAGGGATTTTCAATGCTTATCTTTTTATTTTTTATTTTTCGTTTTCAGTTCCTTTGTCACTGCGTCATATTCTTCCAGAACAACCTGTTCAGGGTGCCTGTGTTGCAAGGCTGACAATAATGATTGCCGCCAGAGCCAACAGGAATGCGGGCAGCAGCTCATAAATGCCCCAGATACCGCCCATGGGACAATCAGATATTTCCATACGAATACCCATCACCGCCGACAATCATGCCTGCCAGTGCGCCCTGCTTATTGGAGCGTCTCCAGAACAGCGCTGTCAGCACAACGGGACCGAATGCCGCACCGAAGCCTGCCCATGCGAAGGATACGATACCAAAAACGGGCTGTTGGGATCTCTCGCGATGAAGGCCGCAATCACGGAAATTACCAGAACGGAAACTCTTGCCGCCTGCATTGCCGCCTTTTCGGAAATATTCACACGGAAGAAGCCGCCCAAAAGGTTATGGGAAATGCTGGAGGATGCCGCCAGAAGCTGAGAATCCGCCGTAGACATCGTTGCCGCCAGAATACCGGAAAGCACAATACCTGCAACGATTGCCCAAGGCAGCCATGCTTGCTCAGCAGGTCGGAAACGCATACGATAATCGTTTCGGATGCACTGCCCTCCAGAAGGGAACCGCGCCAACCTTTGTCATCGCGTTCCCGATGATACCAATCAGAATGGCAACGCCCATCGCAATGACAACCCAGATAACCGCAATTCTTCTGGATAATTTCAGCTTATTATGATCCTCAATCGCCATGAAGCGCAGCAGAATATGGGGCATACCGAAATAGCCCAATGCCCACGCCAATGTGGGAGCAGATGGTCAGGAAGCCGTAGGGAGATGCGGTCTTGCTGACGGGGTCGTGTGTCATGGTAAAGCTCAGATAGCCTGTCATGCTTCTTTTTGCGTTATCCATTACGGCATCAAAGCCGCCTGCAATATGAATCCCGAAGAATACGATAATCAGCAGTGCAATACTCATCACAATCCCCTGAATCAGGTCTGTGGTGCTTGCTGCAAGGAAGCCGCCCATCGCGGTATACAGCACAATAACAATCGCACTGATGACCATGGCAGGAATATAATTCACACCGAACAGAGTGCTGAACAACTTGCCGCATGCAGCGAAGCCGCTTGCTGTATAGGGGATGAAGAAAATAATGATAACCACAGCCGCAATGCACATCAGAATATTCTTCTCATCATGATATCGACGGGAGAAGAAATCCGGAATTGTAATGGCATCCAGTCTGTGCGTATAAATACGGATTTTCTTTGCGACAACCAACCAGTTCAGGTATGTACCGATGGCAAGCCCGATTGCCGTCCAGCCAACATCCGCCACACCGCTTAAATATGCCAGACCGGCAGCCCCATCAATAAGTAGCTACTCATATCCGATGCCTCTGCGGACATTGCCGTAACAAATGGACCAAGCTTTCTGCCACCCAGATAGAAATCGCCTACATTTTCATTTTTCTTGGAACAATAAATCCCAATGATAATCATGCCGCCCAGATAGACCAGAATTGTGAGCATGATTAAAACCTTTGCTGAAATCATGTTACTTTTTACCCTTCCTTCGTTTCTTGTTTTTTTCTGTTTCATCTTGCTTTTTGCGGCTATTCTATCATACTTTTACCAGAACAAAATACAGAACAAAGTCCGAACAAAAAACAGAACAACAAAACAAAAATAGCCAGAAAGACTGCAATTTCAATCTTTTCTGACTATACGATTTCCAGAACTTATTTCTATCCGAAAAAATCTTTTTTATTATTCGCCGTTTTTGCTTTTTTCACACGAAAACTGTTCAAAAAACAGGCATCATGCTTTTTGCGTATTGGCAAAGGGAATAATCCCCGTTGCTGATGCACCAGTCATAAATCAGCGCACGCTCACAGAGCGCATACGCCTTTACAATTTCGTTCACGGAAACATCCTCTCTGAGCTCGCCCTTCTTCTGCCCCTCCGTCACAATCTGCCGCAGCAGCTTGTAATAGATTCTGTTATGGTCGAGCAGGTGCTTTTCCCCCGTGGTGATCAACTGAGAGGCATACAGCCTTGCCGTCAAATCAAGGAAATGCTGTCATCAATCATCAGAAACATTTCCCGATTCAGATACATCAGCTGCTCAAAGCTGTCCATTTCAGGGGTCAAGCGTCGGAATCAGCTCCTGATATTTATCATCAAATAAATCGGAAGGAGCTTAAAAGGGCATCCTTGCCGCTGAAATAATGATAGAAGGAGCCCTTGGAGGTTCCCTGATTCCTCTACGATTTCCTCCACCGTTGTATCATCATAGCCGTTTTCATAGAATAGCTTCCATGCCGCCGAAACGATACGGCTCTTGGTGTTTCTGCTATTCTTTTTGCCAAGGCATTCGCCTCCTTTATATCAAAGCCGAAACCCTGTTTCGACCCAAAGGGACTCCCCTTATACCTTCTTCCATTTCAGACTGATAAGATCATGCTCACGAATCGTCCGCACCAGCCGCTCCCGAAAATCCACCGCCAGAATATCCCTTTCATCGAGCATTTCCAGCCCAAGCATCTTGCATCGCTGATACGTCCCCGTGCCCTCCTGCTTTTCTCTGCTGAAGGTTACAATAATCCCCTTGGAGAACCAGCCGCCCAACCGCTTTTTTCGCAATCAGCAGCTCATTCAGTGCCGCAGTATCCGCATCCTTAAGCTTGCAAGAAATGAAAACAGGCAGGGAATCCTCCATCAGCATTACGTCAATTTCATTTCCGCCGATTTTCAGCCCGTCATACACATTCCAGTCAATCATCGTTCCAAGCTTCACATCCTCAAATGCACCGCTGCTTGCCGCCGCCACATAGACATATAATTCCAGCCATACGCCGTAGTTAATGCAGTATTGCTTATCCTGCAAGGAGTTGAACCGTATCAAACCCCATTCTTATCCAGACTCAGCTTCTTGAAAAAGCCGTTTTCTCAAATTCCAAAAAAATTTCATCCTTCGGGGAAACAGGCTTTCCGCTTTTGGTATGGATATTTCTGCGGCTTTCCATCTGCAAATCATGCGAAAAGCCTCTCGCCGCCACCGTCTGCAGCCAGCTGCAGGTTATCTTCAATCCCGCAGATGGCGGAACAGAAACCTTGCCATATTATTGATGGCATCATAGCGTTCCGGTCTCGGCGGCTGATGGGATTCCCCCATAAAGCACGCGCCCTTGGCATCAATGAAGTTCTCCAGCGTCAGCGTTGCGATATCCGTCAGCTTTTCATCCGTTTCAATATCCGTAATGCAGCCCTTCACCAAATCCGTATGTACCATGCGAATTCCCATTTCAAGCCCTGCCTGATATGCGCCAATCATCATCAGTTCACTGCCGCCCGTCAGCTCCAACGTACAGTTTGCCGCCTCGTACCGCTCTGCCACGGCAGACCGCCGCACGCAGGGTTTTCACAGAGCTGATATCTACAGGGATATCCTCCACAACGATATTGGGCATGTTTTTCTGAAAGCAGGTCACCAGAGAACGAAACGCATCCCTATCGTCCATTCCCTTATCATAGAGATACACCACCTATCGGGCCGCAGGGTCAGCGGTGCAACGATATTTTTCAGCGTATCCTTATCATATAATTCAATCAAAACCTTCATACAGGACTCTCTCCTTTCGGCAATTTATTCCTCTATAATGGTTTCCTCCTCAAATTTCACTTCTTCCTGTGTCCTGTCTTTTTTGTTTCTGCCACTGAACACAGCCCCGAAATTCAGCTTATTGACCACTCCGGGTGCCATATCTATCAGCTTGGAAAGCGCATCCTGATTCTTCACATTGATAAGCTGCACTCCGTCGGGGCGAATCATCAGAATGGCGGAGGGGTAATTCTTGCTCCCATGCCGCCTGCCGCATTGGCACTTTCCTTTGCGCCGACTCCTGCGCCCACTGCCACATCAATCAGGGGCAGAAGCGTCATATCGCCAACTACAATAGCATCCCCCACAACCGTTTTTGTGGATACCAGATCATCTACTTTATGAAATAATACATCTACCGCCTCATTAAAATCCTTGCTCATGCTGTTTCTCCTTTCGCATCCGCCTTTTTTCCCTGTGAAATATCTGATTTCCTTTCGGATTGCCGTTCTGACGGGCTTTGTCAGCCCAAAGGCAAGCACTGCCCAAAGCAGCCTGCCGAGTACAATTTTTTCCTTTTACCCGTATTTCGATATCCTCCACGGTTGCTTTCGTGAAGTCTCCTTTTATCTGTATGTCATTACCGAATTTCGCAACCAGAATCCCTGCCAGACCGAGCAGATAGCCTGTTGTCGGCGGGTCTCCCGTCCCGATGGTTGCCTTGAGGAAGAAATTCCCGGCAAAATTCCCTTCAACAGCCGCTTCAACAGCTTCCCAAATGCCTTGAAAATCTGCTTTTGATCCTCAATGCTCCAAAGCTCCTTTAGAATCGGGGGGATTTTCCCGTTCTTCTCCGGTTCCTCTGCTTTTCCTGCTCCTCTCCCGTAAAGAAGGCATCGTCCTCGATTTCCTCCGGCTCAGGCGGCTTCTCCGCAATCTCCGAAAGCTTTACACGCCGCATGGTTTTTCGGCTGCTTTTCCGCCATTCTCTGTGGCTTCGCCTGATTTTCGGCTCCGACTGCTTCGGTGCCTGCTTTGGCTGCTTCGGTTCTTGCTTTAGTGCCTGTTTTGGTTTCTCCTTTTCCGGCTCTCTTTCCGCCGCATGTATTTCTATCGGCTCCGGCTCTTTCCCTTTTCTTCTTCTTTTCTTCTTTTTGGGCTTCTCCTCGCCGCCGACAGGTGTAAACCAAAGCACCCTCAGCTTAAGCCGACTGCCCCCCTCAGGTGTATAGCCGCCATCGGCACGGATTGCCCCAAAAGCCATGACACACCAAAGAACCGCCGACCGCCGCCCTTTTCTCTCTCCTCCAGATGATACCTGATGGGCGAAAGCAGCACCACAAGCACCATAAGCAGAAGGAGAAGTAGCAGCACCAGCAGCAGAATGCCGATTCCCTTTAAAATTCCAAGTAATATCAACCTTATCATAGCAATCCTTTTTTATTTCAGCCTTCTTTATTTCAGCCTGCGCCGCAGTGCGCCTGCCATCAGCCAGAACAGAAGGCTGACCGCCAGAAACATTCCTGCAATCCGCAAGGCAGTATCGAAAAAACCCTTCGGGCACAATGTTGATTAACAAATCCGTTTTCGGATTCAAATACCAGTCCATGTTATCGAAAAAATCAGATGGAAATAGGTGAAGTATTTTGTGAAATCCATCGAAATCAAAGTCCAAGCCCTAGCATGGTGCAAAGCACTCCCGCAATGCCCCACTGCAGCATCCTAAGAAGTACCGCCTGTCTTTTTTTTTCAAACAAAAGAAACGCCGCCGCCAAAACGCCGACAAATACCGCCCCTCTGCGCAGTGCCAGCCCCTGCAAAACAGCTCCCTGTACATCCTGCATGTGGCGTTTTTCCTTGGCATTGAAAAATTCCCTCTGCACGCCGCCGATGACGGCTTCCACATTCAGATTTTCCTGTCGCCCTTCAGATAGTCCATCATTTCATCCGTCACAGAAAGCAAATCAGACAGCTCATATCCACGCGACTGACCGCATATTTCTGATATTCCTTCGCAAAGTAGCCATCCACCCGATACAGCAGTGTTTCCGTTACGGTAATCAGCACTGCAAACAGCAGGCAGAAGGCAACCAGAAGCCCCAGAATATGATAAAAAATCTTCGTAAGCATTTTTTATAACATCAGTCCCCTTGGATTGGCAGGATTTCGCCCCTCCTCCTGCGCTCTTTTCGCCATAAAGAGAAGCAATCCACCGTTTCCTCCCTGCCCATGGCAATGCCTGCGATTTTCGCAGGGCGGTTTTTATTTCGTGTATGAAACAGCTCATGGAGGAAAGCAGCTCCAATCTGTTTTGTCCTCAAAATAGACGATGCAGTACAGCCGCAGGACAGGAACCTCACGGCGCAGGCTGTAAACAATGGTTTCCAAATCCGTCACATTGCCGCCGACAAATAAATTCTCAATCAATTCATAGTCCCACAGCCCCTTTCGTCCGTTTTGAAAACACCTATAGCTTCGTTTAGTATACCATAAATTTCAAAACGGGAACAGGCATTTTTCTTTCTTTTCAAAAAGAGCCGTTTCCTTACGGCTCTCAGATTGTAGATAAAGCTATTTTGATGCCGCGGAAGGGGGCTTGGGGAACGAAGCGTTCCCCAACTGGAATCCGCAGAGGGGGCTTTGCCCACTTGAGGAAAATAGGGAGTTTCAAAGGTGCTTGTCACCGCCGGAACTCATCTGTTTATTCTTCTGTCTCAACAAGTCGAAATCCTGATTTCGACTTAAGCTCACAGCTTCGCTAATACTGCTTCCAGCTCCTCCAACTTTTCTATCGGATACATCCGCAGCAGCTCCTTGTACTGCGCTGCTGCACTCAGCCCCGGCGTTTCCGTATAAATCGCAATCTTGCCTGCCACATCCGTCTGTGCAAATTTCAGCTTGAGTTTCATAAAATCATCCCTTTGCATGTGTATCCTCTCCTTTTTTCTTCTTGAAAATTTCACTGAGCCCCATCAACAGCAGAAAGCCCCCAAACAGCTTTTCAGTATCTCCGATTCCAGCGAAACCGCCAGAAATGCCCCTGCCGCCGCCCCTGCCAGACCCAGAAGTGCAAGCGGCTTTGCGGTTTTCAGATCTAGCGCGTTCCGTTTTTATGGTGCGTAATGAGCGCCACAACTGCCGTTGGGATAAAATAAATCAGATTTACGCCCTGCGCCTGCTGTTGGTTCACCTCTGTCAGAAAAAGCAGCGCCGGAATCAGAATGGTGCCGCCGCCAATTCCCATGCCGCTGATGATGCCCGAAAAAATCCAATCCGCCGCAACGCCCCATCATAAGATTAACCTCACTGCCGCCGCAAGCATGAATGCCCGAAAATGCGGTGCAGCCATACACCGCTGACACGCTGCAGCAGCTTCGCCCCGACAAATCCGCCGACCAGTCCCCCTGCCGATGCCCAGGCGCAATCCTCCAGACTGCGCCCAAATCCGCTTTCAGAGATAAACTCCCAGTGAGAGCAAGGGATAAGGGGCAGAATCACCGCAATGGCGGTCGCATGCGCCTTATGCTCCTCCTCCCCTAAAAACCGCTCCATCGCCGGCACCACGATTGTGCCGCCGCCACTGCCGAATAAGCCATTTGCAAAGCCTGTCACAAGACCGATTGCCGTCCGTTTGCATTTTTTGTCAAAACCGCCGCCCCCTTTCGCCCATAGTATGGAAAATCATTTTTTATGTATGTCTTTTCCGTTCCGTTTCCATTTTCAAAAAGAAAAAAGCGTAAACGGAGATTCTCGCTCCCACGCTCTCTTTCTTAATCGACCACTTTGTTGGTGTTGTTTTC
>VOFH01002499.1_pt1 | contig 13879 bp, 19 predicted proteins | sample 5384091 | NCBI WGS metagenome assembly VOFH01 (sample SAMN12384727, study PRJNA508395) | human gut metagenome | isolation source: healthy gut G | host: Homo sapiens
AAGCAGAAAATATAGTACTATAAAGCATATTACACCTGCAAGATTTCCGACAATCCTTTTGCGGACTCTGTATTGCATGTCCTCCATAAATGGTAAGATTGCTGACATTGCCGCAATTCCAGCCCACATTGCCCGTGGCATATTGCAGAGTTCCGCAATGCAGAGTACTGCCGGTACGCATATGATCTGACATAACTGCCACTTTGTTCTGGAAGAAGATATATCAAATTCCTGTACCAAATCATTCAAATTTCTTTTATACGTTCTGTTTTTATGATTTCGATAAAATACGAAGCAGGTAAGTGCTGCACCTAATGCCATTCCGGTTAATCGCATCTGATAACTTTTTCCTGTTACATCATATCCATACAATAACAGATAACCAAGAACCAATGTGGATTGGTTAAACATGAATAGGTTATGACATCCGAACAGAATCAGCACTGCCAGTGCAGCAATGCCATTGTAACAGCTATCTTTACCAAATATACCAGTATATGATATGATTTTTCTTTCACTGTTTCACTCTTTTTCAACAGATTTTTAGAACCTGCCTGATTTAACTGCAATTCCTGATAAAATGTCATGTAATTCCTCCTCTATCTGTTTTTCTTAAACTTATATGGCCTCATCTTTCTGTATTGGAAGCTCTACAACAAATCTGCATCCACCATATTCCCGGTTTTCTGCCTTGATTGTCCCGCCAGCACTATCTACGATCCGTTTCACAAGTGCAAGGCCGAGACCATTTCCTTCTGCTTTGTGAGAACCGTCTGCCTGATAAAATTTATCAAATATTCTGGTTTTCACATCATCCTCTATTCCCGGTCCTTCATCTTCCAGAATAAACATTACAGAATCCTTTTCCTGCTTCAGAAACATCATAATTGTCCCCTTTGCAGGACTGAACTTAATCGCATTATCTAAAAGATTCATCCATATATGCATAAAAAGTCCTTCATTCCCAGTATATTTAACTTCCTCCAGCTCTACCTGAAAACCAATTTCTTTTTCTGTCCATTTTGTCTCCAGGGAAAGAAATGCCTGACGGATCTGTTCATCCAGACGATATTCTGTTTTTTTCATTGGTATGTTCTGATTCTCTAACTTGGATAACAGCAAAATATTTCCAACCAATCCGGAAAGCCTTTGGGTATTAAACAGGATTTTTTCTACATATTCCTCTTGCTCCTGAGACAGTTCTTCTCCCTGAAGAAGCATTGTATACCCTTCAATGGCATTGATCGGGGTCTTAAACTCATGAGAAACATTGGAGACAAAATCCATCTGCAGTACTTCTGTTGCACGAAGCTCTTTTGTCATCACATTAAAACTCTGGTAAGATTCTCCAACTTCTGCGATACGGCTGTTCGTTTCCAAGTGCTGTTCAAAATCTCCCTGCGAAACTTCCTTCATTGCTTTACTGAGTCTGGTAATTGGTTCCAGCAACCTTGCATTGATAAAGGAAGTAATCAGCCCTGCAATCAATGTATTAAAAATCAAAAGCCAGCCAAGCACAGGTATGCTACCAGGCAGATTAAAAAATGATTCAAAAAAGCAAATAATAACGCAGATATGACTGTTGAAAATACAAGTGCCAGCCAGATTGCACCAGTCAGACAGGATCGGATCCGCAATCCTTTTTCTTTCTTTTGTTCCATTATTTTTTCACCACCTTGTATCCAATTCCACGCATTGTTACGATTTCAAAATCAGGGTTATCTTTCAAACGCTCCCTGATTCTTCCTATATGTACCTCTATCGTATGTGGGTCTGCCTCCGTCTCGTATCCCCATACTTCATCCATTAACTGTTGTTTTGTAAATGTTCTGCCTGGCGAAGCTGCAAGCTTATATAAAAGCAGGAATTCTTTTTTAGGCAAAACAAGACTTTCCTTATCAGTTGTAACCGTCATTGCATCATAATCAAACTCTGTTGAACCGATCACAATTTTGTGTTCATTCAGTATCTGTGCACGGCGAAGCAGTGCTCCGACTCTTAAAACCATTTCATTCACATTTACCGGTTTTACCATATAATCGTCACTTCCCGAAAGAAATCCCTGGCGCATATCATCAAAGGAACCTTTCGCAGTGATCATAAGTACCGGTATCTGATATCCTACTGAACGGAGTTCCGACACCAGTTCATAACCATCCATAACCGGCATCATAATATCGGAAATGATCAGATCAATATACTCTTTATCCAATATTTCTAATGCCAGTGCTCCATCCGATGCACTTTTGACCTGATATCCATTCTTCTCAAGCACTTTTTGGAATAGCTGGCTTAATTCTTTATCATCTTCTACAATCAATATTTGAAACACGATCTTCTTCCTCCTTTATCAGAACAGATATCTTGCCCATCCAAGCAGATGCTGTACCAAAAGTATGTTTCTCTGACGCTTCTTTGTCAATTCAATTGGCTCTACATGATACGGATCATGATAGGTTCCATCTTCCAATACCTGTCGAGACACTCTTTCATATTCCATCATGCCTTCTTCCAACTGTTTATTAATCTCTTTGCTACGTATTACAAGCATCAGTTCCGTATCCAGATACGTGCTTCTCATATCCATGTTAAAGGAACCGATTACGGAGAGATTATTATCAATCAGAATGCTTTTTCCGTGGTAAGAATAGCCGCCTTCATACTCCCAGATATCAATTCCTGTATTTAAAATTCTGTTTCTGTTTCTCGCATAATCAGCAGAGCCAAACGGATTTCCATTGTTGGCAACCGAATTGGTCATGATAGAAAAATCCGGAACTCTCTCCGCAATCTCTTTCCATGTATTATACATCATATCATTACAGATAATATATGGTGTATGAATTTTCACGCGCTCTTTTGCATTTTTCATTAGTTCTCCCAGTTGATACCAGACTACTGGTTCCTTGGGACCTGTGTGGATAGGATTTGACACTAATGCAATCTTTTCTGTCTCAAAAGTTTCGTCCGTGTAATCGGTATCGCAGATTCTTTCCTTATTCTCTTCAAAATATTTCTGATAGCCGTTCTGCAGCTCTAAAACTGCGTTCTTCACAGATTTTCTATTTGCCAGTTTTTTATTGTCATGAAAATAGCCACTGTCTTCTTGTTCCCATATCGTTTCAAAATACTCTAACAACTGGTTAACTGAATTTTCTTTCTCAGGTTCATCGCAAACCACTAACACGTCTCTGTCATAGTTCTTATGTCCCGGAAAATCACCCAGGAAATAATTGTATGTATTTCTTCCCCCAAGAATATATGTCTTACCATCTGCAATTAAATATTTATCATGCATTCTCCCCATCATCTTCCATGGTTTCAACGGATTGGCCTTATTATACAGTTTAATTTCAACATTCTTATGGGAAGATAATCCATAGAAATACGGATTGCCTTCCATATCAACCCAGCTCTCCATTCCATCTACTAACAGACGAACATGCACACCTCTGTCTGCCGCATCATGCAGTGCTCCTAAGATCAATTTTCCACTTTCATCTGATTGAAATGCAAAAGTAGAAAGAATAATGTCTTCTTTTGCATTTCGGATCAAACGCACTCTTTGTAAAAGTGCTTCTGGATTTTTTTCTATGATCACTGCTCGTTCCATATTCTCGTTGCGTTCGTTCCACGAATTATTTTGTGTTTCTTTTTTGATGGTATTAGACACTTCCGGCTGTTTTTTATATGCAATACAGATTCCAAATAATTCATAAAAAGCCACACATAAAAAAATTGACAGTATAACAAAAACAATTTTACATATCTTACGTTTTCCCATCGCACATCACCTGACTTTTTTTCATCCTATGTCTATACAATACAAAGTCAACCTCAATTTTACCTCAACAGAATTAATTTTATCCATGTAAATTTCCTGTACCGGCAATCAGACATAACAAAAACGACCTCTCAAAATCAATTATTTTTTGAAAGGTCGTTTCACTAAATTCTTATAACAATCCAGCAAATAATCTCATAAATAATTGTCCCAGTCGCAAATATGCACTGCGCCCAGTACAATATTGATCTGTTACATCACGACATTCTCCCATCGTTCTTATCAGATCATTTTTAATTTCCACAACTGCCTGACAATCTGCCATAAAACAGCCGTTTTCAAAATGATGATATAAGCTTCTATAATCCAGATTGATTGTTCCACAGGTTGCCATACAGTCATCCACCATACTCATTTTCGCATGGCAAAATCCTGGTGTCCATTCATAAACTCGCACTCCATGTTTAACCAATCCATGATAAAAAAGAGCGAGTTATATTATAAATGAATTTTTATCAGGAATTCCTGGTGTGATAATTCTTACGTCTACCCCTCGCTTAGCAGCCAGACATAACGCATGTGTCATTTCGTCTGTTATAATTAGATATGGTGTCATAAACCAACAGTAATTTTCGGCCTTATTTATCATACTGATATAAACTTCTTCTCCGACCTGCTCATTATCCATAGGACTGTCTGCATAAGGCTGAACAAAACCTGTTTGCTGTGCTTTATAATCGTAATGAATAATGTATTTACTAAAATCAGTATCATTCGTAGCTTTTTCAATAACAGCATTCCACATTTCTAAAAATGTCACTGTAAGCGACTGAACAGCATCTCCTTCTAAACGAATACCGGTATCTTTCCACTGCCCATACGGATGCGTATAATTAAAGTATTCATTTGCCAGATTATATCCACCTGTAAATCCAACTTTTCCATCAATTACTGTTATTTTTCTGTGATCACGATTGTTCAAAAATAGATTTAAGCCTGGCACAAATGGATTGAATACACGACAATGAATTCCTATACTCTCCATCTTTTTACAAAATCTGTGTTAATAAAACCTATAGACCCCATATCATCATAGAATACCCTGACTTCCACACCGGCTTTTTACTCTCTCTTCCAGAACATCTTGAATCTTATGCCAAGCTTCAGCATCTTCTCTCGCATGATATTCCATGAAGATAAACTTTTGTGCTTTCGCAAGTTCTTCAAGCTGTGCCTCTAATCCATTCACTGCTTCATCAAAATACTTAATATCCGTATTCTGATAGATTGGATACCGCGAATTTCTTTGTATGTAACTTGCAATATTTCCTGCTTTCGGAATCTTTTCTTTTATTCTGCTTAAACACTCCTGATTGTCTGGAAGCATTGGTAACAATTTGCTATCAATTTCTGCATATCGCTCACGCATTTTATGCGTACCACCATTCAAGCCAATCAATAAATACAGGCCTACACCCATAATTGGGAAAATCAGAATTAAAATGACCCAAGGCATTTTCATAGAAGATGTCTTATCTGACGCATACAATCTCAAAACTAAGATTCCACTTAAAATTCCGGTAAATAAATTTATGATTTCTGCATATTCATTCAAGCGCGTTACGATAGTAATAATAAAAATCACTTCAAGAAAAATACAGATTATGGAAAAGCACAATCGTTTTATTCCATTTTTTGTTTTTGCTTTTCCTTCTAAGGTATCTTGCTTCATATGTATTCCACCTCTTCTTTCTACGTCAGCTCTATATTCAAAATACTATTTTATTTTGATAATTGATTCGTTCCCTTGAATTACTGGATAACAATGTGATTTCTGCATGCATATATTTTCCATGTGATTTCATATTTTCCATCCGCTACTTCGCAACATCCTCGTTGCTGATCCACAGATCCGAGAATGTGGAAGAATTGGCTAACGCTTTTTCTTCCCCTGATTCACCTGAAATTGCATTTACCTTTGTAAAAGCTACACGTACAAAGCGTGAGGAAGATGAGAGATCTCCCGGAAGACCTAATCCTCCCATACCTCTACTATATGCATCAAGAGCCAAATTTTCGCAGAAAGTATTTCTGGGCTGTTTAGGAGATAAATACATATAATTATTTAGTTGAAACATCTGCTGTGGAAATGGCGGATTATTCGTAAGCACTCCTACTGGATTATCATAAATATGTAAACCATCCGACATAGATTCTACCGTAATTGACTCATTCTCATCAGCGATAATCCAGTGTAATTGTGCTAATGGCAATTGCTCGCTGAAAGGAGTATTAACAATATTAATTCGTTCAAGAAGCTCGCGAACTTCAACTAAAGAAGAACACTGACTTAAAATCCACGGAATAAATTCAAACTGTGCAATATTTTCCACATCTGGCTTAATCGCGGCATAAACAGCATTTCCGACAAAATTCAGTCCTGCCATTGCCACTCCTTTTTCATTCATAGCATCATAATACAAAGGATAATCCTCTGCAACATGAGCCATTCCAATAATTGCATAATGATTTTTCATATCGCCAACATGGCGAAAATTAAACGCATAATTACGTGGTGGTACATTATTTTCCATTACAAAAGTCCATACTAACTTTAAAATTTCAAAGTAAATTCCACCGTCCGCTTATGCGGTGGAATTTACTCCTACATGAGTGGAGTTTAATCTTTCATATATTCGTGCTATGCTCATGAAGACCTTCTGACAGCAGTAGAAGGAGATCTCTATGAGTAAATATATTCCTGGTAACCAGAAACATCTTTCCCTTGAAGACCGTAAATACATTGAGCGTTCCCTGAATAACGGCAGCTCTTTTAAAGATATTGCCCGCTTCTTATGCAAAGATCCTACAACTATTTCGAAGGAAGTGAAACTCCATCGTGTAAGTGATTGGTATCATAAAGGATCCTTCCTTAACGCTCACAACTTCTGCATTCACAGATATCACTGCAGAAAAACAAATGTATGCAGGAAAATCATACTCTGCAACATGAAGTGTACTTCCTGTCCAACCTGTAACCAAACCTGTCCCGATTTCGTTAAAGAACAGTGTAACCGTCTTGATAAGGCTCCTTATGTCTGTAATGGATGTCCGAAAGCCATCCATCATTGTTCCATTGCTCATAAGTACCGTTACGATGCTGTCTTTGCAGACCGCAAATACAAGGAATGTCTGTCTTCGTCCAGGGCTGGTATAAACATGACAAAGCATGAACTACATCAAAAGGACATGGTCATTTCGCCTCTTATTTATCAGGGACAATCTCCCTATCAGATCATTACAAACCATCCTGAGTTGGATATGTCGGTCAGAACACTCTACTCCTACCTCAATGATGGCGTTCTTACGGCAAGAAATGTTGATTTGAAGCGCAAGGTAAAGTTTAAGCCTCGCAAAGTTCATAAAACCCAGATCAAAGACCGTACTGTTTTTCAAGGCCGTATGTTTTCAGATTTTCAAAAACTGGAACTCGATCATTTTGCCGAAATGGATACCGTTCATTCTTCGCAGGAATCCAAACGTGTCATTCTCACCTTCTTTTTGACTCGTGAGAAGTTATTCCTGGCTTTCATTATGAACCGCTGCACTAAGGGCGCTGTACGGCTTATTTTTGATAAGTTGGAACATCAACTGGGAACCTATGATTTTCTCACTTTACTCAACACGATTCTAACGGACCGTGGATCAGAGTTCGGCGATCCCGATTCTTTAGAAACAGGATCTGAGGGTATTATCCGTTCAAGTATCTATTTCTGTGATCCCATGAGAAGTGGTCAAAAAGGTGGTATTGAACAGGCGTACACCATGTTGCGCATGGTTCTGCCAAAAAAACCAGCTTTGAATTCCTCACTCAATGGGATCTGAGAACTATTGTGGATCATATCAACTCCACTCCCAGAGAAAGTCTTGGCGGCCGCACTCCATATGATATCGCACTCGATAACTACGGCATTGACATTTTAAAAGCACTTCAGCTTAGGCCGATTCCACCCGACGAGGTCAATCTGACACCTAAGCTGATTCGCTTTAATCACTAACTTAGCATAAAAATCTGCTGTCAGACTGGAACTTAACAATTCACATTTTTTAGTGGAACAAACTCAGATATATTTTAGATATTTTAGCTTCTCTTCATACATTCATTATAGTATGTATTTTTTTATCATACATTCATTATAGATTTTATCCATTTTATTTGCCCCAAACAGCCGCTGCATTCGACCTTACAAGCAGTTCTTCCACAGGCAGACCAATCGGACAAATATCATGACAAGATAACGACTTCCCGCATCCTTCAAAATATCTCTTCTTATATTCAGCAGAAATCTCATTCAAATGAGTTCTTTCCTGTTCTTCATTCAGAATCCGAAATGCGTTGACTGCAGCAACAGCGCCTGCGAAAGTCCCATTTGCAGAGAAGTTAGGACACACTTCAAGGCAGCAGCCACACATCAGACAGCGTGCCGACTGGTATCTCGGTTCATGTGTCCACGGATTCATATAAACTTCACTTTCAAGCCAAAGATTCAGTTTTTTCAAATTTTCAAACAGAATTGACCGGTCAACGATCAAATCTCTTACAAGCGGAAATTTGCTTAAAGGTTCCAAGGTGATTGTAGAACCTTTTAACGTATGTAGAAATGTAGAGCATGCCAGCCTCGGACGTTCGTTAATCAGCATGGCGCAAGCCCCACATTTTCGCACCATACAGCTACATTCCCAACTGATGGGAGTAACTATATTCCCTGAATTATCTTTCAAAGGGGTTCTACTGTTCAATTCCTTTAGAACATTGGCAACAGAGCTGTTTTTGCTTCCGTCAAACTCAAATTCCTGCCAATAACTGTCTGATTTCTGACTCTCCTGCCGCCTGATTTTTATTTTATATACCAAGTGAATCACCGCCTTTCTGGAACAGGTACAAAGGAAATCTGTATCTGCTTTCCATCAAATCTGGCTACCGTTGTTTTAAGGTAATCATCGTCATTGCTCTTCGGATAATCCTCCCGCCAGTGTGCACCACGGCTTTCTTTTCTTGCAAGAGCACTCTTTAGAACTGCCATGCCAAGCAATGGAAGATTTCCTGTCAGCGCTTGTACCGTTTGAATCCCATTTAACAACGTATTCTCATTTCTGACAACGCCCATAGTCTCCTGCATCACTTTGTTTAATTGCTTTATTTCTGAAATTTGAGACGCTGGTGGAAAATCTATCGGTGTCGCACAAGATAGATCTACTACATCTGCCTGTTCGCATGCTGATTTTGCCGCAACACGTCCTCCGTATAACGCTCCTAACAGGGAATTTCCACCAAGACGGTTGGCACCATGATATTGGGCACAGCATTCTCCGGCAGCGCAAAGATTCTGAATCGGCGTTCTGTGCTGCTCATCCACCAGAATACCTCCCATAAAATAGTGAATTCCCGGTAAAACAGACACCGGTTCCTTTCGTATATCTTTATGCAAATAGGTCATACAATCGTCTGCCAGACCAGATAGCTTATTTGAAATAATCTCGTCCGATATTTCCGTCATGTCGAGAAATACCTCTGATTCATGGCTAACCTTCCATATCTCTCTGGCGGTAATATCTCGTGGCATCAGATTTCCAAGCTCCGGGTATTTTTCCTCCATGAAATACCATTGTTTTCCATCTTTCATGGCAAACAACCTGCCACCTTCCCCTCTGGCCGCCTCGCTGATGAGCATGCGTTTTCCACCACATTTCACAGTTGTCGGATGGTACTGGATCATCTCGCCATTTGCCAGAGGAACACCAAGCCGGAACAATTCTGCAGTGACTTCTCCTGTATTGCTCAGCGAACCCGTTGTATTTCCAAACAATCCGTGCATACCACCGGTGGCAACAATAACCGCATCCCCCGGTAATTCCACAGTCTCCTGACTGTATTCATCCCTGATTACGCAGCCACAACAAATATTGTCACACAGACGAAGTGTTAGGAAAGAATGATGGCTGAACCGTTCTACCATACCAGATGCTTCTTTCCTGCGAACAGCGTCTATCATAGCTGTCATGATCTGCTTCCCGGTATCGCTCTGTGCAAAAGCAGTCCGTTTCTTTTTCTGCCCGCCAAAATTCCGCAGATCCACATCATCATAGCCACTCATGTTAAATTTAACTCCAAGTTTTAGCAGCCAGTGCACCAGCTCCGGTGCTGCCTGTATCATTCCCCAAACTGCATTTGAATCTGCCAGACCACATGCTGCCTTTATTGTATCTGTGAAATGTTCTTCGGGACTGTCGTTTTCATCTTTTGTATTCAAAGCTGCGTTGATACCGCCCTCCGCCATAACAGACTGTGCCCGCTCTGACGAAAGGGAGGAAACCAGTTTTACATTGCATGCATTTTCCGCTGCCTGCAAAGCCGCTGAAAGTCCTGCCAGTCCTGCACATATAATAATAATTGTCTTACTCATAGATATTGCCACCCAATATAATATAAAATAACCGCTCCCGCTATAAAAAAAGAAGAAGCACCGAAAGAATCAAATAAATATCACCCCTTCGTTCTTTATAACTGATGATTCCCAGCGATACGAGCAATGGGCGGATATTGATAAAAATATGAACAAAGATTGCCACCACGAACAAAAGCTGAGTTACCATCTTTACAGTTGTAAAAGGGAACAAAATATATGTCCCATTCTGCACCTTTCCAAACAAGCCAATATGGAAGAACAGCAGGATCAGTATTGCCAGCCCACTGGCTCGTCTCGCCCAAAATATGACGTTTTGTTTCAGATACATTTTTCCTGATTGCTTCGCTGTCTGTAAACTCTGAACTGTCAGGATGACACCAATCACCGTATGCACAACAAGAATACCAACACCAATCCATGCAAGAAGTTTCCCTGCGCTACTTCCAACTCCGTTCAGCATAAAGCTGCCCATGATTCCATGAATCATAAAAATGAGAAGCATTAAAACAGACAAAATCGTATTCCATTTTCTCATAAATTCCCGCTCACCTCATTTCTTCGCTGTCCATGATCATATAGTCCATCTGTGTTAGCGTTGTAACGTCAATAAAATCATCCGATGCCAGGAATACATCATTCTTTCCACTTACCACTCTTGATAGCATCATTGTGTTACTGTACTCTTTCAGATCTACGAAAAAACCGGCCTGTTTCAACCTGTCACAGAGTTTCTTAGCATAACGACAAGCGGATAATCCGTCTCAGATACATATAACCGAAAACTAATGTCCGTTTTCATGAGATCTGTTTCATTTGTTTCCGAATCGTCCAGTGCCAATTCTTTTTAATTTATTCCGGGTGTTCTCGTTGTCGAGACCATCTGACATCATATTAATACCGAGAACATAAGAGCCTTCCAACTGTGCGGAGGCTTGAGCCGCATCTGTCATCAGAACTACATCTGCTGCTTCAATGGCCGCATCCGAACCAAGCCCACCCATTGCAATACCAACATCTGCACGGGCAAGGACAGGAGCGTCATTGATACCATCACCAACAAAAAGCCAATTTGCTTCCCGGTCTCTTTTTACTATCTAAAAGCTCAACCTTTTCCACTTTTTGGTCAGGAAGCAGCTGTGCATAATATTCATCCAACTGCAATTCTTCTGCAACGGACTTCCCAATTTTTTTCATCATCACCGGTAAGCATGACTGTTTTTTCCACGCCGATATGTTTCAGGTCAGAAATTGCTTTTTTACTGTCCGGCTTCACTTCATCTGTTATCAAAATACATCCTGCATATTGATCATCTACCGCCAAATAAACTTTTGTACCTGCGTTTTCACAGGTTGTGTACTCTATACATTCTGTATCCATAAGTTTCGTATTGCCAGCAAAAACTTTCTTTTCCCCTGCCATTACACTGATTCCATATCCTGAAATTTCCTTATAATCAGAAATCACTGACTGATCAATTTCTTTTTCCATAAGCAGCAAGAATGGATTTTGCAATAGGATGGTTAGAAAAACTCTCTGCCCTGCCGCATACTCCAGAACCTGTTCTTTTGAAAATCCATTTGCAGGCAAAATATCCGTCACATTGAAAACACCTTTTGTAAGTGTTCCGGTTTTATCGAACACAATAGCGCTGACATTATTAAGTGCCTCTAAATAATTGCTTCCTTTTACAAGAACACCTTGTTTAGATGCTGCACCAATGCCGCCGAAGAAAGTCAGCGGGATTGAAATAACCAATGCACATGGACAAGATACCACAAGGAAAACAAATCCTCTGCGAATCCACTCTGTCCAGCCTCCGCCAAGAATGATCGGTGGCAGAATCGCCAGAAAAGCTGCTAAGATTACAACCACAGGTGTATAATAACGTGCAAATGTAGTAATAAAATTTTCTGTTGGTGCTTTTCGGCTTGACGCATTTTCCACAAGATCAATAATCTTTGAAGCCGTAGATTCACCAAATGCTTTTGTTGTCTTAATCATTAAGACACCCGTCTGATTCATACAACCGGAAAGTGCTCGTCTCCTTTATGAACACTTCTCGGAACTGATTCTCCTGTTAAGGCGCTTGTATCCAGCATAGAATCTCCATCCAATACCACACCGTCTAATGGAATTTTTTCACCAGGCTTTACAATAATAATCTCACCAATGGAGACATTTTCTGGAGATATGGTAATCAATTCCCCATTTCTTCTTACTGTAGCACAATCCGAACGTATATCCATTAAGTCTGATATAGATTTTCTTGAACGCTTAACAGCCAATGACTGAAAAAATTCACCTACCTGATAGAAGAGCATAACAGCAACTGCTTCTGGCTATTCACCAATGACAAAAGCCCCAATCGTAGAAACACTCATCAAAAAAATGTTCATCAAATACACGCCCCTTTGAAATATTCCTCACAGCTTGCCATACAACATCTCCACCAAGAATAACATAAGAAACAATGAGAAAAGCTAACTCGATAGGCAGTGGCACTTTCGCAAAAACAGTCAATGCCATACCAATGGCATAGATTGCTGCACCAATCGCTAAACGAACTGTCAACTTCTTATCCTCATTGTTATAGGATTCATTGGCCTCCTGCTTTTTTTCCGGTATATAAGATTCCTGTACAATTTCAGAAACTTCCACATCTGGCTCATGGCTATGAACAATCGTTTCAATCTGACTGGCTATTGTATTTGCGGCAGTCTGAGCAACATTGATTGTAAGCGTCTGCTTCATCAAATTTACCACTGAGGATTGCACTCCATCCAACTCTCCGACTTCTTTTTCAATTTTTGCGGAACAATTCGGACAGTCCAAGCCCTTTTAACAAATAACTCTTTGTAACATTCATAACGGTTTCTTCCTGAACTTCCACATCTGGCTCATGACTATAAACAATCGTTTCAATCTGACTGGCTATCGTATCTGCGGCTGTCTGAGTAACATTGATTGTAAGCGTCTGCTTCATCAGATTTACCACTGAGGATTGCACTCCATCCAACTCTCCGACTTCTTTTTCAATTTTGGACAATCCAATCCTGCGGAACAATTTGGACAGTCCAACCCTTTTAATAGAAATATTCGTTTCATGATAATCTCCTTATAATTTGTTTAATTGTTCAATTACTCAACTATATAATTAAAAAATATTATTTCTGCCATAGATGCTCAAATCCCTTATCAATAATCTCTTTCACATGATCATCTGCCAGAGAGTAGTAAACTATCTGTGCTTCTTTACGGAATTTTACCAGATTCGCAAGGCGTAATGCCTTTAACTGATGCGAAATTGCAGATTTTGTTACCCCAGTAGCACTGCAAGATCACATACACACATCTCACTCTGTTCTAGAGCGTGTAAGATTTGTACTCTAGTTCCATCTCCAAATAGCTTAAACAAAGAAGCCAACTGGATATAATCATCTTTTGGCTGCATCTTGGATTTCACATCATTCACAATATCCTCATGAATTACATCGCAATTACAAATATAAGGCGTTTTTGACATATATTCACCTCCAAATAATAATAGTTGAACAATTACTCAACTATTATTATACTTATTTTTAAATTTATGTCAATAAGCTGATGTTAGTTCCCCATAAATTTTAC
>VOFH01003749.1_pt1 | contig 13871 bp, 9 predicted proteins | sample 5384091 | NCBI WGS metagenome assembly VOFH01 (sample SAMN12384727, study PRJNA508395) | human gut metagenome | isolation source: healthy gut G | host: Homo sapiens
TAACACAAGACATGGCCTTTCGGCAATCCCTAATGCAGTACGCCCAAAAAAATATGGTGTCAGCCGCGCCAGTCGATACAACAAAAGTCGTTCATACATCTACTTCTGGAAAAAGCGCTGGGACGGAAGTGTGGGTCCCTGGCCTGCGCGTCCAGACGTCCGCACAGCCATCCAAATCAGCACACACGGAAGACGAGCTGAAGCTCATCCGAGATATGCGCCGCCGCAATCCGACGCTCGGAATGCTCGATCTGTGGCATCGGCTGAGGCAGCGCGGCTATAGCCGTTGTCCGAAAGTCTGTTCGCGTCATGCGCAACTGGGACTGTTTCCGGCGGAAAAGCCAAAAAGAAGTATAAACCAAAGCCTTATGAGCAGATGACGCACCCCGGCGAGCGCGTTCAGGTGGATGTCAAAGGTCGTTCCCCCGCCGCTGCATCGCAGACCCGGAGCTTCGCCTGTTCCAGTACACCGCTATCGACGAGTTCACACGGCTGCGCTGGCGGCGTATCCGGAGCAATCCACCTATTCCTCGGCGGACTTCCTGCGCAGGCTGCGGGCGTGGTACGCCCGCAGAGGCATACAAGTGGAGTGTGTCCAGACGGACAACGGGTTCGAGTTTACCAACCGTTTTTCTAACAGCAAGCGCGATCTGCCCACGCTGTTTGAAAACCGCCGCCGAGCTGGGCATTCGCCACAAGTTGATTCGTCCCTATACACCGCGACACAACGGCAAGGTCGAGCGCAGCCACCGTGAGGATCAGAAACGGTTCTATTCCTGCCATTCGTTCTATTCGCTTGAAGACTTTGAAAAACAGCTTGCCACTTCTATTCGGCTTTCTCCTATCGAGTTCGCTGTACAATATGTTTTGACAAACCTACACGGCTTATGGGAGCCCTGCAGGGACGGGGCATGCAGGAAGTAGAAAGCGGAAAATTTTGCGAGGCTTCCGGGCGGGCGTTGTAGGGGGCGGCGTCCTCGACGCCCCGCAGCGTAAAGTTACTGTATTCGCCGCAGCCTTTCTGTTATTCGACCGGGTACTGCGAGATTGCCACGTCGCTTCGCTCCTCGCAATGACACATCGGGGAAACGCGGCGTTGGGAATGGTGCGCTGCGCCGAAGAGCCCGCTTCGCGGACGGGCGGGGCATTAATATAAAAACTCCTCCGGGCAGAAGGCCCGGAGGAGCAGCTGTTGTCTTTACTTTTTGACGAGGTACTTGCGCATATCCAGAGAGCAGGCGACCAGAATGATGAGGCCCTTGATGATGTACTGCAGGCTGGAATCGATGGCAAGGAAGGTCAGCGCAGCGAAGATGATACGCAGGATGAGAACGCCGAGCACGATGCCGCTGATCTTGCCGGTGCCGCCGACGAACGAAACGCCGCCGATGACGCAGGCCGCAATGGCATCGCACTCATAGTTCAGGCCGGTGGACTGCGTGATGGAGCTGATGCGCGCGCCCTCGATAAAGCCGGTCAGACCGTACATCACACCGGCGAACGTGTGGACAAGGACCGTCGTGCGGAAGACGTTCACGCCGGAGACATTGGCCGCCTCGGCGTTCGAGCCGACGGCGAACATGTTCTTGCCGAACGTCGTCTTGTTCCACAGGAACCAGGTGATGGCAAGCAGGATGATGGCATAAAGCACATACCACGGCAGGCTGACAGCGCCGATGGAGATCATCTTGCCCTTGATGAAGCTCGAATAACCGTCGGACAGGCCGGACAGCGGCTGGCCGTTGTTATCGTTGAGCATGAAGAACACGAGAATCAGGCCATAGGTGATGAGCTGCGTGGCCAGCGTGACGATGAAGGGGTGCAGCTTGAACTTTGCAACGAAGAAACCGTTGACAAAGCCGATGATTGCACCGATGGCGATGACCGCAAGAATGGCGATGCAGATACCGGCCCAGGTGGGGATATTCGGCATCCAGCTGAACATTCTGCGGGCAAGGTCCGTCTTCTGCAGCAGGGCGGCAGAAAGGGCAGCGGACAGGCCGACGACACGGCCGCCGGAAAGGTCGGTGCCCGTCAGGACGATGCAGCCCGCAACGCCGAGCGCGAACGGAAGGGACGCAGCGGCCAGCGAGATGATGTTCGTGATGGAGCCGATCTTCAGGAAGTTATGGTTGACGATGGCGGTGTAGATGATGAAGATCGCCATCAGGATGTACAGCGCATTGTTCAGAATGCCGTCCGTCCAGAAGCGGCGCTTGTCGCGCCCGTCCAGCTTGCGGTAGTCCGCAGCCGTATTGCGAATTTTTGTCACAGGATTTGCCATGACCGAGGCCCTCCCTTAAACGTATTTTGCTGCCAGCCGCATGATCTCTTCCTGGCTGGTCGTTTTGGCATCCACTTCACCGGCAAGGCGGCCGCCCGACATGACAAGGATGCGGTCGCAGACGCCCAGAAGCTCCGGCATCTCGGACGAGACCATCAGCACGGTCTTGCCGCGGTTGGCAAGGTCGATGATGAGCTGATAAATTTCGTACTTTGCGCCGACGTCGATGCCGCGCGTCGGCTCGTCGAGCAGCAGCACGTCCGGGTCGGTGAGCAGCCAGCGGCCGAGAATGACCTTCTGCTGGTTGCCGCCGGAGAGGCTGCGGATCTTCGTCTCCTGAGACGGCGTCTTGGTGTGCATGGCATCAATGGACCACTGCGTATCCTTCTTCATGGAGCGGTTGCTCAGCCAGATGCCGCGGCGGTGCTTTTTCAGGCTGGAAATGACCGTATTCTCCCGGATATTCAGGATGGAGAAAATGCCGGTCGAGCGGCGCTCCTCCGTCAGCAGGGCAAAGCCGTTTTTGATGGACTCGCGCGCATTGCGGTTGCGGCAGGGCTTGCCGTCGAGGGTGATTGAGCCGTCCTTGCGGGTCATCACGCCGAAGATGCACTCGAGCGTCTCCGTGCGGCCGCTGCCGTCCAGACCGGCCAGGCCGAGGATCTCGCCGCGGCGCGCCGTGAAATTCACATCGCGCAGGCCGTTATACTGGCCCGTCAGGTGCTCGACCTTCAGGAAGGGCTCGCCCGGCTTGTTCGTTTTCGGCGGGAACTGATTGTTCAGCTCACGGCCGACCATCAGGCGGATGATGTCGTTGACCTCCAGCTCGGCAGCCGGGCGGGTCGCGATCCACTGACCGTCGCGCATGATGGTGATCTCGTCGGAGATGCGCTTGATCTCCGCCATTTTATGCGAAATATAAATGATGCCCACGCCCCGGTCGCGGAGCATGTTGATAATTCGGAACAAATGCTCGACCTCGTCCTCCGTAAGGGAGGAGGTCGGCTCGTCAAATACGATGACCTTCGAACGATAGGAGACCGCCTTCGCGATCTCGACCATCTGACGCTGCGAAACGGGCATCGTGCTCATGATCCGGTGCGGATCGACATTGATGCCCAGCTCGTCGAATATTTTCATGGTCTCCCGGTACATTTTGGTCTCGTCGACCACCAGTCCGAGATGCTTCGCTGATGGACCATGGCCACGCCATTGTCCAGCGCCTCTCTGCTGTTCTTGAAATTGACTTCTTTGCCTTCCAGGAGGATGGTTCCGCTGTCCTTGTTATAAATGCCGAACAGGCATTTCATCAGCGTGGATTTGCCTGCGCCGTTTTCTCCCATCAGAGCATGGACGGTTCCCCGTTTCAGCGTCAGAGAAACATGATCGAGCGCCTTGACGCCCGGGAAGGTCTTCGTGATATCCGTCATCTGCAGCAAGATATCCTGATCCATATTCATTTCATGTCCTCCTTACTTCCTTGGCCTGTTTGAAAATCTGAAAAGGAGGCTGCCGCCCTGCGGCAGCCTCCCCTTTTCGATTTCGATCAGTCAGAGTTTTTATGTCCGATGCTTACGCGGTGTAGGGAGCATAAGCGACATACAGCTTCGTGGCAACGCCCTCGGCGACGCTGTACATCTCGGTGTTGCTCTCAGCCGTAGCAGCCACGGCGTCCTTCAGAGCGGTGCCTTCGCCGACAGCCTTGGCGATCTGAGCGATGGCGGCAGCCATGCCCTCGGCATCCTGCTTGACGGTGCCGGTCATCTTGCCGTTGGCAATGAGCTCCTTGGCGGAATCGGTGGCGTCAACGCCGAAGACCGGGATGGTCTTGCCGGTGCCGTTGTTGTAGCCCGCGGACTCCAGAGCGGAGATGCAGCCCTCAGCCATGTTGTCGTTGTTGCAGATGATGAGCTCGATCATGTTGTTGTTGCCCTCGTTGTACTGCGAGAGGTTCGTGTTCATGTAATCGAGTGCTGCAGCAGCGGACCACTGGCCGTTCAGGTCGACCTGATAGCCGGAGGTGTTGTTGGCATCGAAGTAGACAAGCTCGGGCTTGCCGGCAGCAGTCAGGACAGCATTGGCGTCCTCAACGCCGTACTGGGTGCGGTAGATGGCCTCGACGTTTGCCTCGTCGCCCTTGAACATGGCGTAGGAGATCTTGCCGTCGCCGTTCAGGTCGAGCTCGTCATAGTGCTCGAGGACGTACTCGCCGACCATCTTGCCCTGCAGATGGCCTGCCTCGGGGGCGTCGGTGCCGACGAATGCGATGTTCTCATAAGCGTTCAGGACGGAAGCGGAAGCCTCGACGCCGTCCTCATCGACTGCGCGGTTGAAGAAGATAACGGGCACATCGCCGGCCAGCTCCATGATGCCCTTCGCGGTGTCGGAAGAACCGGAGGTGACCATGTTGACGATCAGCAGGTTATAGCCGTCAGCGATTGCGGTCTGGATGGCCTCGTTCTGCGTGGTCTGGTTGCCGTTGGAGTCGAAGTCCTGATAGGTAACGCCCAGCGCGTCCAGCTGTGCATCGAGAGCGGTGCGGACGCTGGAGATGTAGGTGTCGGAATAGGTGTAGTAGAACACGGCGACCTTCAGATCGGTGCCCACAGGGGTGTCGCTGTTGCCGGTATCCTCAGTGGCGTCGGAAGCGGGCTGAGAATTGTTCGTCGGTGCCTCGGTCTCGTTGCCGTTGCCGCCGCAGGCGACCAGAGCAACGACCATGACAAGGACAAGAAGAAGCGCAAGAAGTTTTTTCATTGTCATTCATCCTCCATAAATTTCTGCGGAATCTCCGTTCCGCGTAATTAAATTTTAACAGAATTTGTACAAAAAACAATGAGATTTCTTACGCAGGAAGGGTGAAAACTTCACATTCTTTGTTTTGGATGTCAAAAACAATGCGTCGAATTTGTGCAAATTGCGCATATGTCAACCGAACGAGAACAGTGCCTTCTGATTCTCGATGGTGAACATCGTCTCCTTCGTCACGGTGCGCGTCGCCGTGTCGAGCAGCTCCGCCGTGCGGTAGGTCTGCCCGTCGAGCAGATTGCACACAGCCTCGACCCCGAGGTAGCCCATGGCATAGGGATTCTGCACGATGAGGGCCGAAACGGCCCCGCTCTGCAGCAGGTCGATGCACTTGACGTTCGTATCAAAGCCGACCATGCGCACGCGGCCCGCGAGGCCAAGGGAGTGCACGGCCATGGCCGCGCCGACGGCGATCGGCTCGTTGAAGCCGACGATCACGTTGATCTCCGGGTGCTCCACAAGGAGCTGCACCGTGCAGACCTGTGCCGTCGTGGCGTCGGTGTTGACGTTGATCGTATAGATGTCCTTCACACGCGGGTCTCCCGCCAACACCTCGCGAAAGCCGCTCTCGCGCTCCTGCCCGTTGCGGCTGCCGAGATCAAAGTTCACGATGCCGACCGTCAGGCTGTCCCAGTCCGTCTGCAGGGCAGCGCGCCCGGCCATGCGCCCGGCCTCGACATTGTCCGTGCCGATGCGCACACCGACGCCGTCGGAGTCCACGTCGCTGTCGATGACGGCGATCTTCAGGCCCTGCTTGGCCGCGCGGGTGATTGCCTCGGCGTTTTTCGTGTAGCTGATGGCGGAATAGACGATGGCATCTGCACCGGCAGCGACGGCTTCGTCGATAAGACGGTTCTGCTCCTCGTAATCCTCCTCCGTCTCCGGCCCGCAGATCGTCAGATCGACGTTATATTCCGATTTTGCGGCGTTCGCCCCGGCAAAGGCAGATTTCCAGAATTCCGTGTTCGTGGATTTGGCGATGAACCATACAGAGCTCTGTGACGTGACAGTCTTGCGGCTGCAGCCCGCCGTCAGAAGCACGGCGGCCGTCAGGAAAAGTGCGGCCAGCCGTTTAGCGTTTTTCATACTCTGCCTCCTCCCGCACCTTCGGCATGCGGATATATACGCGCGTTCCCTCGTCGGGCACGCTGTCGATGGTAATGCCATAGGCCGGTCCGAAATAGATCTTCAGACGATCGTTGACGTTCTTGATCCCGATGCCGGTGTGGTCGCTGCGCTCCTTGCGCAGGATGGCCTGCACCTGCTCCGGCTCCATGCCGGTGCCGTTGTCCTCGACGGTGAACAGGATATCGTCCCCGTCCGCGCGGCACGAGATGCGGATCTCCCCCTCATCCACAAGGCCGTTGATGCCATGGTAGATCGCGTTTTCGATGATGGGCTGCAGCGTGATCTTGTTGCACAGGTAGTCCAGGCACTCCTCCTGCACGTCGAAGGAATAGGAAAACTGATTCTTATAGCGGTGGGACTGGATCTGCAGATAGCTCTCGGCATGCTGCAGCTCGCTGCGGATGGGGATAAGCTCGTGGCCGCGGCTGATGCTGATGCGGAACAGCCGCGCCAGCGCATTGACCATCTCGACGGCCTCGGCATTTCTCCCCTGCTCGCACATCCATGCGATGGAGTCGAGCGTATTATAGAGAAAGTGCGGGTTGATCTGCGCCTGCAGGGCGCGCAGCTCCGTCTTGCGCAGGTTGACCTCCTCGGCACGCACCTGCTCCATGAGGCGCTGGATCTGCACGACCATCTGCCCGAACGAATCCGACAGGGCGCGCACCTCGCGCGCACCGCCGACCGGAACATAGGTGAAATTGTCCGCTGCCTGCTCGAACTGACGCATGGCTGCCGTCAGGCCGTGCATGGGGCGGGAAAGCGTGCGGAACAGCACGAAGCTGATGATGACGGCGGCCAGCAGGATACCGATGCCGGAGGCGGCCAGAATGCGGCTGACCTCCTGCACGCTCTCGGTGATGAGCTCCTCGACGAAGCTCACACCGACAACGCGCCAATGGCTGTTTTCCAGCGAGGTGAGCGTATAGATCATGCTGCCGCTCTCGTTGCTGCCGTCCGGCAGGCCCGCGATGAGCGATGTGTTCTCCCGCTTGAGGTCGGAATAGATGAGCTGCTGCTGCGGGTGATAGATGATGTTGCCGCTCTGGTCCATCAGGAAGCAGTAGCCGTGCTGGCCGATGCCGACGTCATTCAGGTAGGCGGAAATGCTGCTGAAGCTGATGTCCAGCGCGATCCATTCCTCGCGGCCCGGCGCATCGAGCGGCGCAACGAGCGTGACGACCCACGGATAATAGCCCTGAAAGATCGAGGCCACATGAGGCGTGGAGACATAGCCGTCGGCATAGTCGTCCATTTTATCGGGATCAAACGAAAGATTCTGATAAATCTCCGTGCGCTTTGCCCCGCGCGACCGGCAGTCCACAAGCCCGCCCGCCGCGTCATAGGTCGTGACGGCCACAACGTCCGGCCGGATCTGCAGGAAGGCGGCAAAGAAGTCGTCCCGGTCCTGCCGCGGATCCTCGAGCTTGCGCTCGAGCAGCTCCATGAGGCTGTTGACATCGTCCAGATAGTCCTCGACCGTCTTGCCTACCTGGGCGACGGACTGGCGCGCAGAGGTCTGCACGCTCCGGATGAGCGAGCGCTGATACGTCTGCAGGAACACGGCCATGGCTCCCAGCACGATGGCCGTGATGGTACCGACGAGCGCCAGCACCAAAATGGATGTCATGCTCAGGCCGCGTCTTTTCCGCGTCATGCTCCATCGCCTCCCCGCTCGCTCTCGGCCCGGCGCAGCTGCGCAGGCGAAACGCCGTAATATTTTTTAAAGCAGAAGCTGAAATAATGCTGGTCGGAATAGCCGCACTGCCGCGCGACCTCGTAAATTTTCAGGCTGCTCGTCGTCAGCAGGGCGTGGGCGACCTCCATGCGCTTTTTGATGAGCAGGTTCATGAACGTGTCGCCTGCGTACTTCTTCATATTGGCGCTGAGATAGTTCGGGCTGACGTGAAGCTGCTCGCTCACGCCGCTGAGGGAGAGGTCCTCCTCCATATACTGCTTTTCAATGGTCTCCATGGCCTGCGCGCACAGCAGGCTCACGCCGTCGCGCCGCCGCTCGGCCAGCAGGTCGCGCGCCGCAAGGCACAGCGCCGTGACGCGTCGCTGCAGCTCCTGCGGGGGTGAAATGGAAAACAGCGGCTCCGGGATACGGCACCGGCGCAGCAGCGCAGCCGCCTCCCCCGGCGAGACCGCCGTGTGCAGCACGCGCTGGGCCAGTGCCAGCACCTGCAGCGTCACGCTGTCGCTCTCCGCCGTGCCGCTCGATGCGCCGAAGCTCTGCACGAGCTGCTTTTCCAGCTCCTCACGGCTGCCGGAGCGCAGCAGATTGTCCAGCGGCGCGAGCAGGGCGCCGAGGTCCGTCTGCGCCGTTCCGCTCTCCGCTGCGATCTGCGAAATGTGATAGATGCCGCTCTCGCCCGCAAAGCGCTGGGCGTCCACCGCCTCGCGGCTGGCCGCGTGGCAGCGGCAAAAGCTCGTAAACGGGTGGCTGATGCCCACGATCGCCCGCAGCTCCAGTACACGGGCGAAGGACTGGCGCAGCTCGTCGATGGCAAGCTCCAGTCCGCGCAGCTCCTCCTCCGCGATCAGCAGCGTCAGCAGACGTCCGCCGGAATACACGCTCCGGCTGCGGCAGAGCTTGCCAAGCAGCATGTCCACGGTATAGGCCATATCCGGCGTCGTGCGGTTCTGGCCGTCCTGCTCCAGCCGGATGGCAAGGACCGTCAGAGAATACCGCTCCTGCCCGGCAGCCAGAATGCCCGCGCCGACCAGAGAGGCCAGCAGCGCGGGATCGTCCTGCTGCGCCTCCTCGGCAAAGCCGTCGAGCAGCAGCGGCAGCAAAAGCTCGCGCCAGCCGCTCTTTTCCGGCTTCTGCGGCAGCAGGCGGGCGAATTTCCGGCGAATCTTCCCGCGGATCTCCGCCAGTGCCTCCGTCAGCTCCCGCATGCTGATGGGCTTGAGCAGATAGCTGATGACATTATACTCAATGGCTTTCTGGGCATAGGCAAAGTCGTCATAGCCGCTCAGGAAGGCGATCTGCGTCAGCGGCCGCAGCTCGCGCACCTGCTGGGCCAGACTCACACCGCTGATATAGGGCATGCGGATGTCCGTCAGCAGCAGATCCGGCTGCAGCTGCTCGACGAGCTGCAGGGCATCAAGACCGTTCCCGGCGCTCCCGACGAGACGGAAGCCGATCTCCTTCCACGGGATCATGCTGCACACCGCCTCGCGGAGCTCCGTCTCGTCATCCGCCACGATCACGGTCAGCAGTTCCTTCTGCTCCATGGCTGTGCCCTCCTTGTCGTTTTCTTTTCATGATATCCTATCACAGGGTGCCCCGTCAAGCGAATGGCCATGATTTTTCCAAATCCCAGCAAAAAGGATAGGATTTTTGTCCCGGCTGTGCTATAATTTAATGGCTAATGTTTGAATGGGAGGCCATTACCATGAAGAGACTCGGGTCCACCCGTGCAGCCGCACTGCTCGGCATCACCGGCGGCGCGGCCGTGCTTGCAGCGATCCTGCGCTGGGTGCAGCTCAGCAACGATATCAAAAGCAACGGTGCCGTCCTGCCGGGGCGTTACCTCTATCTCGTCATCGCTGCACTGAGCGTGGCCGTGCTGGCTGCGCTGGCCGTTCTGATCCGGCCGCTGCGCCGCCAGACGCGCTGGGAGGAGATCTTTTCCGGCGGAAAGCTGCCGAATATCCTGCACATCGCCTCGGCCGTGTGCTTCGTGATCGGCGGCGTCATGCTCTACTACGCATCCCTGCCGAAGACGGAGGATGAGGCCCTCGCCCTTACGCAGCTGCAGAAGACGATAAACCTGCTCATCCCGCTGCTCGGCGTCGCGTGCGCGGTCACGCTTGTTGCCTTTGCACGCAAGTGCCTGCGGCACGAGAAGCCCTCTCCGCTGCTGTATATGATCGTGAGCATCTATCTGGTCGTGCGCCTCATCGTGAATTTCCAGAAGTGGAGCACCGATCCGTCGCTCAACGACTTCGTCTATCACCTGTTCGCCGCCATCAGCTGCATGCTGGCAGCCTTCCAGCTCGCAGGCTTCAGCTTCGGCAAAGGCAAGCGCCGCATCACGCTGTTCTGGTCGCTGTGCGCAGTCTACTTCTCCGCGATCTCCGTCATAGACTGCCTGTGCGGCCGCGCGAACGACGCCGGTATTCAGGTCGCCCTGCTGCTGACCATGGCTGCAAGCAGTCTGCAGCTGCTGTGCAACCCCGCGCAGAACGAGCCGGAGGAAAAAACGATCTGAAGCCCGGAAAAACACGGTGCAGGCCCCCAAAAAAGGCCGCACCGTGTTATTTTATTCCGTAATATTTAGAATAATGTGTTGTGTTCACTTGAACTATGCAGAAAAAACGCAAAAGCACTTATTCGCAAAGCGCCCGTCACAGTCAACCGGCCGTGACGGGCATTTTTGGGTCTCCTACACCCACCGCAGCTGCGGGGCCTGAGTGCCGAACAGGGCGCGGCGCATGCCGCGGTCGAGCAGGATACCGATGCCGCACAATGGGAACCACAGGAGCGTGAACGGCAGGCAGATCTGCCCGAGCAGATTGAACGGCGCGGCGGAATAGTCCCACACGCCAAGGTGCATCACGCGGTTGACGAGCACGCCCGTCCAGAATTCAAAAAACGTCACGATGCACGCGCCCAGCGCCATCTGCGCCAGCAGCGGCATACGCACGCGCCGCCCGAGGCTGCTGACCGTCCAGAAGCACAGTCCGCCCAGCAGGAACATGCTCCCGTGCGTCCACTGCCGCCACAGCAGCTCCACCGTGCAGTAGAACATCCCGCCGAGGTAGAACACCACGGCATTCTCCCAGATGCGCTGCACTCTGCTTTTTCGCATTTTGATCCTTCCCTTCTGAAATATCCTGTGGGAAGCATATCCACATCGGCGAAGATTCAAACCGGAGAATGCAAAACGCTCCCCATGCGGCCGGAGCCACATGGGGAGCAGGGGGAAAGATCAGGCGTTCAGGTACCGGGCAAGGATCACGGCGATCTGTGCACGGGTCGCGGTGTCCTGCGGCAGCAGCTTGCCGTCAGAGCCGTTGATGAGGCCTCTGGCGACCGCCCAGTTCATGGCCTCCAGCGCGTAGCCGGAGATGTCCTTTGCGTCGGGGAAGCTCGTGAGCTTGCCGTCCTCGGTGTTCTCCTCGTGCGCATAGCGGTAGAGGATGGCGGCGATCTGCTCGCGGGTGATCGGATCGTTCGGGGCGAACGTCGTTTCGTTCACGCCATTGACGATGCCGTTCTCGGCGGCCCAGACAATGGCCTTCGTGTACCACTGGCCGTCGGCGACATCCGCGAACGGGATGGCGGCGCTGGTCTCGGGCTCACCGGCGAGGCGGTAGAGGACCGTGACGAGCTGGGCGCGGGTCAGGCTGCCGGTCACATCGAACGTGTCGGCGGCAACGCCGTTCATGTAGCCGTTTCTCACCATGAAGTCGATGCCGTCATGATACCAGACGTTCTCCTCGACATCCGTGAATGCGGCGCTCGGGCAGAGGGCGTTGTTCAGAGCCTCGCGGGCAGCAGCCAGAGCGGCGTCGACCTCGGCGGGCGTCTTTGCAGCCTCGATGGCGGCAGCGGCGTCGGCAAGAGCCTTGTCATACGCTTCCTTCGCGTGGCCGGTCAGGCCCTCGCCGTTCTGCTGGAGCTGAGCCAGCTCGTAAGCGGCGGCATACTTGGCAGCGGCCAGAGCGGCCTCCTCGGCCTTTCTCTGGGCCTCTTCGGCGGCCTTGCGCTCAGCCTCGGCGCGCTCGGCCTCGGCCTGTGCCTTGGCGAGGTACTCGACGAGCTCGGCCTTGATGCGGACGATCTCTTCATAGGCCTCAGCCATCTTCTTTGCGTACTCGGCAGCCTGCGCAGCGGATGCGGCGGCTTCCTTGTTGGACTGCTCGGCAGCCTCGGCGGCCAGCTCCGCGGCGGACTTGGCGTCCTCGGCGGACTTGCGGGCCTCCTCGGCGGCCTTCTGCGCAGCCTTGGCTTCCTCAGCGGCCTTCTCGGCGGCTTCGCGGTCCTCGGCGGCGGAAGCAGCGGCCTCTTCGGCCTTCTTCTGGGCCTCTTCGGCCTTCTTCTCGGCTTCCTCGGCGGCCTTCTCGGCATCCTCGGCAGCCTTCTGGGCCTTCTGGGCCTTCAGCATGGCCTCGGCGGCATCGGCAGCAGACTTCGCAGCCGCTTCTGCAGAAGCAGCGGACTTCGCAGCCTCCTCAGCGGACTTCGCAGCCTCTTCGGCGGCCTTTGCGGCAGCCTCGGCGGCAAGGGCGTTGTTCGCGGCGGCGGCGGCAGCGGCGTCCTCGGCAGCCTTCTGGGCAGCCTCGGCACCGGCCTGCGCCTCTTCGGCAGCAGCCTGCGCGGCCTCAGCCTTGGCCTGCGCCTCTTCGGCAGCGGCCTGTGCCTTCTTGGCGGCCTCGCTGTTTTCGCCGGAAGCCTGCGCGGCCTCCTCGGCGGCCTTCTGTGCAGCCTCGGCGGCAGCCTTCGCGGCTTCGGCCTTCTCCTGCGCAGCCTTGGCGTTCTCGAATGCCTTGCGGGCATCCTCGGCGGCCTTCTTCGCAGCCTCGACGGCCGTCAGCAGATCGGTGTAGTCCTTCTCGGCCTTGACGAGCTTGTCGTAGTTGCTGACCTCGGGCTGCAGGCGCGTAGGCAGTGCGTCATAGGCAGCGCGGGCAGCGTCGATGGCGTCCTTGCTGTTTTCGTCGACCGCGCCGATGGCATCGATGAGGTCCTCGACCTGCTTCACCGTCACACCGTTTGCCAGCGTCGTGGAGTCGATCACCGTGCCGTCGCAGTCATGCGCCGTGATCTCCATGGTATCCTCCGTGGCATGCACCGTCAGGTAGAGGCCGCTGTAGTCCTGCGAGGTCCTGGCAAAGTGGAATGCCGGATCGTCGACGATGGCATAATCGGACTGACGGGACTTTTCGCCGAGATCACCGCAGATAAAATACACGGCGCCGTTCTTTTCGTCTACTTCCCCGCCCGTCATCGGCTGCGTGCGGGCATAGGAATGATCGTGTCCGGAGAATACCGCATCGATCCCGGCGGCATCCACGGCCGCAGGCAGGATATTGTGATAAGCGTCACTGCCGCCGTTCGGGTTCGTATAGTAAGCAGGCTGGTGGACGCTCAGGATCTTCCAGGTGCAGTCGGAAGCCTGCGCATCGCGGATGAGCCACTGCGCCGCCTCGCTGAGCTTTGCACCGTTGTTGATCACGGCGAGATAGACATTGCCGTACTCTACGGAATAATAATCCCGCGCCGGCTGATCGAGGATCGTGTTTGCCAGATCACCGGACGCATCGCCATAGTACTCGTGGTTGCCGAGCGTATGCGCAAAGGTAAGGCCGCGGAAATTCTGCTGGAACAGCTCCAGCAATTCGTTCCAGTGGTCATAGCTGCCGCCGTTATCGACGAAGTCGCCGGTCTGCAGCGCGAAGTTGAATTGCCTGCCCTTCACCTGACTGCCGATCTGCTGCAGGATGGAAATGGCATCGGTATCCGCAGCGGGGCTGCCGCTCATCTGCGTATCGCCGATGACGAGGAACGAGACCTCACTGCTCTTGGCAGTCGTCGTAAAGCTCATCGGGTCGGACCACGCGCCGTCCGTGCCGTCGCCGACAAAGTAATAGTAGGTCGTGCCGGGCTTCAGATCGGTCAGGCGTACCTGATTGA
>VOFH01002141.1_pt1 | contig 13869 bp, 32 predicted proteins | sample 5384091 | NCBI WGS metagenome assembly VOFH01 (sample SAMN12384727, study PRJNA508395) | human gut metagenome | isolation source: healthy gut G | host: Homo sapiens
CTACTGCCGCATGTGGAGTAAATGCACGAAGATGCTTCCGATGGACGGAAGGATGTTGTCAACGTTCAGGAGCTAAATTACCAAGACGCCCAGAATGTGCTACCGTAGCCATGATAGGCACGGCCTTTTCCATTACCTTAGCGATTCTCTTAATGCCTCCGAAGATGATGACTGCTACGATAGCCGCTACTATTATTCCCGAATACTGTACGTTGTTATTCCGAATACGGCAAGCTGGCCGCTGACAGAGTCTGAGTAGCGATGGATGGAATACCTGCTATCATGGTAAAAAATGCACAGAATACGGCTATAGCTTTGCCGAGTTTTTTTCCTCCGAATAATTCCTTTACTTTACATAGCTGAAAGATCCCGCTACCCATTCGCCCTTCTCATTCTTCTTTCTGTATTTCATGGCCAGGGCTATTTCACATATTTAATACAGCAGCCCACATATGGTAAAATCCACATCCAGAATATGGCTCCCGGGCGCTTGGAGCGATAGCAGGGACTCCTACGATATTGGAAGCTCCTATGGCCGATCCCAAGGCGGAACATGCTGCTGCGAGGAGAAATCTCATCTCCCTCTGCTTTAGTAAACATTTTTCCGAAAGTCTGAGAGCATATGTATCCTAACTTGTTATCTGCGGAAATGAGGCGTATACGCATATATAATCCTCCGACGCCTATTAGCAGAAATTGGGATTCCCCAGAACCAGTTTGCGCGCCAACGCAAAAAGTCTATTATAGCTTGCATGATTTTATTCCTTTCAATCTTTATGAATTGTTCACCCTTATATTTTTTTAATCAACTTTTCTTTTATAGACCAGCTCGCCGTCCATGTAAGTAGCCTCTACGAAAAATATCGTCTATTTCTGACGAAGGTACTTTCAGTATATCGCCGCTGAGCAATGCGAAGCTGGCTCTGTTTTCCTGCCCATTTCAGTTCTATATTTTGCTTCTCTGGCGCTGCCATAAGGCCTTGCAGTCTCTATATCTGGCGCAGTTATTGCGGCCTCAGTCGGTTCCGTCATAGGCGTATCTTGTGACTGCGCATTTTATGTTAGGGAACGGATCCGGCGGCACTGCCCACGAAGTGGCAGGAGCATCTGTAGACAAGGCTACGCTGCTGAGTCTATCATGTGCTGAATAGGATATGATCTCCCTTTATCCAGTCCATTCCCAAGTTGTTTACATAACTTTCTATCTCGAATACATGAATATGGACTGGTGACGAAAGCAATCTTCTTATCGGCCGCCTCTTATGGCCTCTTCGACGGATCCGTCGTGCTCTTAATCCTCAGATGAGGAAGCCCATTTATCCATGGTTTTCATTACAGGTTCTCTCTATGATGTCTATGGTTCTCTTCCCATGGCGTGGAAAGAAAGCTGGCATGGGTTCTTCTTGCAGAATTCCATGGCGTCGTCTCCTCATCGGTACATACCGAAATTCCGTACTCATCGTCGCTGCCTTTATACGGTCTGTCCATCCGTACCGTTCTGCCGCCTACGCTTCCGTCGGCTGATCTTGATGCCGCTCATATGTATCTGCTTGTCTCTGTCGGCTCTTTATCATCCCACCTGAAGTCAGGATTCTTTCTTATCAGATCCCATATGTAATACATTCCCTGCTTCCTGTCTGGAAGCCTTTTTCAGCCGCTTCAACGTAGTAGTCGTAATAGTCTACGGAGTCGATGTTTCCCATATCGCAGACTGCCACTATTCCCTGAGAAGCAGCAGTTCTCCTAAGTCCGATGCCGTCTACCACTTGCTGTCTCTGATTTTTTTTCAGGCAGTATCTCCCACCAGATGGCGGGCGTTTTCCGGAGAATGGTAGGTTTCGTTTTCATCTCTGTCGATCTCTCCGCCGGAGGGGTCTTTGTCTTTCGTTATTCCTGCCAGCTCCAGGGCTTTGCTGTTTACCGACCTTACATGAGAGCAGGATCGAAGCAGTTCCACAGGGAAATCTTCTGTTTTTATCCAGGTCCCATCTATTAGGGGCTCTGGTGTTCTTGGAATTTTTCTTCGTCATATCCCCAGCCCTGAATCCACTCGCCTTCTTTTTTTTTTTTTAGCCGCCTCTTCTTGATGACTTCCGCCAATTCTTTCGATAAATGATTGCCGGCTTGCAGACAAATCTTCTTGGCGCAGTCGGCTAAAATGACGCATCTTGACAGTCTATGAGCCCCGGAATCACTCTTTTCGCCCAGATCCACATACTCGTATTCGCCGCCGGGCATGTCTTCTCTATTGCCTATCCACGTATATATCCGTCTTCGGCTATAAAGCTTTCGGCATAGGGTTTTCTCTGTCAGAGGTGAATATTTTGCCGTTTACAAAGGCTTTCTTCTTCATACAGATTTATCTCCTCTCCGCTATCTGCTGTATTTATCAAATAATTCCTGCGCATATTCGAGGCGCACTTTTTTCTCTCTCACCATCTGCTTGACTATGGTCTCGAGAATTTCTCCTTTTGTCCTACCGTGTTAGCTAGCGTTGCGGGCGTGAAGAGACATGTGGCCTCTGTATGCCCTCTGTGGCCAACGCTTTCATGGCCGCCATGTTGTTGGCAAGTCCTTGCTGCCGCTATGATCGTCCCAGCTCGGCAGCAGACTTTACCCCTAAAATCTTTACTGCCGCCTGAGCGCAGGGTGTATCTTGGTGGCTCGCCTACCAGTCCCACCGCCATAGGAATCTCTATGAACCGACCAAGTCTCCGTTTCATCCTTTTCCCAAGTGGTCAGAGATGTATATCTTTCCGTTTCTGGCCGCATAAGAATGGGCTCGATTCTATGGCTCTGGTATCGTTTCCGGTGGCGATGACTACTGGGACTATTCCGTTCATCGTTCCCTTGTTATGGGTCGCGGCCCCCAAGGATCGGCAGCGGCAAAAGCGTATGCGTTCAGCATCTTGTCTACTACTTCAGTTCCGCCGATGTCCTCTTTCTTCCACGTAGCTCTCACTCTGACCAGTCTTCTGTCTGCCAGATTGGAAAGTATTCTCAGCTCCACGCTTCCCTCTGTGATCTCTTCGATGTACGGAGCCACGGCCTCCCGCCATGGTGTTCACCGCATTGGCTCCCATGGCGTCGAGAGTATCTACCAGCAGGTGGACGATTACCATAGGGCCTGCCATGGTGTCTATCACCTAACTTCCACATTTTACGCCGCCGCCGAAATTTACCAGTACAGGATCCTTCTCGTTGCATATTCTGGATTATCTCATCTTTTTCTCTCTAATATGCTGCTCTTGGCGGCGAAAGGGGCGGCCACGCCGAGAACCTGTATCTGAGCGATCATCACATTACCCGACGAGGAGGCTTTGAATCCTCCCGAGGGTCTTGCCATCTTTGCTGCGTTGGAGCAGGCAGCCACTACTGACGGTTCCTCTGTGACCATGGGGATTATCACATCTTTTCCGTTTATGACAAAATTTATAGCCACTCCCATGGGAAGGGCGAATTTTCCTATCACGTTTTCTATCATGTGATCTGCCTTGTCGTCATCCAAAGAATCTGCGGAGCCCAGTATGGCTGTCTCCCTTTTCATCAAGTCCCGCAAACTCTGCTACTTTCTCTGAGTCTTTCCTCTGTGGAAAGTTTAAAAATCCCGAATAACTGCTTGTTTTCATCTCTGTCTCCTCCTTGGTTCATTCCATGGCGGCGGTGAAGGAATTCAGCTTTCTTCCCAGTATCCGCTCCATCATCTTCTCTATTTTGTAACATTTCTTTAGGTCTATACCTGTGTCTATTTTTCATAGCTTCTGCCATAGAAACAAAATCGCAGGTCTCTACCAGTCCTGTACGTTCTGTCTGAAATAATATTCTCCCGTACCTTTTTTACAGGACGTTATCCACTATATTAGCTACCTGTCCGCCTATGCCCCCATGGTACAGTCGAAAGAAGCCACGCCCGCCTCCATGGCCGCATAATAGGCGGCAAGACCCATTCCTCTTATATCATGTACGTGGAAAGAGTGCATCTTGGCATCCGGATACTTTCTCATGACATTTTCAAAATACTCGTACACTTGGTTTGGCGCGGCGATGCCGTCCGATCCGAATGTTCTATTTCGTCAAAGCCTATATCAAAAGCCCTGTCCACGAATTCGTATGCTTTCTATAGGTACTTCTCCCTTTATGGGGCATCCGAATATAGTGCCTATGTTGGCGAAGACCTTTTTAACTCCTATATTATGTAAAAACTTCACATTCTTTTCAGCCTCGGCAAAGAGTTCTTCGTGAGTTCTGTTCATATTTTTCTTTGCATAAGCCTCGCTGGTGGCCAGCTGTCCGCACAGGACTCTGTCGATCTTTGCACCGGCTTCAAGAGCATCGGCTACTCTCTGCATGCCCTGGTGTTGAGAGCCAATACCGTATATTCAACGTCCTCTCTGTCCGGCAGTCCTTTTCAGAACCTCGAGAATATCTCTGAACTGCGGCACGTACTTTTATGTGGCTGAAAGTGCCTACTTCAAATCTTCTGAAACCGGCGTCTATGAGTTTACCGGCGATCCACAGCTTGGCGTCCGTGGGAACAAAAGATTTCTTCATGCTGCAATCCGTCTCTCTCAAAGTTACATCCAGAATGTCTATCTTCTTTGGCAACGTATTGTTCACTTCGATTTTCTCTCCTATCTAAAATTTTGTAAATATAAACAGCAATATCTGTTAAAAAATCATCCCTATTCTTAATGAATCTCCGGATACATTGAAATCACAACGTTTAAGTTACAAAAAGCGAAGATATGATATCTTCACTTTTTCTAATCTTCGTTCAGGTCCACGAAGCGCCATAAACGGCAATAAGATTCCCGCTATGATGTCGTGCCATTTTAGGCACATATCAATTATATGCATTTTTTGACACTTCTCACCATCTCATCAATCATCTTATCTCCGATTCTTTTTCAAGCCACTCCTGCCGCGCAGCTTGCATATATGGCGGCTCCAGCTTTTGCTCTCTCTCGTCCACTACCATATCGGGGTTGTGGAAGAGGTTTTCCGTGCTCTCCGCCGGTTCCCAGGTATATCAACATTCCCGGTACTTTTCCGTCACATATCCGAAATCTTCCGTTCCCGCGGAGCAAGGCACGGTGCGGGCCGTACCGTCTCCGGTGATTTCTCTATGAACGGTAGCATTTCTTCGCACAAGTCAAAATCGGTATATGTAGACGGCGTATGAAAATCTGTCAAATCGTAATCGCCTCTCCACATTTTGACCGTATGATCTATTATCTCCGGCACTCGCTTCAGCAGATGGGCCCGTACATCCTTGTCAAAGGTCCGCACTCCTACGGCGATTTCGGACGTATCCGGTATTATGTTGACGCCGTACCGCCTCCCGCCTTGCCTACGGTTAGAGCCACTGTCTGTCTCGGATCGGTCTCTTCCGCTTAGGAGGTTTAGGCCGTATAGAGTTGATTGGATATGAACAGAGGATCTATGCAGTCCTGGGGTGTTGAACTGTGACCTCCTTTGCCCTTTATCTTTACCATGAATGTATCCATAGCTGCGGACATTACCCGGGAGTATAGACTACCTGCCTACGTCTGTTGGCTGTCTATATGTATGGCGAAAGCCGCGTCTACCGTCGGATTGTCCATTATTCCTGCTTCCGTCATCAGCCTTGCCCCGCAGCCACACTCCTCTCCTGTCTGAAACATCAGCTTCACGGTGCCTTTGAGCTCCTGGCTCCATTTCTTTTAGAATAGCTGCGGCGCCAAGAAGCATGGCCGTATGGGTATCATGGCCGCACATGTGGGCTGCTCCCGGCCTTTCAGAAACAAAATCCACCAGCCCCGCAGCCTCTGTCATAGGCAGAGCGTCCATCTCTGCCCTCAGTAAGATACAAGGGCTGCCGCTTCCTATGGTTGCCGTTACGCCGGTGGAAACTTTCATATTCGGATACCCTGCAGCCTGAAAGCTCTTTCTCGTCTTCATATCCACGGGGCCGCCGCAAAGCTGAGAGGCAATGCCCATATCGGCGAGGCGCTGTCTCACATAGTCGGCGGTATCCGGTATATAAAATCCCACCTCGGGATTCTTATGTATATGTCTCCTGTCAGCTATTATCTGTTTCTCGTTTCGCAGCGCAGCGTCTAAAAAATTGTTCATTTATTTCTCACCTCATCAAAAAGGAATATAGTCGAAGTCAAATCCAAAGTATCTCCGGGCTGAATACTTCGAGAGCTTCCTCTGTCAGATACTTATCGTGGATAGGCGATACGACTATACTCACGTTCAGCCCGTCTTTGAGGGTGTGAGTTTAACACCGGCCGTCCCGTGTCCGTATCTATCACTGTTATGAGGTCGGGGGCTGGTGGCGTAAGGCTTTCCGTTTTTCCACAATATATGATTCTCTTTTTTGAACCATATCTTGTACATATCCCTGCCGGTGTAAATCTGATAGGTTCCCACCAGTAGCCGTCATAGTCTGATGTCTCGAGGACGGTAAGCTTGCTTTGCGCGGCTACAAATCCTCCGGAAGCTGCAGCAGCTGCTTCGGCGGCTTTTTCCTCGGAGCTTCGTTCATGGCTTTTCCCACCTGATAAGCCTTGGATAAAAGAACGATGCACGAGAATCTTTTCTCACATCTTCCCTTTAGCACGTATCCGGCTTCTGCCATCTCTCCGTACGAAGCCTGGCTCATGAACTTACCGATTTTCGGTAGCCAGATCGTTAAAAGGTTTTGGTGGTTATGCTGCTGTTTCCCCAGGCGTCAAAGTATGCTACAGGAGACAAGGCATCTTATATATCTCCGGCAGCCCCATGGTAGCCTCGGGAATCGCCCTGCCGGCAGGGTCGCCATCCAATATGGGAATTCCCATCTTCATTGCCGCCGCTATGCAGCAGGCTCCGTTGGTTCCTCCGGCTCCGCTACGAATATGCCGTCTACCTTTCTGCCGAGGAACTCCTCCATGTTCCTAACAGCTCCTATCAGGATATCGTCCGGGTCGTATACTCTCTGAGTATAGCCCATCTTCTCTATCTCCGCTAAGGTCTCCGGCGTCTTTGGAGCTATGCTCCCCATGAAGAAAGCGGCAGTAAGTCTCATCGTCTTTCATGTCGTCCGGATCTTTGCGCTATATCAAGCCCCCGGTCGAGACAGCTGTTCAAAGAAGCTCTGCCGATAGCCAATGTCTCCCTCCGCCTCCTGTGCCGTAAAAAGGCGCAGCCTGCAAGGAAGTCTTCTATATCCTGTTTAGTCTTAAGTCTCAGCTCTTTCATCAGGCCTCTCCTTTCGGTCTTGCCATATGGCACCCTGACCATGTGTTTTTCATCGTATTTGATCATGATAGGATCTTCGGCGCGGCATTTTTCCGTAGCGAAAGGACAGCGAGTGTGGAAGCTGCACCCGGTGGGAAGATTGACAGGACTCGGTATCTCACCTCGGACGGCACCTGTTTAGGCTTGTAATTTTCTTCCTCCTCGCTGACTACAGGTATAGACGAGAGGAGCATCTTGGTGTAAGTGCTGCGGATTTTTGAAAAAGCTTTCCGTCGGCGCAATTTCTGCTATTCGTCCCAGATACATTATGGCCACGGTCAGCCACGTTTCTCATCAGGCTCAGATCGTGAGTTATGAACAGGTAGGACAGCGACATCTCTTTCTGTAATTTTATAAGAGTATTTATAATCTTAGCCTGTACAGAAACGTCCAGGCGCTGGTAGGCTCGTCGAGGACTATGAGACGGGTCGGTAGCCAAGGCTCTTGCTATGGCTACCATCTGCTTTTCTCCGCCTCCCAGACTGGCAGGATATTTGTACATATAGTCATAAGGAAGTTCTGCAATATCCATCAGCCTTGCGATGTACTTTATATAGTCCTTGTCGCCGCACATCTTATGAATTTTAAGGGCAGCTTCAATATGTCGAATATGGTTCTCTGAGGATTGAGAGAAGTTCCAGGATCCTGAAACACTATCTGTATTTCTTTTTAAGATCCAAAGGTCTCTTGGCCAGCGGCGCACTGATGTCATGCCCTAAAAAGTTATCTTTCCGTCAGTCATGGTTTCCATTCCCACACGTTGTAGGCAGTAGTGCTCTTTCCGGGCCCGACTCCCCTACCAGCCCGAGGGTCTCTCCTCTCGCCAGATCGAAGTCTATACCGTCTATGGCTTTTACGAAAGCGTCGTTCTTTCTCTGACAGGAAGTATTTTTTCAATCCCTCGACTCTCAGTATTTCCTCTCCTGCTTTTATGTTCTTATCCATGGAATTTCTCCTTATTTAGAATTGCTCTTGCCTTCGTAGAGATAGCACGCTACGTAATGTTCAGGCACCGCCTCCAAACATAGGAGGCTGAGCCTCGTTGCAGCGTCTCGAGGCATAAGGGCAGCGGTGCAAATCTGCATCCCTCAGGCGGATCAAGTATTGGGTATGTGCCCCGGTATTCCCTCGGCTATTCCTCCTCCGGCCAGCTTAGGTAGCCTGCAGCTCATGAGGCCCTTTGTATAGGGTGGAGACATTCTTTGAATATCTCTTTCGATGAAGCGGTCTCCACCATGTTGCCTGCATACATGACGTATATCCTGTCGGCCATCTCTCTGGCTACGCCCAACGAGTGAGTAATCAGTATCAACGCGCTCTCTTTTCTTCTACCCTCTGTCTCAGAGTCTTGAGAACTTGATCTTGTATGGTCACGTCAAATTGGTGGTAGGCTCGTCGGCCATTACCAAGTCCCTCAGGAGTCGCCAGTGACATTGCGATACAGATTCTCTGTCTCATTCCCCGAAAGCTGGAAAGGATAGCTGTCCATTATTCTTTCTGGGTCGGGCAGAGAAGTTTCTTTTAGAGCTCTTATGGCTTTCTCTTCCTGTACCTTTTTATCGCCGGCTCCTTCTATACCTGAGTATCTTATGACTTCTTTGAGCTGCTGGCCTATGGTGAACACAGGGTTTTAAAGCTATCGGATCCTGAAATATGATAGAGACGTTTTTCGGCGCCAAGCCTTTTTCAGCTCTTTCTGAGGCATGGTCAGCACATCTTTTCCTTGAGTGTATTTCTCCCTTATCAATTCTGGCCTGCCTGGCCAGGATCTGAGCTATAGCATTGACTGTAGTGGTCTTTCCGCAGCCGGTCTCGCCCACTATGCTTATTCTCTCCTTTTTGTTTACGTGAACGTTGACTCCGTTCAGCACGTGAGGATACCCTTTAAAAAGTACGGAAAGAAATGTGCAGATCTTTTACATCGACCATTTTTCTGTTGTCAGTTTATTTTCCATCTCTTCCTCCCTTACTCTTCGCTGGACAGCATGTCCTTGATTCCGTCTCCCGCCAGGTTGAAGCCCAGCACTATTATCATGATGGCCAGAGCCGGGAATACCGACATCCACCACTGGTCAGGCAAGTTTACTCGCTTGAGACCATGGCCCCAAGAAGGAGTAGGCGGCTGTTCTCCCATTCCACGTAGCTCAGAGTGGCTCCGGCCATGATAGAAGCCCAGCCCATATCCAAAGTCACTTTTTTTTTGTAAGAATAGGCGATAAGGTGTTTGGCAATATCTCTCTGAACAGTATGTGGCTCCTGCTGGCTCCGAGAACCTCCGCAGATCGGATATACGTCTCGTTTCTCGTGGAAACCACTATGCCGTATACCAGCCTCGTATACCAAGGCCACCAGGAAACACTGAGGGCCAGCATGGCGTTGGTCATGCTGGGTTCCATTATGGACGAAACGCACATTACCAGTATCAGCGCCGGCAGAGCCAAAAATACATCTGACACTCCTCATTATGAAATTAGATATGAATTTCCCGTTCCAGTATCCTGCTACAAGTCCCAGTATGCCTCTGAAAGGTACCACTATTATCAGACATCCCACGCCCATGGTGGGGGCTCCTCTGAATGCGTATATGATTCTGCTGAACATGTCTCTTCCTGTAGCGTCGTTCCCAGAAGATGTTCTGCCGAAGGAGCCTGAAGCTTCCTGGAATTTGACTACTGCGCCTATATCTTCCGGATACGGCACTATGAATTTATAAAATACGGCCAGAAGAATGACCAGAACTATTATTGCAAGTCCTACTACAGACATCTTATTCAGAGAAAATTTATACCACGTCTTTTTCAATTCCGTCAAGTCTGTCCTTGTGAGGCAGTTTGGCGGCGTCGACAGAGGAAATGTCTATTTTAGTCTTATCGTTATCCATTTTTTCTCCTCCCCCTTTCTTTTTTCCTGGGCCTTACCCGTGGGTCTAAGGCTTATCACCAAATCTGCCAGCAGATTAAATATTATCACTATGATCCCCAGTACCATCACTACGGCAGAAACAGCAAAGACGTCTTTGTTGAGCATGGCGGTCAGTCCGTAATTTGAAAGTCCCGGATAGCCGAATATCTGCTCTACGAGAAATGCGCTGAAGATGCCTGCTATATCCAAAGCCATCACTGATATAGTAGAATTGAGAGACAGTTTCAGCAAATAACCGAGTGAACATCTTATTTTCAGGTATGCCGTAGGCTCTTTCCGCATAAGCATACGGCTTATCCAGATTCTCAACCATGCTGGACCTGAGTTATACGGGCCGCCTGGCTGATTCCTGCAAAGGACATGACTACGGCAGGCAATATTAGATGCTTAAGGGCGTCCAGCGCTCCTGCCACGTCTCCTGCAACAGGAAGTCTATGGTATACATGCCTGTAACCATTGCCGGCGGGCTTATTCCTGCGCTTATTCTTCCGGATATGGGGAGTATCGGCAGCATATAGGCGAACAGCAGCATGGCGAATACAGCCCATAAGAATGCCGGAGCGCATATTCCGAAATATGACAGGGTTCTGATGATGCCTGTCCAGCCATTTTCGGAGTATTTAGTAGATACGATGCCAAGTATGCCGAAGACTATGATCAGAACTGCCGTAATTAGGCGCCAGTTCCAACGTAGCCGGCAAGTAAGATTTGATGTCGTCCAGCACAGGTCTCTTGGTCACTATGGATTCTCGAAATCACCCTCGAGTATGCCGGCGATCCAGTGCCCGTACTGTACTATGTATGAATCGTTTAAGTGCATTTCTTCCTCAGCGCCTCTACCGCTTCTTCCGGCGCCCTCGGACCCAGAGCCATTCTGGCCGTATCGCCCGGCATGATCGGACGATAACGAAAATCAGAATGGACAGTCCAACCAGTACGAGGAAGTACGCCAGGATGCGCTTGAGCACCGTCAGTACTTTTGTTTTTCATCTTTTGTTCCTCTTCTCTTAAAGTCGGCGAATATCATCTTCGGTTTCTATAGTCTGAAATCCATGAAATACATCTGATAGCCCGCAGGGTAGATAGAATCTGTTCGCTCATAGTCGTCTGCCACAGGCATCTTTCTATGTAATCGAGCGATATACGAAGCTGGCGGCCAGATCCGACGCCCAGATGGTAGGACACAGATCTACCAGTTTTCTTGAGATCTCTTTATATTTTTCATTTCTGGAGTCTTCATCTACCGTAACCATCGCTTCTTCTATCAGCTTATCTATCTCGCTGTCTTGCAGCCATTCCATCTGCTCCCATGTTCCGCAGGAGGGAAGAATGGTATCTCGGCTTCAAGGCAGGACCTCCGTCGGCGTAAGCAGGGTTAAAGCTTACGAAAGACGCGTTAGGAGTACTCTCTACCGTCGAAGCGTCGGTCATCATGGTGGCGAAAGGTTTACCTGTGATTCCACAGTAACTCCAAACTGGCTCATGCCGGCCTGCATCAGAAGAGCCAGTTTTCCTGCTGCTCTCCTCCCTCTGTACAGTAGAAAGGTTGACCTTCATCTCGCCGCTGGTAAGCTGATCGTAATAAGGTGACTGCTTTAGCTCTTCCATAGCTTTGTCGATATCGTACTTGTACGGATTCTCATCTTCCGATAATGCGGAGGCCATACCTGAGATTACCTGGGGCCTGTAGGCTTTATGCTTCCATATATGTCATTGTTTACAGCGTCGTAATCGAGAGCGTATGCCATAGCTCTGCGGGAATACGTCGTCTGTAGGAGCCATTGATTATTAAGAGATGATGTTGAAGTTTCCTGCCATTGAGCACTCTCACCCAGCGCCTCCTTTTCTACCATTAAATCCAGAGTCTCAGGAGTCTGCGCAGTGTCGGTAACGTCAAGTTCGCTCTTTGAAACCATGGTCTTCATGGTAGAAGTGACTACTCACCTCCAAGAAGCTTTGCCTCCTTAGGCGCGTTCTCATCTATTTTCTCCAGTAGTTATCGCTCTGTTCCACTTAAGTACATATTCTTCGGTGCGCATTTCTTTTATTTTTATGGATGACCCGGAACCTGCGTCGTTTGTAGTGGCTTCAGGCTTTTCCTGTCCATCGAACTCTCCGTAAGAGCCGCTGGGTCTATATTCTCTTTTACCAGGCGCCTGTCAAGTATATAGAGTCTTGTCAACGCCGTAGGGGAAAGTTCCCGAAGGTTCATTCAAAGTAGAATTTTACAGTATGTTCATCTAACACTTCTGTGGACGAAACGACGCCGTGGTACAGATACGCAAGCCCTTCTCCCCATGGTAGCATCCTGTCCATAGTGAACTTGACGTCTTCTGCGGTGAGCTTGTTGCCGCTGTGGAACAGCACGTCATCTCTCAGATAGAAGGTATATATCCTTCCTTCGCTGTCAGATTCCCAGCTCTCGGCTACCAGCGGGCTTATAGTTGGTCATTGTTAGAGGGAAAGTAAGGCTGTCGTACATATTCACTGCCGCCATCATGTCAGCATCCTTGCTGGCAACGCCGGGATCGACGTATACCGGCCAGTCGATGTTACTACGACTTGTCCTTCCTGGATGTTCAGACGCTGTCTCTTTCTTTCCGCAGGCCGCCATCGACAATATAAGTGTCGGTATCAGCGCACGCGCCGCGGTTTTTGAACATGCTTTTCATAAGTGTTCTCCTCTCATTTTCACTTAGGATTCTTTTTATAGCTCCGTCACCTTACAGGTTTACGGTAACTAACGTCATTGTCTTGAATATACTTTTCTCCGTCTATATAAGTCTCTTCGGCAAATATCTGTCCTATATTCTCTTGTCTGTATCACAGTACTGTTATGATACCGGCGTCTCCGTCGACTTCGACTTCGGCGTCCTGTGGTATGGCCATCAGTTCTTCCTTGCTTATCCCGTCTATCATCGGTATATCTACGTCGTAGAAGGTCTTTGCCATGACTCCGCCTCCTGCCGTGATGGTCTCTATTGCAGTTTACTATGGCGCAAGGGGCGCATCCTGTTCTGGCCAGTTCAGGATTATGGCGGCTCCCTACGGTGGAACCTCTTCCCCTCCGGATATATGAAGACCTTTCCTTTTGATGCTTTCTCCGTATAGTTCATGCCACTTGTCTATGACTACTCCCGTTTTAGGATTTACTCCTCCGAAAAACCCAAACGGCCTTTCTGATACTACAGCCCGACCGCAGGCCTTACCGCCTACGATTCCTTTTCCCTGAATCTTCTTCATTGCCTTCTCCTTACTTAAAAATCTCAGCTTGCCCTGATACGGCTGATTCTACACATTCTTCCCACACTGGCGAATATCATCTCCGTACCACATTCGGCAGGGCCGTAATACGAGCACTTGCCTGAGTCGGTCATCATAGTCCTGAATCCCCAATCCTTTACAGGAGATATGATCATACAAGTCTCTGCTCGTATAACTTCTCTTAGCTTCTCAAGGTCTTGCCTTATGCCCATCTTCTCCATAGTCTCAGGGCATATGAGTTGGCATAGATCCAGAATGCGGTCAATCATGGTTTATCTCTCTTCCCGCCAGGAGTTTATGAACTCTGACTATTTTTTTTATAGTGTAATGAGGACATCCCAGAGCCACAAAATCCACTTTGTCTGTGGTGTTGCTGCACATGGCCTTTCTCGTGTTTCTTATATCTTCCTTCTGCTT
>VOFH01004194.1_pt1 | contig 13868 bp, 22 predicted proteins | sample 5384091 | NCBI WGS metagenome assembly VOFH01 (sample SAMN12384727, study PRJNA508395) | human gut metagenome | isolation source: healthy gut G | host: Homo sapiens
AGCAGGTCGGCGCCCTCCTTGCCGATGTCGAGGTAGCCCAGCTCGTCTATTATCAGCAGGCTGCAGTGCTCATAGAACCGCATCCTGCGCGCCAGCGCCTCCTTCGCCGAGGCGTGCTTGAGGTCCTCGACCAGCCTCGAGCAGTCGGCGAAGTACACCTGCTTGCGGGCCATAACGGCCTCGTGGCCTATGGCTATCGACAGGTGGGTCTTGCCGACGCCCGGGCTGCCGACGAGCACGACGTTGTCGCCGCGGTCGACGAACTCGAGCGTGGCCAGCTGCTCGACCAGCCCGCGGGGCACGCTCGGCTGGAAACCCCAGTCGAAGTCGGCCAGCGTCTTTATGTAGGGGAAGTTGGCCATCCTCGTGCGGCGGTCGTCGTCGGCGCGCCTCTTGAGGGCTATCTGGGCGTCGGTGAGCTCGAGCATGGCGTCGACCAGGCTCTTCCTGCCGTCGGCGACGAGCCTGACGTACTCGGGCACCGACGACGCCATGCCCTCGAGCCCCAGCTCCTCGAGGTTGGCCGCCAGGCGGTTGAGCGGGCTGGCCTGCACGGCGGCGCTCACAGCGATCCCCCTATCGAGTCGAGCAGCCCGAGGTTGGCCGCGGCGGCCGCCTCGATGTCGCCGGCGGCGTCGCCGAACCAGCGCTTCCCGGCCATGGCCTCGGCGTAGTGGGCCGGGTCGTAGGCGGGCCCGCCCGCCACGTGGGTGGCCACCAGCTCGCCGCCGACGTAGCAGTCCATCGCGCCGCCGGGCATGCAGACGACGCGGGCCGGCCTGCCGATGCAGCGCCTGGGCACCGACATCGCCTCCCCGTGCGCGCTGACCAGCATCGTGGCCGGCACCCTGGCCACGCGCACCACGTCGCCCATCGCCTCCTCGAGGGCGCGCAGGTTGCCGACGGGCAGCAGCGCGTCCTTCTCCTCCATGAACAGCGCGGAGGGCGGCAGCCCCGTGGTCTCGTTGGGCCCGGGTTGCTGGCGTCCTCGATCCGCGCGATGATCTCGTCGATGTCGTCCCAGCCGTCGAAGTCGCCCTGGTAGGCCGCGAGCCGCGACAGGAAGCGGTTCGACGACTCGACCTTGCCCTTGGTCTGGGGGCTGCGCGGGCGGCACAGCTTCAGCTCGAAGCCGGCGGCCTTGGCGAACTCGTATGCGCGCTGGACCTTGAGGCGCCTGCCGCCCTTGACCGTCACCAGGGCGGACATGTTGTCCGTGACCCACTCGCGGGGCACGCCGCCGAGCCTCGCGATCGTGGCGTACATGCACCTGACCAGGTCGTCGGTCGTCCTGGTCCCCGACCGGATGAATATGTGCCTGCGGGAATGGCCCAGCGTCGCCGCGAACACGTTGAACTCGAATAGCTCGCCGTCGCGGTTCGCCATCCTGATCGACTCCTTCCAGTCGAACTGCAGCTGCAGCCCGGGCGGCGTCTCGAAGCGTGGGTGCGGCTCCGGGCCGTCGGAGGCCCCGACGGCGATGCCGTTCTTGCGCATGAACTGGGTGAAGGCGTTGTAGCCGGCCAGGTTCTCGCCGGGATACCTGTGCAGCAGCCACTCGTGGATGCCCTTCTTGGTGACCCCGGCAGCTGCGCCTTGGCGGCCACCTCCTCGATGTGCGCGTCGAAGGAGCCCGCCCTGTCGGCGCGCCCGTCGCGGGGCCGGCCGCCCTCGGCCCTCCAGTACGACGCCACGGTGTGCCTGTCCTTGCCGTAGCGCTTCGCTATGTCGCTGAAGTTGGGCTTTATGCCCGCTTCCCTGTACATGTCCAACTCTCCGATCAGGTTCTTCTCCGCCACGGCCCGCTCCTCCCGAAAGCATCGTTCGCTTGTCGGTCGAAGCGTAAGCCCCGGCGTTGGTGGAAATGGTGAAAATGCGTTGGCGCGATTGGGGAAATTGCGTTGACGGAATCGGTTAATGTGCGATGGCGAAATTGGTTGTTTTTACAGTAGCGCCGAACGCGATGGTCCTCACGAGCAACATCGCCCCGAGCGGGTGGGATGAGTTCTTCACGGGCGACGACACGCTCCTCTGCGCCCTCGACAGGCTGTTCGACAAGGCGTCGGTGTTCGTGATGCGGGGCCCGAGCTACCGCGGCAGGGGGCTCGACACCTACCAGCAATCTTTTAAGGTCTGACTACAATGGCCTCAACACAGCCCTCACTCGCTACCTCAACTTTATTGATGGGCAGCCTGTAACACGAGCGTTCATTGAGGATTGCGTGGCAAACCATTTGCCTAGCGCGTTCGACAAAAACGCCGAAATCGATGAAGTAAATTCGGACCCATATACCATATTTAACTTCCCGCCTAGCTGCGAGGGCGAAAGCGCCGTAACGTATCTCGTACTCAAAGCAATAGTCGACAGAAAGCTATGCCAGTCGTTTCACCTCCTTCTAGGCTATGCACACGGTTCAAGGAAATATGACGATATGGCCGAAGGCTTCCTGAATGACGTAGCGAGACGCCTCGTAAACGGAGTCAATCAGGCCATCACACTAAAGGGCATCGAACTAGGATTGGATGAATCCGTGACACAGGTAAACAATTTCGGCAACTCGGGAGCCGCCATCGCTTCCCAGACAACGAACGGGTCAAGTACGACCATCAATCAGTCAAACGGCATAACGTTAACGCGCTCAACGACATAATCGGAAAACTGGAAAGCTCCCTCCACGAGCTTTCCAGTGAGAACAGGACAATTGCTGCGGATGCAATCGCCGCGATGAAAGACGTTTTGAGACTCCGCAGCCTAAACCGTCAATACTAAAGTCGCTATGGAACACCCTAAAGGGCATCAACGAAGGGGCTACGTTTATTGAGAACGTAACGAAGCTGGGCGTACTCATCGCCCCTATTCTTCCTGGAATTATCGGATAGACTAAGTATGGTCGTCCCTAGCCCCCCATGGCGTTTCCAATCAATTTGAGATGGCATATTCAAGGCGTTGACCGGAATTGAACATTCCGGTCAACTGCCCATTCGAATATCTCTACACAACAAAAGGAGTATGAAATGAGCGACTCTGTTTCAAAATTATTGATAGAGAAATGCGGAGTGATGGTCTTTTCTCGTTGTAATATTCGTTCTTGCAATAATTGCGATCTTGCATTTTGGCATCAAATTCGACATCAATATGTATATTGCAAGCCGCAAAGAACGACACCGAAAGTTAGCACAGAGCTACTGCCCGCATATGGATTTAATACCTCGTCGCGATAATAGCTTTCAAGTTAATTCACTCTTTTACACGCCGTTCGGAACCCCGAACTGGTTTTGCTCTCGATGCGGGGCCGTTTTACCTTACGAACCCAATCAAGAGGAAGTCGAAGCTAAGGCGACTTATTATCTCAACCATCCAAAAGCTTACAAAAAAGCAATGAAGAGTTTCGATAAGCATGCGAAAAAATCTCTCTAGATTATTATTAACGTCCATAAGGTGGTATCGGCAGCTGCGAGTGAGTGAGTATTTGCCCGCATAAGCACCGCTAAATATTGCGAATCAACACGGTCAGTATCGGCATGGTCAAGACCAGCATTTGACAACGACATAAGGTCAGCCGCTGACAAAAACGACAATGGACTATTTGCCGATTCAGGTGCCCAAGCACAATAATGTCGGCACTGTTTCGCAATATTAAATTGTACTCAAGCGCGCAAGAACTAACAAAGTTTCGCCTTAGTCTTAACCAATGACAAACAGACGGCCAGCCGTTATTTCCGCTGAATCTTAAGGCCCCTCCGATTACTAAGGAGGTAAGCATCTTTATGCTCCTTAGAGATTTCGAAGCTTGAGAGAATCTTATTCTGAGATTCAGGCGACCAATAAATATGAAGTCTTTCTCGCGCCCTCGTTATTGCCGTATAAAACACACTGTGAGTAATGCGCTCCTCAACGTCCTTCGTAATAATCAGCTTTACGGATGAGTACTCTAGTCCTTGCGCTTTATGGACAGACACCGCATACGCCACCTGAAACGGCACGATACAGTCCTCGCCAACATCCTCACCGTCTCGATCCTTGGCTTTCTTAACTGAAAAGCGCAGATACGTCTCTCCATCACGAAAATCTAAATACTCCAACCCGTCGTAATGAAGAACGGAAAGCTCGGAGGCGATAATGGGAACAGCAACCGTAAATTGCATCTCGTCTTTGGAAATTGCTTCCATTCCCACAAGACGCCCTTTTAGATTGTTATATAACAACGGATAAAACCGCTCAGACTCATTGAACAAAATTGGGTCGCCGACTTTTATACGTATGATAATTCCAGACAACGGCCTCGTTCTTATTTCCCGACTGCAAGATTTTGTTCATATTATTAATGCCATAGAGGCCATCATAGTTGAGACATAAGACAATCTCATCATCATTCATTCTGCTAATTACAGAGTCATCAAGATTCGACGTAAAATCGCAAGAAATAAAATTTCAGCGATATCAGGACTCACATTCCTGACAGCATGCCATAGATTTAGCAAATCATCATTCTTCGTGCGCCATGGTTTATCAAATTCATGGATGCACTTATCAGCAAGAAGTCTCGAGCCAATGAAAACCAGTTTCCAAACTTAATGGACTCAATCTGTCTCACATCGGCAACAAGCAATAGCAGTTTTAAACCGATTAGAATCAATAATAGATTTCATATCGCTATTGCAGACAGTGCTGCATTCGTCAACGATTAAGATGTCGCAATCTGGCACACGATTCAAATACTTCGCGACGGTCATAAATTCGCAATTCTTATCATTTATTTTTCTTCTAAGACTATCTACGGCAGGATTTGTATTAGCGATAGCAAGTTTGTTTTCATTTTGCAGAAAAGCGCAAACGATGTTGACCATGGTTGTTTTCCGGTACCAGCCGAAACCGTAGATGAACGCGACGCTCGTTTCGGCAAACATGGACTTTAGAGCATCTATTTTTTCTGAATCATCAACTTGCAGCTTGGATCTTTAAGCCATGATTCACATAAAGCAGTATAGCCTTTGACCCCCGGCACCAGACAGTTTTAAAAGCCCGCGTATAATACAAGTGAGTTCGTCTTCGACTCCCTTAACAAATAGATGCCCGTTCTCATGCACGAGATCCCCTTGAATGATGTCTAAAATACAAAGCGCTATTAAATGAGGCAATCAGTTCATCAACATCCGAGAAGGTTGTAATTTCGGTATCCCTAAGATACAGAGCATTAGAATCGATTGTCTCCGCGGTCACCCTACGAGCAAGAAAGTTATCTTCATACGGATCTGGATCAATACATTGATACAAATCCTCGACAGCGACTACATGCCCAATAAGACTCGTGCAATACGGCTGCCGATCAAAGGGGCACAGCCGTTTTCAAATAAAGGTCACCGAGACGGCTATTCGGACTTACAGTCAATTGTTCCTCTATAACCCTGTTACGAGGTTTAGACAAAAGATACTTTAGAACATTAGATCCATTTGAGCCAGCACTCAAAAACTCATGCGCAGAGCTAAGCAAGGTGTGTACCGGACAGGCATTTCCCGAAGATGCTATCTCCCCCATCACAGAAATAAACTCGTCATCAGGGAGTAGAGCAATGTCGCAAAGCGTCATCCCGGTATGGGTCATTAGGTTCATAAGTGATCTATAGCTAGTGTATTGGCCAGTAAGCCACACTGCATCAGGGCCTCTAAGTATCTTTATAAGATTATTCAACTCACAGGGGCGTACTGAAACCGCATATGCATCAACAATCGTAACAGGAAAGAGTAAAGCCAAGACCGTCGATACTCGTGCGCTTAGTCGAAACCACCACTGAATAATTAGTGGGCATTCTGAAGATGAATAAACAAGTATACGATCAAATTTGCTACAAGAATCGAATGCGGGGACAAGTGTCGCCTCATAATAGACAGAATCCCCAACAAAGAAAGGCTTAGCAGCTCTAACGTAAAAACGGTCCTTCTCAATTTCAACAGCATTGGCACTCATGAAATCATTGATCTTATGAGCTATCTCTTCATGGTATTTAGCCAAGCCGGGATCGGTGTCCAGAGGAATCTTACTCAAATTGGCAAGAATTGTAAGGCCGAGTTTATCGAATGCATAACGTTTCAAGCACAGCAAATTTTCGTAATACTTCAACAAAAGGCGCTCTGCAGAATCTTCACTTTGGAACATAGTGCGAAACGACCTTTTTGTAAAAATAATGATGGAACTTAGCAATAAACCGAGTCTCGCTGTTCTTGCTCATATCTTTAATAGCAACCGAACATAATTTAAAGTAGTCGCCTTCGATGGGCCTGTTGCCATAAGTTGCATACATTGCAATGTGCTCAACAAGATGACACAGATAACCCACAACGTCTCTTGAAACAGCTGACCTGCCCTCGAATTCAAGTCTATCAATTGAATGCTCTACAGCGTCGTTTGCATTGTAAAGCTCCTTAAGAGGGTTTCTCATAAGCCTCGCTCCTCCATCGTAATTTTCGACCCCCCCAATATGGCTTAACGGCCAAGAAATCTTTACATCAATTAAGATGTCCATCCGATGTCCATCAATAATGATAGCCGCACCCAAACAACACTTCCGAGCCAAACGACGAAGCCGGGTAACGCATAATTACTTTCACAAATTGACAAACACATAGAGGAACACGGTCCACGCGTCGTCATATGATTTCAGGCGAGTAAACAACAAATCATCGACGAAAGGGGCGCGAGCCGGAGTCCGCAAACATCGCATCGATCGACGATGGGTCGCTCGACGCGCTGCTCGACGAGGAGGCGTCCAAGCTTTGTCGGGGCCGAGCGCTATGAGAGGACGGCGGGCCGGGAGGCCTACCGCGGCGGCCACTACGCGAGAAAGCTCGTCACGGGCGCCAGGAAGTCGAGCTCAGCGTGTCGAAGCTCCGCGGGGCAGCCGCTAGGACGATGCGCGACGGGTTCGCCGAGACGCTTTGCCTACACGGAATTCCGCCGGATCGCTGGAGCCAGATTAGGACGAGCGACGGGATCGAGCGCATCAACCGCGAGATCAGGAGGAAGACGAGGGTCGTCGGGACCTTCCCGGACGGCAACTCGGCCTCATGCTGGTGACGGCGTGGCTGAAGTACATAGTGGAGCACGAGCGGGGCAAGAGGAGGCACCTGGATATGTCGAATCTGGACGAGATGGACGAACTGAAAGGAAAGTAGGAGGGCTAGAAGAGGACGGGGCCGAGGACAGCAAAATCAATTTGCAAAAGAATCTTGACGGTAGCCCCTCCCCAACATTCCCCAGAAAGTTCCTTTGATGTTGACTGGGGGTTCTCGTAAAATAAACCCCAACAAAATATGTGCGGAGTGCTGGCCTGGAGCTGCCTCCGGACCCCATTGGCTGCTTACCGAGAGTCTCCGCTATGAAACGACCTTTACTACCTGCTCTGCGCGATCGCGTGCATGTCCATGGTCAGCTCCGCGATGCCTATGCCAGCCATCACGGAGGCCATCCAGCCTCAGGCAACCGCGAAGCAGCAGGCGCAGGCCGTAAACAACACAAACTGACGAACCAATTGCCGACATGAACGATTTCGTCCCTGGGCCGGCATTTAAGCAGGGAGAAAGATGGCAATATTGTCCATTATCTAACTGATTCAATAGCGGAATGAAGCCTGCAGCAGGGCCAAATTCGGAAGTAGCGGCAAATCCAAAACCTGCAAGCACACCGGAATGCCACAACGCTTCTACCTGCGTTTTCTTTACGCAAAAACGGCGGTGTGCTCGAGATTCTAGAATTTGCCGCATACTTCCGGCGGGCAATTCCGAAAGTGCGGTGAAAACCGAGAACTGCCGACCAGACCCCTGTTTTAAGCTTCGACGACCTGCGGTTTTGTTACCGAAAATCGAGTTGCGCTCGGCGGTTTCCGATTTTCCCCGCACTTCCGGAAAAACGCGGTAAAAGCGAGTGTCTGAAGCGGAAACACGACAATTGCTCCTCGGAAAACAGCCCATTAAACGCAAAAACCGCCTTTCGGCGGTTTCCACGGACCAAGCCGGACGTACCGTCGCAAGGCCTCATCAAGGGTTACTTTACGGAAGAGTCGGGCTGTGATCAATCATTTTCAGGTTTGGGAACAAAGGTCGAGCTACATAGAAAAGCTGATCTGTGGCAGATAAAGCGGCCCCCATACCCCACCGGCAGCAACATTCTCAATGATGCCCTTTGCAAAGGAATACAGGTCTTGCATGCCGAAGCTAAGCGCCTCCCTATCAAATGCCTCATCGTCTAAATCAGACGGAGCACGATAGATACCGGACACGGATATTTCGGAACGATAATAAGTGGCCCTCATCACTGGGAATGAGCTCTATGACAAGGTTGAGCTGCCGAAACTAACCTCCGTTTTCATCAAAGAAGTCACTCGTTATGTCATTTCTAACGTTAAACTCACCGTCTGACTTATTAACTCCTCCTTCGGGGCCATTCCGCCATCAAATGAAAAACCTATCGACTTTTTTAGACACGCATGTAATCGACGAAGACTCAATGCGCTGCTTCTTCAACGAGTCCATTTACATCTCCAATCGGAAGGAATTCTCATCAACCAAAGGATCAGAATCCTATAAGCAGGGCTTTTCCTCCTGGTATTACAGACAAAAGCGGCGAGCTAAGAGTTGCGGTCCTCTCATGGAGAGCCAAGCCCAGGTATTCGCGCGCCTCGGGAACATCGCTTGAATGAGCCTCATAAGGATATTGGCAGTAACAGTCTGCTGAGACGCCCGTTCTCCCATCGAGATGACGTTGGTTTTGAAACTCCTAAAAGTGACTCAAATTCATGCTGAGTTAAGCCTAGATCTGAGCGCAAATGCTTTTTATTTCCGAGGGAGATAGAAGCTCATGAGCCTTGGCGTATTGCGCGGCAAGCGCATGGGCGAGTTTAGTCGCCTCCGCCGCGGTCATTTCATCATTGCCGCACTCACAAATATAATGCCCAATTCCTTCAACAGTAATTTTTCGCCACGGTAAATTTCAGTCATTGGCGCCGTGGTAAATTGCATTTCCCTTGCCACATTCCATGCAACGCATGACTCCTCCTTTAATGAATATATCCATCGATGTTCGCAGAACAAGACGTTTAAATGCGCCTTGCCTTCAGAATCGATTGAAAACTTAACGTACCAATCCTCACATTCAAAAATCCCGACAAACATAGACGTCTGCGTAAACATCGTGCAAAAGGCCATCCATATCGAGTGCGATGATTTCCTGAAATCGCTGGGCTTTAGGTAATCCAAATAATCGGGAGAAAACGATCAATCATCCAAATAGCCATAGTGGTTGATCAGGTGCCTGCGCACCTTGCCGTTTACAACCATCTCTCCCGAGCAGGCCAAGATTTTGGCCTCGTCTAGAGAATATGTCGGCCGAAACTTGGTTCGGTTCATGAGCACCCCTTAGTTAGCATCATGCTAACTATATTCGTATAGTCGCCAATTGGCAACTACATTCAGCGCACCAAACGTAAGCGATCGACCGGATGGCGTCTTAGGCCCGACAAATACAACTCTGACTGCATAATCGAAGAGCACAAGCGTACAGAGCTAGACCCAGAGCGTAGCCTTACAGACTAATTCTAGAAGGTGCCCGTGTGAGTCTCGCGGCGCAAATCACAACGTCGACGACGGACCGCCCCTCCCCTCCCCAACAATCCCCAGAAAGTTCGCTGATGTTGACTGGGGGTCCCGTAAAATAAACCCCAACAAAAATGTGCGGAGGGCTGGCCTGGAGCTGCCTTCGAACCCTATTGGCTGCTCACCGAGAGGCTCCGCTATGGAAACGACCCTTTACTACCTGCTCTGCGCAATCGCGCACGTCCATGGTCGGCGCGACGTTGCCCATGGCACCGCCAGAGGCGATTCAGCCTCAAAGCGCCGAGCAGCAGGCGCGATTCGACACCACGAACAGCGACGCAGGCAAGGCCGAAGACGGCACCAACACAAATGCATTGAATACCGCGAAGGACGGCGCAGCATCGGCACCAGCGCAGCCAGCTTTGGGCTTTTGACGCCACCATACACGCTTTTACCCCAGCCCTCCGCGCCCAAATGCCCCGCGCCCGCCTGCAATCTCCGCAAGCGCCCACTCAGCAACGGCAACCCAAAACGGCGTCACGCTTCACCGTCTCGTGGAACGACGCACCCGCGGGCACCGCGACGACCTTCCACATAACCCAGACCAACTTCGCCGTCCCAGGCCAAGAGCGCGCATGGACGTGCCCACCTACCGGGACGGCGGCAGCCATGAAAGCGTCTGCGCCCGTCGCGCGGCATGGGCCAGCTACAGCCTGGGCACCGCGGGCACGACACCTTCGACTTCACGGCATCGGGCATACCGCATCCACTTCTACTTTATGGACCCAACGACAGATACGACCCCCAAAACGACAAGGGGTCTACTACCTGCACTTTTGGCGGAGAGTGACCGTAAACGACGCCGCCCGCCCGAGCGTCACGCAGATCGTCAACAACGCCGTGGCCAGTGCAGGCAACAATTTGGACAACCGGAGATACGACATGGCCTTGTGGCTCGACTGGACGCTCGACCAGCTGGAGTACGACCACAGCCTCAACTGGTGCTCGGCCAGCGGCCTCCCGCGCCCCAGGGCACCTGCGGGCTGGCGCATCTGCCAGGCTCCTTGACGCCGCGGGCATCATGGCAGCCGCATCGCGGCAACGGTGCACCTGGAACGCCGTAAAGATCGACGGCAAATGGTGCCAGATGGACCTAACGCAGGACGACACCAAGCACGACAACTGGTACGGAACTGGACCAGCGCCATCTGTACTTTGGCCTGACCGACGAGCTCCATGGCAATCGCCCTCCGATCACACGGCAAAAATTTTAGATGGACGACTACGCTTACTACCGCTCGACCGACCTATCCAACAATTACTTTGTGCAGAAATGGCAAGGCAGAGACAGATAGGCGGGGAAGTATGCCGACCGAATTCAGGAGCATCTGGATGCCAGGAAGAGAGCTTTTCCATCGTGCTGACAACCGTTCGTTCCGCCAGGCATCTCGAGTTCAGAGAACGGATTGTTGCGTGCGATGAATCTGAGAGGAGAGTGGAAGACCGAAATTGAACAGGCAGAGCTAAAAGCATCCCAGCTCTGGCAAGATCATGGCGGCAGACAACAAAAGGTCGACCTCCAATTCCAAAATGACGGCACCTATCTGATTAAGTTCGTCCATTCAGGAAAAGCGCTATATGCTGAATCCAACAGCGATGGATCAAATGTTAGTCAATCGAGCGTTGATGGTTCTGACCTGCAGAGATGGGTCATTAAACGATCGGGGGCAGGTTATACGCTGAAAAACAAAGCGGGCAATCAATGGCTAAATGTTAGAAGAGCCGACACAAAAAATGGAACCAATATTCAAACGTGGTCAAATGGTGGTGTTGCAGAAACAATCTTTAACCTCGTTCCAACTGATTTTGATGCGCTTCCAAACGGCAGATATGCCATTAAGACAAAACTAGACACGACAAAAACAATCGACATTCGTCTAGCGTCCCATCACGATTTTGCAAATGCTCAGATTTGGACTGACTACAATTCCGCGCGAGACGGTCAGGAGCACACAGGTTCAGGGCCTGCCCAGGAACAGCCAGGAGGAGGGCCGCGCCAGGCATTGCTCGCCAGCCACACCGGCCTGGACGACCTCCTGCGGAAGGGCGTCGCAGCCGCAGGTGATATTCCGGGGCGGCTGCTCGGCCAGGGCTACGCCGGCGGCCTCACCAGGGCCTATATCGCCGCGCACCGGGACTCATTATAACGCGCAGAAAGAGGCGACAGGCGGCCCCGCAGGTGCGCGGCCAGCGCTTCAGGACGGCGCCCGGAGAGGCCTGCAGATGGACTGGGGCTTCGTCGCGGTCGAGCGCCCGGCGAGGCAGGCGCGGGATCGCCTGCTTCGCCATGGTCTCTGCCACCATTGCCGAGGCCACGTCGGTTGCGCCAGGAACACTCCTCATCAGGATGCGTTCTCGGCGCTGGGCGTGCCCGCGACCGTGCTCACCGACAACTTGCCGAAGAGCGTGGTCGTCGCGCGCGATGCGACGGCATCTGGCAGGCCGACTACGCCGAGTTCATGGGCGTCGTCGGCTTCCGCACCAGGTTGCAGGCCGCGCCACCTATACGAAGGGCAAGGTGGAGAGAGGCTCGTCCGCTTCGTGAAGAGGAACTTCCTCGCGGGAAGAGGTGCTTTACCGACCTTGACGCCCTCGGCAGGGCCGCCCGCCGTTGCGCCGAGCAGGAGACGCTGGCGGCGCTGGCGGCGGCATGCGTCCCGATGCGCGAGCACGGGCGGCGTGCTCGGCGAACACCAGGCCGCTCGAGGTCACGGCCGAGGGTCGGCGGTACCTGTGCCCGCCGGAAGATCTCCTTCTGACGACAGCCGTGACTTCGAGGGCACCGCTACGGCGTACCCTACTGGTACGTCCGCCGCGAGTGCAGGATGAGCCAGGAGGGGCGCGTGGTGCACATATGCAGCGACGACCTCTCCCGCAGGCTCGTCGCCCACGCCGTCGTCGGCACCGGCGCCGACAGCTGGTGCGAGGGGCGGTGGGAGACATCGCCAGCGCAGCCCGAGGGCTGCCGACCCAGCCGGTGGGGACCGTGGTCGGCAAATCGCCCCGCAGGACGAAACCCGGTTTCAGGTTCGACTTCAGGGGGGCCGAGAATGATGGCGGGCGCGGGGGCGAAGCCCCTACGAGCTCGCGAAAGCGACGCCCGACGTCGAGGCTCGGGATCGCCGTCGGGGCGGAGGGCTCCGACCCGCCTCGGACCTCGACCTCGGCGACGGGGGAGATAGCCGCCGTAGCAGCCACCTTCTCCTACCTTGCGGAAAGGAGGCTCGCCTCCATCGAGACGCTGCTGAGGCTGAGCAGGCTGCTTGGGCGCGAGGCCCAGAGACCTTCCGGGGGCCAGGCTTTCCAGGATCAGGGCCGGGACGCGGCCGCGCTGAGCAAGCTCCGTCGCTGGCCGGCCTCGCACCGCAACGTCGCCTTCGTCGGCTTTGGCATGGGGAAGACGCACCTCGCTTGAGCCTACGGGCGCGAGGTGCTGCATGCAGGGCTCAAGAGGCCTGCTACGCCAAGGCGACCGAGCTCAGGACGTTCCCGAAGGCCATCCGGCGAAACACCTCGCGGGTCGTCTCACCAACAATCAAGCCGTCATTGCCTCATCGGTGACGAGGTAGGGGAGATGCGTCACGACGAATGTTGCCCGACCTGTTCTTCGATGTCGTCGACAGGCGCGCTACGAAGGAGGGCCAGCGAACGCGATGGTCCTCACGAAACCTTATCGCCCCGAGCGGGAGTAGGATAGGTTCTTCACAGGCGACGACACGCTCCTCTGCGCCCTCGACCCAGGCTGTTCGACAAGACGTCGGTATTTCGTGATGCGGGGCCCGGCTACCGCGGCTTCAAGGGCAGCACCTACTCGGTGGGCCGTCCCAGGCGGTGAAGAAGGTGAGGATCCAGCCCGAGGGGATGTAGGAATGCGATAGAAAGTCATAGATGCAGGGCGTGTTGGCTAAAATGGGTGGCGGGATTTGGTCAATCTCGGCCGACTATATTTCTTCTAAGTATTCCGGCGCTAACAACGTTTCGCAGGCAACATACTTGCAGTTCAAATCTTCAGCATTGGAAGCTATCAAAACATAAAAATGGATTCACCGTACAACTAGCTGAAGCAAATGAATACTTAAACGTTAGACTTGCAATGGCAAGAGATGGAGCAAATGTTCGAAACATGGTCAAACGGCGGAACAATAGAGACATTATTTATGTTTGAAGTAGATAGATATTTTCATTACCAAGACATATTTACAAGTATTTTACATGATATGAC
>VOFH01003572.1_pt1 | contig 13862 bp, 26 predicted proteins | sample 5384091 | NCBI WGS metagenome assembly VOFH01 (sample SAMN12384727, study PRJNA508395) | human gut metagenome | isolation source: healthy gut G | host: Homo sapiens
AAGATCGTTCTGCATGTCAATGGCCTTGTAGGCCTGTTTTTCACTGATAACTCCGGTTAAGACCATGATCAGCGCGCCGACACATCCTGGTTATCTCCAGCTTGATTCCAATCTGCTTCCTCAAAGATCATTCCTAATATCGTACAGACTAAGACAAATCAGGGTTATCGCTGGCCTGCTTCCACCTCGGAACGCTGCTGTAGTCCACCTGTTCATCGAAGGTGCTGTCCCCTCGTCGGTCGGTGTCTTGTCCGGCAGGAATTTATAAACCGATGGTAGCAAAATAGATGATACTGCAGGATCAGCATCGGCAGGCCGATCTTGGCACATCTCGAAGAAACCGAAGCTCATTCCCATCTCCTGCAGGGCGCTCTGGGCAATTGCTGCCTGGTGCTCCGATCAGAGATAAGTTACCGCTCCAGAGCCGCCGCAAATACCAGCGGCATCAGAAGTCTGGATCTCGGGAATACGGACTTTGCCGCAATACCGATTACGACCGGAATCAATACGCCGTACCTGTGTTGGATAAGAAGCCCGACATCAGGCCCACCACGATCATGATGGTGACGATCGCTGGCGCCTGTCTTTGCAACCAAATTGCCTAATCTTGTTGGCCATTCCTGTCTCAAAAAGCGCGCCTCGACACAAACATGGCCACAAACAGAATGACATTGCTGTTCGTAAAGCCCGGGCAATGCGTCTTTCGTGCTCAGCACTCCCGTGAGCACAAGGCCAATACATACAATCATAGACGTGACTGCCAGCGGAACTGTTCCTGTTACCTAGAACATCACAATGGCAAACAAGAACACAGTGTAACAACCACTGGATCCATAAAGTTCCTCCTTTTTATCGGATACACTTTGATATTTGATATATGATAATGTATCCATTTGTTATCTAATCATAATGTTCTTTGGCAGATCCATTTGTCAAGGCGTTTGTTTGATTTCGTTGTTTTGTACGATTTTTAGTGATGATTTTATTCAATTCTTACAATCCCGGCCTTTATTTAATCCCATCAGTCTGTCTCGAATCTGGTGAGAATGTTCTTCCTAACTCTGATAATATGGTCATTCATCAGCTTTCTGCCCGGCTGCCGTCGTGGGCCTTCATGGCGTCGAGAATCTTCTTGTGCTCGTAGATGGAAATCTTGCATAATCCTCTTCCGTCACCTTTAGGCCCCATGGACAGCCCATTCCACATGGAGGAGAGAAGCGATTTCATCTTCTCGTTGTCCGCCGCCTCCCAGATTCCCATATGGAACGCCTGGTTATATCTGGAGTATTCCGCCGAATCGTTGTCCTCCAGCGCCTTTTCGGCGATCTGATACGCCTGATCCACCGCGGATAAATCCACACCCTCGGCGCTGCCCTGGCCGCGGCCTCCCTTCCAGGACGGCCTCGTCTCGTAGTGATCCCGATGGTCTTTTCATTGATCCCCTGGACTACAGCCCCCTTGTTGGGGGCGCAGCTTAATCAGCCCGTCTCTGGCCAGAATCTGAAATGCCTCCCGCACCGGTGTCGTCGAGACGCCCACCAGCTCCGGCGATTCCAGCGTAAATCTCCCTATGCCCTTCCTGCAGCTCCCTGGAAAGAATGGCTTTTCTCAGGATAGACGCTACCTGCCCCGGGCCGGAAGCAGCTTTACCTTACCCAGATTATTCATACGTTTTCTCCTTACTGTTCAGCAGGCAGTCCGCCATACGGCCGTAGTAACGGTTCATGGCGGCCCTCAACGCCCCTCGTCCCCGCTCGCAAGCGCGGCCCCCACATCGGTCAGCTGTTCCGCAGCCGCATTTTCCCCGTTTTACTCTCGACCGCATAGGAAACGTAGCTGTCTAAAAGGCGCAGAAACAGCTGATGACTATAGGAATTTTGAGGCTGGCCAGTGCATGCTATGCCAGGCCATCTCGGCCCCGGCGGCGGCCTCCCGTACTCCACTTGCTTCCCACCGTCTCTGCCAGTTCCGAGCCGGAGGAGAAGGAGCTCGCCTCTTTCCCTCCGGTATCATCAAGCAGAATCTCGTCTCCATGGCGGCGGCCATGCGAAAGGTGTCCCTCACCTGCTTCTCTTCCATGGCCGCGACCTGCATATGGCGGTTGGGAGGCGCACAATCAGGCCTTCCTGCGCCAGAGACTGGAAGCGCTTCCTGACCGGCATGCGCGACACCCCCAGCTGTTCCGCGATCATTTCCTGCGTCAGCTCCTCGCCCGGCCTCATATTGCCGGCAAGAATCTCGCTGCGTATGGCGGAAACGATATAATCTTTTGTCTGTACTGCACTCACTGTCTCCATGTTATCACTCCTGTTCTTTCCGGTATCGCGTATCAGCCGTTCAGTTTCTCTTTATAATACCCCTCCGCGCAGTACAAAGCGCCTGCCGGATTGTGGGCCAGCACGCGGTCCTTCACCACCAGCGTGGTGACAAATGCGTCCGAATACCTGTACAGGAAGGAATCATGCCCCCACAGAGGCCCAATGCGATGTTAAACTCCGTCTTCTGCTCGTTCAGCAGGCTGGCCTGAAAAAACCGGGTTGCACATCGGCTCAAATTCACCCGGATGGACCTTCCGTTCCTCGGCGATTCCGATGCGGCTCTTATCTGTCCCTCCAGCCTTGCAGATCACGGATACCACCGTAAATCCATGCCTCGTCAGGATATCCGACACGATCTCCGCCTCCTTCCGAAGGCCCTCTGCAGAACGCCAGGCCAAGCTTCTGGTATCCCATGCGTCTGCAAAAATTCTATGGTTTCCTTACTCTCACCCACTGGTATCCCAGGCTCTCTATCTCCGACGAAGTCACGTAAAAATCGTGATTTTCCGGTTTTTCATACTGGACAGCGCTTCCTTCAAGAGCGGTTCATTTCTCATGGGACAGTTTTTAGGAAGCGCCTTCTTCTCTCCTGCACTGCAGGCATAAACTTTACATTTGGCACACATGTACATTGATCTTACCCAGCTTTCTTTTTATATTTAATATTGTATTCAATTATTGTTCCGATGTCAAAGGCAAAATCCCTTAATTTTCAATGGTTTCCCGGCCGTACGCACTTTCTTCCGATATCAATCTGTGCTATGATAAAAGAAATATACTTTGGGTTTAATCCGGGAGGTAATTGTATTGGGTAAAAAGACACTGGCTGAAATAGAGTCACTGACCCGCAAAATACTGACTACGTACTTTTGCGACTCTGACATGGAATTTATGATATCGACATTTGCAGATGACATCATATGGCTTGGCGGCGGAGAGCTCCAGAAGGCGGAAGGAAAAGAAGCAGTGGCCGCGGTATTCCGCAGTGGAAAGATGGTATGATTGCCTGCAGCATGTACGATGAGCAGTATCATTCCATCGATTTAGGCGGCGGCTTCCTACTTATGTGAAGCAGTCAGCCGTCTGATCAGCAAGCCCGAATCCGAGACCTGCCTAAATATCCAGCAGAGGGCTACCTTTATTTTCCGTGAAAAGGGGGACGGCTTGGAAACGGTACATAGTCATAACTCTGTCCCGTTTTCGGAGATTCATGATGACGAACTCTTTCCGGTGGAATCAGGCCGCGAGGCCTTTGAACGTCTTAAATCTGCCCTGGACACGAAAAAACAGGAGTATGAGCATCAGACGCGTTTTCTGGAGCAGCTGTATCATACGCTTCCCTGCGGTATTCTCCAGTTTTCTACAGATCCGGCCCATACTATCATTTCAGTCAATCCCATGGTATGGAAATTTTATGGATATGCTCTGAGGCCGAGTACCGGGAAGCCGTCAGTAACCCGCTCAAAAGGTTGACACACAGGACCAGGAGTGGATCTCCGCGCTTCTCGACCGGCTGACCCTGAATGGAGAATCTGCTTCCTACCGCCGTCACTGTATCAGGAGAGACGGGGAGGAGGCCTGGATCAATGTCGTTATGGGACGAATCATCAACAGCAACGGATGGAGGTCATCCAGGCGGTATTTACTGATATCACGGAACAGATGCGGCTGGAGCAGGCGCAGGAGCAGGAGCGGGTACTGGAGAACCGTTTGCTGCGTGCTGCGATCTGCACTGCTTATCCCCTTAATCGTAAGTGTCAATCTGACTCAGGACACCTACCACTGTTTTCTAAATGAACAGGCGGAGTATCAGTTTCCTCAGGAAGGCCGCTATACGGAGCTGCAGGACAGTTGTATCCCAGAATCTACAGCACCTACCAGGAGGATTTCACCAACGCCTTCGGCCTGATGCCCTTCTTCGCCGCTTTGCATGCCGGAGAACAGGAAGTCTATATGGAACTGCAGGGGCGGGCAGCGGACGGCAAATACCACTGGCTTTCTATCCACGCAATTGCCGTGGAAAATCCTTTTAACGACGATGTTCTGACGATCTGTCTCGTCAAGTTTCTCGATGAACTCCGTCAGGAACAGGCCCGCCAGGAACAGCTGCTCCGGGATGCCCTTGCATCCGCCCAGGCAGCCAGCCGCGCAAAATCAGATTTTCTTTCCCGCATGAGCCACGATATCCGCACGCCCATGAACGCCATCATCGGCATGAGTACCATCGGCCAGATCAAGCTGAACGATACGAGGACAGTAAAAGACTGTTTTCAGAAGATTGACACCTCGTCCAAGTATCTCCTGTCCTGATCAATGATATTCTGGATATGTCCAGGATTGAGACGGATAAGATGGAGATCGCTCATGACCTCTTCGATTTCACGGCATTTGTGGAGGAGATCAACCAGATTATCTATCCGCAGACGCTGGAACGGGAGATTGCTATGAGATGCGTCACCTGGAACCTCTGGAAAGCCATTATATTGGGGATTCGCTGCGCATGAAGCAGATTCTCATGAATCTCCTGTCAAACGCACTGAAATTTACACAGCCGGGCGGCTCTGATCTCCGTCGATATTGCGGAGGAAAAACGGACCAACGGATACGCCTATATTCAGTTTGTCATTGAGGATAACGGGATCGGTATGTCGGAAGACTTCATGGATCGGCTCTTCCAGCCCTTCGAGCAGGAAGCTCCCGGCAATGCCCGGAACAATGTGGGGAGCGGCCTGGCCTTTCCATCGTCTACAGCCTCGTACAGCTGATGGGCGGTACCATCTCCGTCACAAGTCACAAGCAGGAGGGAAGCCGTTTCACAGTCACCGTTCCCTTCCAGCTGGTAACCGACGATGAGGAGCAGGAATGGGAGCGGAAACGCCAGAATCTCCTAAAAGGGTTCCAGGTACTGGTGGTGGACGACGATCCTTCTGTGGGCAGGCAGACCTCCATGATTCTCGACGATATCGGGGCGAAAAAACGCGGTGGGTGGACGCCGGTATCCGCGCCGTTCAGGAAGTGGAAAACGCCATCGGGGAGAACTGGATGTTTGATATCGCCATGATCGACTGGAAAATGCCGGGGATGGACGGCATCGAAACCGCCCGGCGAATCCGCCGTCTGGTAGGCCCGATACCATGATTATCATGATAACCGCCTACGACTGGCGCGGCATTGAGGAGGAGGCCCGCGAGGCCGGAATCGATTACTTCATCGCCAAGCCGTTATTCCGTTCGGACAATTTACGACACACTTTTAAAACTCGACAAAAGGAGGCCCGGAACCAGCCATACCCGAAATTTTGCAGACTCAGGAATCTGTACTGGTGGGGGCCCGGATTCTCCTTGTCGAAGACAATGAGCTTAATCAGGAGATCGCAAAGACGCTCTGGAGATGAACGGCGCAGTCAGTAGATGTCGCCGGAAACGGTGACGGCCGCCATAGACTGCTTCAGCAGTCAGATCCGGGAACTTATCAGGCTGTTCTAATGGATATCCGCATGCCTGTCATGGATGGGCTGGAGGCTTCCAGGGGAATCCGGGCCTGGGCCGTGAGGACTCCGACTCGGTTCCCATCCTGGCCATGACGGCCAACGCCTTTGAGGAAGACAGGAAGAAGGCGTTCGAGGCCTCCATGAACGGCTATCTGGTCAAGCCGCTGGATGTGAGCGTGCTGATCAACGAATTGGAAAAAGCAATCAGAACGTAAGATTAAAAAATGGGAAGTGAGAGCGCCCTGTCCGGCGTCCACTTCCCATTTTCTGTTATTTTCCGGCAGGTTTCATTCCATCGCGGCAGCCGCAACTATCGCATCGATCATATCCATATACTCCGCACAGTACTTGCCGTACATGGACGTGACGGCCTCCTGGAATCTGGCCTTTTCTTCCGGAGGCAGTCCACCACCTGGCAGCCTGCCGCCCGCACCTTTTCTCAGAACTCTGTTCCGTTCTTCCCACAGTTCCCGTTCGTAACGGAGAAGATTCCCTGGGCGCATTCGCGTATGATATCGGTCCTCCTTCGTCAGCTTCTCCCATGTGGCCTGGGATATCAGCTGAAGCTCGGAACACGGTTGTGTTCGTCGATCGTATAATATTGGCAACCTCGTATAGTGAGCCGTGGACTCATAGGATGGCCAGTTATTCTCCGCCCCGTCGATGAATCCCGGTCTGAAGGGCGGAATAGACCTTGTCGTAGGCCATGGGCACCGCGGTGGCCCCAGCGCCTCCATCATTCCCACCATCAGCTCCGACTCCTGGACGCGGATCGTCATCCCCCGCATGTCCTCCAGCTTTGTGATCGGCTTCGTCGAACTGTATAGAATTACGCGCTCCGCATCGTACCAGGAGAGGGCTACAAGACCGGAGCCGTCAAAGGAATTTAAGAAATCGTCTCCGATCTCCCCATCCAGGACCTTCCACATATGTTTTCCCTTCCCGTATAGAGGTACGGCATCTGCAGCACATTCAGCCTGGGGACAAATTCTGCCAGTGGCGACAAGGACACACGCGCAAAATCGACACCGCCGAACTGTATCTGCTCGATTACCGTCTTCTCATCGCCCAGAACGCCGTCCGCCTTGACCAGAATCTTAATTCTCCCTCCGGTCTTCTCTTCCACCAGCTCAGCAAATCTGCAGGCCCCTGTGTTGTGGGATAGTCTTCGCCTGATTCTCTGCATACGTAAACACAAATCCGGATCTACGGCCTTTGTCTGGTCTTCTTCCGGCCACCGCACGCAGCCAGGATAACCATTGCAAAGACAAACAGAGCCGCCGTCTTTATTTTCACAGCACAGTCCTCCTTTCCGCTATGTTCCCTCTATACAGCACTTTCGATGTTACATAGTTATAAAACGCCTCCGGTCTTTTCCAAGCACACGGTTTGTAAGCACGTAAACCGTGAGTGGTATCGGAAAACAGGATAATCATTGTAGGTTTCTTAGAAATCTTTTTAACCGCGGTCCATGGAATCACTGAGTTCTCGTCACCCACCCGGATACGGATTTGTCGTCTCCAAACTCCATCTCCGTATCCTGGCCAATCCCTGCTGCCTGTTTCTCAGCCTTTCTCCAGACGGCAAGCGGCTGGATGACCGTAAAGAGACAGCATGCAAGGAGCAGAAGGAACCGCCATACCCGCTGACTGTATTCCATTTATTGATAGTCAGGGCGATCACCGCCGCTGTAAAGATCAGGTTACACATCCCGACCACTGAACCGTACGTATAATACATGGAAAGCTGCCACAGTTCGCGCGGTATTCCTGTAGGTATACTTATATTTCATCACCACACCTCCGAACCGCCAAACGCTGCTATTTCGCCAATATTTATCCGTGGGCAGCCACATAGCTGAAGGCCGGAACAAACGTAATCAGCATCAGCGTAATGATCATACACAGGTAAAATGGCAGCGTCGCCTTGACAACCGTTCCATCGCGTCTTGGATACCGCGGATCCGATAAACAGCACCGCGCCCACAGGAGGTGTTCAGAAAGTCCGATACCACAGTTCAGAATTACCATAATACCAAACTGGATCGGATCGATACCGATCGACGTGGCGATCGGGAGAAGATCGGCGTTGCGATCAGGATGATGGGCGCCATATCCATGATGCATCCAAAACCAGCAGGATCAGGTTCAGCAGCAGGGCCAGAAGAATCGGGTTGTCGGTCAGGCCGGTGATCGCCTGGGCGGCCAGGTCCGGCACATGCAGCTGGGTCAGACAGATGCCGAAAATGTTGGAGGTGGCAATCAGGATCAGAACGATGGAGAGCGTATCGACGCAGTCGCCGAGACCCTCCAAACGCCCTTCCAGTCCAGCCCCCTGTAGATAAATACGCTGACAATCAGGCTGTAGATAACAGCAATTGCAGCGGACTCCGTTGTGGTGAACACGCCGCCCACAACGCCGAACACAACGATCAGCACTGCGGCCAAAGCCCAGAAGGAGATGTTTAACTGCTTTAACAGGTTCATGATGTTGAACTTCTCGCCCTTAGGGTAATTACGCTTAACAGAAATGATATAGGATCCTATCATCAGCGTTACGGCCAGCAGTGCTCCCGGTATATATCCTGCCAGGAAAAGGCTTCCCACGGAGATACCGCCTGCCGTGGTTGCATAGATCACCATGTTGTGGCTTGGCGGCACCAACAGGCCTTCACAGGATGAAGTGATGGTTACTGCTGTTGGAAAAATCGTCATCGTATCCCTGGTCCACCATCATGGGAATCAGGATGGAACCCAGAGAAGCGGTGTCCGCGGAAGCAGAGCCGGAGATTCCTCCGAAGAAATAGGAGGCCACGATGTTCACCATTGCCATACCACCGCGCATCCATCCGACGCAGGCGTTAGCCAGCGCGATCAGCTTCTCCGAAATACCGCCGGAACCCATCAGGCAGCCCATGGTGATGAAGAAAGGGACTGCCATCAGGCTGAAGGAACTTATTCCCTTTACCATCTGCTGGCAGATGGTAGTCAGGTTATGCCCATAGCCAAAAGGCAGAACACGGAGGAAAGCGCAACCGCATAAGCGATGGGGAAACGCAAAATACCATCAGGAAAAAGCTTCCCAGCAAAACCAGAATTGCCAAGCTGTTTACATCCATTAGTTATTTCCTCCTTCATAAAGATATCCTTCACGTGGTTGTACAAAGCCTCGATCTCAAAGACGATCATGGCGACACCGGCCAGTGGCACCGGGAAGTACATCCAAAATCTGGAAACTTTAGGCATGCTGACGTATGTACCCTTAGAGCCGATACCGAGGCATATTTCCAGCCAACAGTCAACATGATAATTGCAAGAGCCAGAACCGCAATGTCAGCAACAATGTCCAGCGCCTTAACCAGTTTCTTCGGCAGGTAAACATCCAGGGCCGTCATGCGGATGTGGGCCCTCTGCGAATCGCCAGAGCCGCGGATAGCACTGCCATGTAGGACATACAAGTCAGAACCACTTCTTCACTCCAGGCCGGGTCCGGTATAAACGGTATGTACCGCCCCCCGCAACCGCCATGGTTGTGATGAGAATGTCAACGATCAGAAGCACCTTACATATGAACATTGCAACTTTGTACACAAAATCATATGCAGGTTTGATTTTATCAATCTTTTGAAACATTGCAGGCATATTGATCTCCCCTTTCAAAAACTCAGGCACAGAGGCATTCACTCCCTCTGTGCCTTAAACTGAAAGCAACTTTATTACTTCATGTCAAGGATTTCTGCTGGTACAGCTCAGCGTTATCCTTAGTGGACTCAGCAATAATGTCCTTACAAGCTTCCTGCCAAGGAGTGATATCGGTAACCTCAACGACATTGATGCCCTCTGCCTTCAGCTCTTCAAGCACTTTATTCTCAGCTTCCTCAGAAATCTGTCTGTTGAAATCAGAAGCCTCTTTACCAGCCTCCATCAGGACATCCTGCTGCTCTTCTGTCAGCTTATCCCAAGCCTCATCTGTGATGATAACCTGGATTGCGCCCAGTGTATGGCCGTCCAGAATCAGGTTGGGGGCAACCTCCTGGAATGCATTGGACTTGTAGTTTGCGATAGGCTGCTCAGCGCCGTCCACAACGCCGGTCTGCAGTGCGGAGTACAGCTCGTTGAAGGATACAACCGTGGGGCTTGCGCCAAGTCCTTTACCATACCGTTCATGATCGGGTCGTTGGACACACGCAGCTTCATGCCCTTTAAGTCCTCTAAGCCCTTCACTTCTTTTAACGGTGAAGAAATGACGGAATCCCTCCTCGCCGTAGAACAGGCCTCTAACGCCGGTGCCGTTCTCGTGCGGTTCAAGCAGGAACTCGGGGAGCTAAATCGCTGTTTGCGAAGTTCCAGAAATGCTCGCGGTTCACAAATGTATAAGGTACGGACAGCAGTTTGGACTTTCGCCGCCGTAGCTGGTCAGAGCAAATGCGGAAATACGGGAGATCTCAATGGTTCCGCCGCCGCCCAGCATGGTATCCAGAACGTCGTTCTCAGAACCAGAACGCCGCTGGCCTGAATGTCGATGGCGATGGAACCGCCGGAAAGCTCTTCTACCTTCTCCTTGAACTTGGTTTGCCATCTGTCCGACGATGGTGTCTCAACGGGTTTACCTCGGCATAAACAAGTGTTACTTCCGGCGTGTTGGAAGCCTCTGCCGCCGCGGCAGGTCTCCTCTGGCCTTCGTCTGCCTCAGCCGCCGCTGCCGTAGTGGTTGCTCAGGGTGCCGGCGCCGCCGTTGTCGTCTCCGGTGTGCCTTTAACCCACAGCCCGCCAGGAACCCGCTACCATTGCCGCGCATAATACTGTGCTAAAAATCTTTTTTCATGTCACAATTCCTCCTCTTAACACTCTTTTTACATTTTAGTGTGTTTCTTAACGTTTTCTTTACGTTAAATTCATTATAAGGGCATTTTCTTTTCCCTGAAAACGGTAAATTTTGTGAATCATAGTACGATTTTAACCTATATTTTGTTTTTCTTTATGCATTGTACAAACGTCTTCTTAACACGTTCTTTACATTCTTTGAAAAATAACCATCGGTATTCCGTGGGGCTCTGGCCTGTAATCCGTTTGAAAACCTTTTGAAGTAATTGGAATCCCCATATCCGACCGCTTTCCCAATCTCTTTTACATTCACCGTCGGCTCCTCCAGCATCTTCTTCGCCTCCGCGACACGGAATTCGGTTAAGTAGGATGTAAAGAAATTTTTATGGAAGCACTGTTTGAACAGCTTGCAGAAATAAGCCTCCGAATAGTTCATCATCCTGGCCATGTCCTGCATGGATATATCAAACATGTAATTCTCATGGATATATTTGTCGATGATTTTCTGCCACTCTGGACAGGCGGATGCTGCTGAAATCCTCTCCCTCATCCCTCTTTGACCGCGCCGCCTCCGCTACGTCCGGCCATATTGGAAGCTTCCGCGCCGCCTCCGGCCGTCGCGGAGGCAGTCCGCCGTCTGATCCGGTACCGGAATACGTCCCCTGCAGCCATCTGCTCTTTCACGGCTTTCTCCCATCCGCGCCTCGGTCAGCCGCATGGCTTCCTCCATCACCAGCATCAGTTCCTGCTCGTCGTACGGTTTTAACAGGTAGTCCCAGCGCCCTGACCGTAATGGCGCTTTCTGGCATAGGCAAACTCATCAAAAGCGGTCAGGAAAATAATACAGCAGTCCCCATCCTGCTCCCGGATCCGCTGCGCCGCCTCGATGCCGTTAATTCCCGGCATCTCGATGTCCAAATCGCAATCTGGATCTTCTCCTCTTCATAGACCCGCAGGGCTTCCGCCCGTTTTCGGCCTGGAAAATCGTGCACTGGTCCCCAGATTCTCCGTAAGCGTCTTATAGAGAACCTTTCTCTCAATCATTTCATCATCTGCGATTAATACACGGTACATACTCATATTTCCTCCTGCGGTATTGTCATCTGAATGACGGTTCCCCGTCCATCCCCTTTTGCTGTAAATTCTCAGCCCGCCGTTCTGGTACATGGTCTGAATCCGCTGGTAGATATTGCCCAGGCCGATTCCCACCTTTGAGGTGTGGCTGTTCTTCAGCGCGGTCACCAGTTCCTCCAGCGTCTCCTCGTCCATTCCCAGGCCGGTGTCGGCCACGGAGATTATCACCTGTTTCCGTCCTTCCACACCTTTAAAAGACCCTTCCGCCCTGCTCTTTTTCCGTGACAGGCCGTGGATAATGGCATTTTCCACCACCGGCTGCAGCGTGAAGGCCGGGACCATCACCCGCCTGGCATCCACATCGATCCGGCACTCATACCCGATCCGGCTGCCGAAACGCATCTGCTGAAGATACATGTAAGTCCTCCACCACCTCAGTTCCTGCTCCAGCGGCACAATCTGCTCCGATGTCTTTAAATTATACCGGAACAGGTTGCTCATGCTGGCGATCATCCGCTCCGTGGTCTTCGCCTCCTCCAGCTTTTGCCGTGCATGCAATCATATTTAATGTATTGAACAGGAAATGCGGATTGATCTGGCTCTTCAGCACCTCCAGCCGCGTGGCGGCCAGACGTTTCTCCATCTCCATCTTCTCCAGCTCCTCCCGGTGAAGCAGCTCGGCCATCTCATTATTCTCCTTAAGTGTGTTGATGTACCCTCGGTGGCATGCTTCATCTTGTTGAAGGCGCGACCAGTTCCCCATCTCATCTTTATTTTCAACGGTTATGTCCTTGCTGCTGAAATCATTTCTGGCGATCTTTCTGGAAGTGTGGGCCAGCTTGACCAGCGGATCGATCAGGGGTGCTGGACACAGCTTCGTCAGACATAAAGCCACCACCATCATAACAGCGGAGAACAGAAGGATCAGATACGGCAGCTGGTAGAACACCGAACCTTCTCCTGGTAGGTCTTTCCCTCTTTCAGGGTTACCTGCCAGTCTTCTGGCGTAGGTCTGAATGTAAGACTGCATATCATAAATTTCGTACAGACGGGAATAAAGTCCTCAGAGGCGGAATCCATCTCCAGTAGCTGATCGCGGGCCGTGCAGTGCCCCTCATAACCGTTCTTCATATTCCAGGTCCTGGCATACCGTTCCTCACCGATCCGCTCATAGTCGAAGGGCAGGAGCGGAGGCACCGCCTTCCGACCTGACGCAGGCCAGGACGTACTATCCCTGTTTTCCTGTGTACGGTCTCTCACATACACTTCAAACGCTTTTATTTCCAGTTCCATCGCCTCCTGAAATCGTGACACCGTGAATTATCGTCGAGAATGACATTGAAACTGCCCAGAGAAATCCATAATACGAATGATTAAAGGCCACGGAAAGCCCCCATGACCAGAATTACCATGACGGCAGAAAACCGATCTTCCGCTTCAGAAGATTGTCAACAGATTTCTTTTATATTTTGAAACACTTAGCCACTTCGCTTCCCCATGTTCTCACATTCTTTTTTGAAACTCCTCCAGTTCCCGGGGGCGGCCGCAGCACAAGAATCCGCCCGTCTGTCTCATCCCGATGGGTCACCTCGATCCCGCACACAGGCACTAAGCCGTGCGGGTAAATTCCCCAGATCCATTTCCAGCGGGGCAAAGAACCCGCTCACGTCAGGATAGCTTTGCAAAACGCAGCTCTCCTGCCAGGGATTAGGCAGATTGGTTAAGTCCTGCGAAGGTTGATCTCCTCTTTGCGGCATTCATGATCCAGCCGCCCTCCGCCGTGCCTCGTCACGTAGGACCGTGTCACATAGCGGACGTCCAGCGATACAGGCTCGATTCTCGCCGATGCCAGAAGGCGGCTCGTGGTCACATTGAACAGTCTCCGTGTGGGACGGCGTCAAATGAGGATAGTACTCCGCATTGTCCGTCCAGCAAAAGCCCCTGGGCGCAGCTTCGCGAGATCACCGTATCGAACGGCTCCAGAACCTGGCTGGGACCTGCCGTGATGACGTAACGGTTAAAATTTTCCCGCATCAGATCTGACGCGTGCCCAGAGCACATTCGTCATCACGCAGAAGACGGAACCACTCATGCTCCCACAGCCTGTCCCGGTCAGGGCGCTCTCCGGGACCGCCTCCAGCTCCCTGCATATTTCCT
>VOFH01002665.1_pt1 | contig 13850 bp, 23 predicted proteins | sample 5384091 | NCBI WGS metagenome assembly VOFH01 (sample SAMN12384727, study PRJNA508395) | human gut metagenome | isolation source: healthy gut G | host: Homo sapiens
CTGTTTCAAAACCAAATGCAGCCCCGGCAGAATCCGCGTCTGCCCCGCGGCACACTGCCGTCAATACTGGCTGCTGCGCCTTCAAACAGTTTCGCAAAATTCATGGGCACTGCCGCTGTCTGTCAAAAAAGCCAGCACAAGGCCGGCGTACATCTCATGGTGAAACGGTATACCGGTTCCTGGTAAAAATTTTCATTATCATACTGGGAATGGTAATGTGTTTCCATGAATTCCCCTGCGCTGAAATCATTGACCATGGACGGAATCCCTCCCACCGCCATGGAAAAATCATCCGACCAGGTCTGTATGGGACTCAGCACTTCCACTCCCCTCAGGTATGGCTGGTCCGCAAAAAAAACCGGCTGGCAGACCGGTTATAAATTCCTCCAGGAAATCCGCATATTCTTAATACGCACCTCACAGCATCCTTCCTGCCATGGGCGTGGGCAGGGCAGCTCGAAGTTCAGATCCGCGATAACCTTTCCCGCCCAGTCAGGCCTGGCCGTAAATACCTGCTCATAGGCGCCCGCAGACCAGTCGTATTTGGAATTCACCACCCCCACTCCTCCGCAGCCATGGCGCAGAACACAAGGGTGTTTTCTGGGCTTATACCCTGACCGCAGCACGGCTCTGGCTATGCCAAGCATCATGGCCACCGCGGCATTGTCATCCTGAAATCCCGCTGAAATAGGAATCATAATGTTTGACAGCAGAATCATTCCTTCCTCAGCTCCAGGTATGGTTCCTATGATATTATAAGTCTCCTGATCTTAAGCACCGTGGACGAGGCGTCCAGGCGCACCTGCACCTGTTTATCCTCCCCCCATGGAGGCCTTCAGCACTAAAGCGTCAGCGCGCGACATGGAAAAGGCCGGGGCATAATCCGGACCCGCTATGTCCTGTGCGTTAAGCGCTTCGTCGTTTACCTCCCCGTACCCCTGCTCCTGGACAGCAATCAGGGCAGCCGCCCCTTCAGCCAGGCCTGGTATACAGGAAAATTAATCCACCACTCATCTCTCTGGTTGATGTCAATAAGAACCAGCTTTCCGGTCACATCCACCTGTCTGTAATCTGCCGCCGTTCCCTTTTCCCAGATATACCAGGCTGAATTCCCGGAATCCGCCGGTATGAAAATCAGTCTGGTAAGCCCCTAATTGAAACCGGTGCTCCCTGCCCCGGCTGTCTGTAAAAACCATGACTGCCTTCTCAAACTCCCAGCTGTCCACGCATATCCTGTCCTTATGCACGTCCGAAAGCCCCAGGGACTCCATTTCCCGGACCAGCATTTCGCCAGTCTCAAACTCTGCCCTTGACCCCGCAGTTCTGTATCCCAGCACCGATTGGTACGGTATTGCTCCATCCGTTTAGCCAGGCTGTAGGAATATCCGGTGTCTGTTTCCATGCAGATTCTCTTTCTCCACTCTTCCCATTCATGACACATCACCTCAAAAATAGCTGTAGGAGTAAATTCCCATACCCTACAGCATCCTGTATTCCGTGTTCAGTTGTGTTACTGGTTAATCTTTGCCCCTGTCATCCCTACCCAGTAGGAATCCGGCGTCAGACAGTTGGTCAGCATCTCGCCGTTGTCAGCGCAGTAATACTCCTTACCGTCCCACTGGATCCAGCCGGTCTGCATATAACCCTGGGCGTCAAAAAAATACCACTTATCTCCTATCTGCTGCCAGCTGTTGGCCCGGATAGCTGCCGTCCGCGTTGCGGTACCACCATTTTCCGTTTTTCCGGAGTCAGCACCCATTCCCCGTTTCCTCCTGTGGGATTCTCCCTGAACTGGGCCGCCTTTTCCTCCGGTATGTACGTGCTGGGAGATTCCGCCCAGTCTCCTTTTCCTTGCTGTCAAATTTACTTACAGGCCTAACCTGACCGTGTAAGCCGTATTGCCCTTCTGCATGCGCTCGCGGCAGTTGCATGTATTGGTGCTGACTGTCATGACGCGCCCACAGCCTTGTCGTCCCTGTACACGCGCACCTCATAACTGCCCGCTGCCGGTATGGCGTCCCAGGTGGCTATGCCGTCCTCTGTGAGGACCACGTTTGTCAAAGCATGAAGGGAGGTGTTCAGGGCCTGGAGCTCCACATCCATCAGCAGGGTGGTGCTGGAATCCTCACGCTTGGAATTTTTAAACTCAGCTCCGCCTTTTATGGTCTCTTATCCTTTGGAAGGGACTGGAAATAATAATCGTCGTTGGCTGTCAGGGTAATCTGGATTCTGGGTACGGTGTCCTCCCGCCATTCCACATCGTCATTCAGGATCTCATAGCCGTCCACAGAGTACTTGTTGCTGCTGGTCTCAATCTCTATGAGCTCATCTCCGAAATCCGTATCCGGCTTTATCTCTGCTTTTATGGTCAGACTTATGGACTTAATGGGTTTACGGCTTGCGCCGTATGCAGGAAACACCATCAGGGCAGCCAGTACACCTGCCGCAGCCATCATTAATTTCCGCTTCATGTGCAGCATATCATGATTCCTCCTTTTTACGTTCCTCATATAACCCTACTTTATCCAGTTTTGCCAGCTGTGTCAATATACATTTTTCCTTACGATTCCATGGCTTAACATTATCCGGCTCAGGATTTTGGCTTAGGGTTCCCCGGCTCAGGATTTCCTGCCTCAGGATTCCCCTGCTCGGGATCTCCCTGCTCAGGATTCCCCGGCGGCAGCCATTCCTGTCCTCCATTCTGCGCTCCAGAACCTGATACTGCCTGCATCTCAGGTATTTATCCAGGATGGGCTGGGATCGCCGCCTCACCGCCCCCCATGATGGTATCATAATTCTCCACGAACATGGACACAATCATCGAATCTATAAGCCCGTTATCCGCCATATCCTTCAAAATGGACACTGTCTTTCTTTTGAAAATGCATCCTTGTAGCTTCTGGTTCCTGTCAGGGCGCTTATGATATCAGCCACCGCCACGATCCTCTGGGGCATATCCAGAGACACGGCATAGCCCTCTGGGATAACCGGAACCATCCAGCTTCTCATGATGGCGCAGGGCGATATCCCTCACCCTGGCTGACACATTGGTTCCCAGGATTTGCCCAGTCAAATCCCATGGGTCCTCATGACCCGCATGGCCTGGGGGCTTAATTTCCCAGGAAATTCCAGTATCTCCACAGGTATTCCTATCTTTCCCAGATCATGAAGCATGGCAGCGCAGATCACGTCCCTGATATCATTGCCGCTGTCCAGCATACGGACTGCCAGTTCCTCGCTTATAACAGTGGTTGTAATGGTATGTGTTACGGTATGGGAGCTTCTGAAGTCAATGACATAGGTCAGCATGCCAGAAGCGCCTCTGCTCATCCTCGGTAAACGGAACCTCTTCCATGGTCCTGTCAAATTGCCCGGACATCCTCCGGCAGACAGTATTCCTGGCCCTGGACAGCCAGGCGGTCAGGACTTCCGGTCCCAGGCGCCTGAAAAGCCCTGACCCCGGGGCTGTAAGGCCAGCCCTTCCTGCCTTCTTAAAACTCCGTGAATCTCTGGTATCCGCCTGTATAACCGGATGATCGAAATAGATGTCTGCCCGGTCCGCCAGATTGAGGATCTGGGCCGCCTCCCTGACTCTCTCCGGCACATCCTTCTGTTTTCAGCCGGTTCCAGGGCATATGGTGATACAGGACAACGGAATCCCAATATTCAAACGGCGTAAAATAGTGAAAGAACAGATATCCGTAAAATGGAATGATTCCACACTTCAACTAGTCTCGAATTCCACCATCCTGTCAATTTCCTCGGTCTTATATGCGCCTATGTCATGGAGTGCAGCCAGAATCAGCAGGTTTCTCATCTCCGACGGCGTATAGGTGCCATCCTCCTTTAGCATCTGGAACACCAGATGGAGACCCTGGCACCGTGTCCAATCAGCCTTGGGTCAACCAGATTAAATGCTCTTCTTGCGATATTAATTAAATCCTTGTTGCCCACAGGCAGGGGAATATTCCGGCATAACCGCTCCTTTTTCTCACTCCGACTTATACTCTGCCTCCCTATTTTTCACACAAAAGCACACTATAAATCAAGCTCAATCTGATGCCCCGAAAAAGACGGCCCCTTCCTGAAAGGGGCCTTTTTACTCCACTTAAAATAACGCAGCGCAATCCCGCCGCAGACCAAAAAGCAGACTGCCATGTACAGACATGATTTCCATATACCCTCAGCCGGCAGCCCCAGGAAACCGCCTGAAGGTTGATTCCCTGGGTCAGGTGCATCAGATCGCAATCCTCTGCAGACCGGAGTGCATGGTCTCATACGGAAGGGTGGCGCCCGAAAGAACCAGCATGGGAAAATACAGTATGCTGGCCCACATCCCGGCTGTCCTGACATCCGGGGCAATGCCTCTATCATCATGCCTATGCTGAATATGGCCAGCATCACAAACAGGAATACAGCCAGGTACGCTGCTGCCGAGCCCGGAAAAACGCGCCCCGAAAAACAGGACCGCCGCAGCATAGACCAGAACCAGGGATGCCAGGGGTAGACGGTATATACCGCTGTCTGGACCGCCAGAAGGAGGGCCGGACTGGCCGGCGTTACCTGGTACCGCTTAAGTATCTTCTTCTGCCTGTATTCCGAAATCACCAGAGGAAGCCCCATAACACCGCCAGCGCAGACCGCTATGGCAGAAACTGCCCCGAAGGACTGTTCCAGAAATGTATAGCCTGCCCCCGGATAAGCGGGCCGGCTGCCGAAAATGATTCCCAGCAGGGCTATGACCACCAGGGGCATGCAGATGGCAAAGATAATCATATCCATGCCCCTGATAGATAATTTAAGTTCTGTTTTCAGTATGGTATAAAAATCGTTTCATCTGTTTTCTTCCTCCTGTGTCCACCACAAATACGCATCCTCCAGGTTACTGTAAGGGCTGTTATCCACTGCCTCCTTTACGGTTCCTTCAAAGACAAACATTCCGTCCCTCAGGATACCGATTTGATCGCAGAGCATCTCCACCTCATCCATGAAATGGGATACAAGACATATGGAAAGGCCCTTATCCTTCATTTCCAAAGGCATTTCCAGACCTCCCTGCGGGATTTTGTATCCAGCCCTGTTGTCAGTTCATCTAAAAACACCACCCTGGGACCTGGTATGAGCGCCAGTATAATAAAAGCCTCTGCTTCTGCCGCCCGACAGCTGGTTTTAACATGGAATCCGCCTTATCCTCCAGCTTAAACTGCCGCAGCAAATCCCTGTAATCCGCTGTTTTCTCATACAGACAGGCAGTCTCCTCACAGAGCTCCCTCACCTTAATGCGGTCCGGATAACTTGCCTCCTGAAACTGCACCCCCACCTGCTCAAACAGGTGTCTGCGCTCTGTCACCGGGTCCAGCCCAGTATCCGCACTTCTCCCGAATCAGCCCTCCTGGTCCCCAGTATACATTCACGTTCTTTCCCGCACTGTTGGCTCCCAGCAGTCCATATATTGGCCCGTCCGGATCGTAAGGTTCAGGTTCTCTATCACTTTTTTTCCGGAATAGGACTTGCTCAGTCTGTTACTGCCACCGCCTTTTCCCGGAATGCGGCTTTATGGTTTCGCGGTTTGTGCGGCTTCCACGGTTTTTGTGCGGCTTCCGCGGTTTTGCGGCTTGTGCGTTCACTGCAGTTTTCCCTGCCTTTCCTCTGTTCTTCCCGATTAGTCATCTTCCTGCCTCCTATTTCACTGTGTATCGGTCTATGTTATAACTGTCTTTTTCACAGCTGTTCCGGCGGTTCATCTCTATCAGCTTCCCAATCTGCGACTCCACATACCCTGCATTCTCTTTTGCCTCTGCCAGGAAGTGAGAAGCTTATCACAGGCAGTGATAATATCGTCGTCCTCTCCGGGTGTATCAATGATTTTCCGGATATTGACAGACGGATTTCTGGATAAGGCGTTTAGCATCCGCAGAATGGACGAGAGGGAATAGTTGGCGCACCGGAGGGAGCGTATGATGGTCAGCCGCTGCATATCCTCCTCCGTATAGACCCGGTAGCCGTTGGCCATCCGCCTGACGGAAAACAGGCCGTTTAATTCCCAGTTCCTGAGCGTGTCAATGGTGACGCCCAGGATACCGGCCGCCTCCTTTCTTGTATACACGGTCTGTTCCCATTATTTCCGGTACACGGCTCCTTGCTGCCGGCCAGCAGCCTTGTGCATATCCTGACAGCCTCCTCCGCATGTTTTATTTCCTGTTCCACCTGGTCACGGTAATGCTGCGTCAGCTTTAATGCCGTCTCAAAATCCCCTGATGCGGAAGTCTTAATGATGGTGACTGCCTGTTTTCTCAGTCCGTTCTCAGGACCTCCACCCGCAGGGCCGCCCTTGCCAGCGAACTGCTCCACATGAAGCTCCGTAAAAAATCCTGTAGCCGCTCTGCGTCCTTTCTGCTTTTGGAATCAGCCCGTACCTTTCATACAGACGTACGGTGTTCACATGAATGCCGAACATCCTTGCCAGATCCACTGTCCTGTATGTGTTCATAAAAGATGCACCTCCTATTCTTTTTATACCACAGCATTCATCCCTGATGTTATAGTGTAGGGTTTCCTTCCGGCACCTGGGCCTATGCGCTATTTTAAGAGCAAATAAAAACCAGCCTGTTCCGGCTGGTTTTATTATTTTTCCCACCATGGCTCAGCGCACTAAATCTCGCTGATATAATAATACACAATGCTTATATAATCCTCCGGTTTCTGAAATCCAGTTTCAGGGCCAGGCTCCCTGATTCTCCCTGAATTGGTCCCATAACACCTTCTGGGCAGCGTATGACTTGTTGAGATCCCGCCGTTTTCCATCCGGAAAGATGGCATTGACTGCACCGCTGCACTGGTTCACAATCTGCAGAAATCCATTCATGTTCAATATATTTAGTTTTATCACAATCCAACACCTCCCGGAATATGCAGCCCCTTTCATGACCGTGGGAGGAAGGCGCTATCCCTTCTTCCTACTATCATTATAGTGTATCATATTCCCTGAAGATATCGAATTTCTGTCATCTTGTGTCACTATTCTGCCATTTCTGACGATACTCTTTTCGGACTGCATCCCATACTGGTTCGGAATACCCTGCCGAAGTAGCTGCTGCTTCCCAGGCCGCATATATGGCATATGCTGGTGATGGGTTCGTTTCCCTCAGACAGCATCCAGCATGCCCGCTGTAAACGGAAGCTGGTCACGTACTCTACCGAGTCATGTTCAGGCAGTCCCGAAACACCCGGAAGCACTCGCGCTCACTGATGAAGGCAGATGCCGCAATCTCCTTCACCGACAGCTTATCCCCGCAGTGTTTGTGGATGAACGCCAGCATTATCTTAATCTTCTGGTTTGACCGGCTGTTGTATTTGGGGCTTTTCTCCATGGTCTCTGTCAAGGCAAGAAGGCCGCACCATATCTCAGACAGGACCGACCTCAAACGGATTTCGTAGCCGCAGTCGTTCTCTGATATCCGGAAGGACTGCCGGAGGGCCTCAAAACAGGTACATGGGACGGCTGGTCCGTACAGCCCGATTATCTCTACATGGGATGCCGTCATAAGGGGCGACACGTATTTCCGGTCAATGATGCTGTTGCTCTGTCCGCTGATCAGCAGCGGGTTAAAGATATGAAGAAGTGCGGCGACTGAACCTTCCCCCGTCCTTTGCCCTGGACATATGAAGCACATTTGAATTCAAAGCCCCCTGAGCCAGCCGTAAAACAGTCTTTCCATGAGGCGTGTCATATTCCAGACTGCCCTGCTCCATGTAAAACAGCTCCGCTTCTTTGTGCCAATGCCAGGGGACTGTCTTCCCGCACTTGTCCAACTCCACATAAGAGGCAATATAAGGGAACCCCGCCGAGATTCCCGGCAGTTCCTCTTCATAGCTGCCCGGTTTAAACTCTACCTTACGAATTATCTTCATATTACCCTCCTGTTCCGGGACCTTATTGCCGGGTGTCTGCACTCTCCAGAAATATCCTGACCTCCTGATATTCCCGTCCCATAAACTCCTTTACACTGCCGGAAAATGCCTCCGCATTTCCCTCGTCCAGATACCGGCCGGCCTGAGCCACCATATCATTATATTCCATATGAAACTCCCTTTCCCCTCAGGCGCAGCAACGCAATGGGATACCCCCATACAATCAGTTCCCTCAGCTTATTGTAACACTCCTTTACCAGATTCAGCCTGCAGTTCTCCGCAATAAATGTCAGCACCACCTCAAAGATCTTATAACTATTCCTATTCTTCCCGAGCTGCCGGACATCGTACTGCAGCTTTTCCACTGCATCCGCCGGTGCATTCTCCAGCGTATATTGGACCACCGGCTTAATGGTCAGCGTCATCAGCTGCAGGCTGTCAAGATACAGTTTCATGCCTTCCTGATTTCCGGATTTGCCAGATCCGCCTTTTTCCGCCTCAGCCAGGACCAGGTTTCCTTGCCCTGGAGGGACCTGGTTATCCCCATGCTGTCAAGTATGGACAGGCTGCGCCTCACGGTATTAAACGATACCTCGTAACGCTGTGCCATACAGGGAAGTGATGGCAGGTAGGTTCGCGGGGGTAATCCCCTCTCTCTATCTCCCTGAGAATGCGGGACACAAGTGTATATCTCATCTGGGGACGTTTACGGTAAATGTTCCAGTAAAACGGAACCTGCTCCATATCTCCCAAATCGAACTCATCCTGTGCCTGTGCTATAAAGACAGCAAATCCGCTGTGATACGGCCGTACAACGTCTCAAAGGTCTGCCCCAGCAGTGAAATGACCCTCCTCCCTGGACAGTCCTCCAGCTCCTGATCCGTCAATACCGCCTGGTCTTTTCTGACCATCAGATAAGCAAACCTTATATAACGCACAGTCTCCCAGTAAAGATTCAGGAACAGCCGGCTGTCGGCGCCTTGAATACCAGTATATATAACTCTGCCGGCATGGATACAGATTCCACGGACAGGTGCTTCGCCATATTATCTAAAAAGCGTTTCCAATCCTCATCGCTCCACCTCATAAGACATTCCCCGCCACAGCGGCTCAAACAGCAGCTTTCCGGACAGAACCCAATCTGCTATCCCGGCTTTCCTGGATACGAAATATCTGGCTGCACTTTCCCGGAACCCGGCGGGTCCGGCCTTATAAACCACCACGGGCGCTGTTCTGGGATTCTACCCTTACATATCCTCCTTTTTCCCAGCAAAGCCAGGCCGGCTCTTACAGTTGCCTGCGCCAAATGAAACATCTGACAGATTTTGTTAATGGACGGAAGGCTCTCTCCATATTTATAATATCCATATAGTATCCTGGCCTCAAAATATTCGTACACCAGCCTGTTTTAAACCGCTGTCAGCTCTCATTCTTTTACCTCAAATATTTATATAGCATCTGTTCCAGCACACTGGCGTCAATGGGTTTTGCAAAATGCGCTGTCATCCCGGCGTGAAGGGCATTCTGCACATCCTCCGCAAATGCATTGGCAGTCATGGCTATAATGGGTACGGAGGCCGCATCCTCCCTGTCCAGGGCGCGTATGGCCCTTGTGGACTCATACCCATCCATCACAGGCATCTGCACGTCCATCAGAATCATGTTATAGTAGTGCTCCGGCACCTGCTTAAACCGTTCCAGGGCTTCCTCCCCGTCACAGGCTTCCTCCACCTCCACCCCCATCTCTTCTATCAGGGTTCCTGCAATCTCACGGTTCATCTCATTGTCCTCCACCAGAAGAACCCGTTTTGCCTGTAAAGTCTGATTTGCCCGTAAACCGCTCCATTGCACGGTTTCCTTTTCTCCGCTGAGCTCGCTGAGCAGATAGCAGATTTTGGACCTGTAAAAGGGCTTTTGCCAGAAATGCAGATACACCGGCTTCCCTGGCCTCTGCCTCAATCTCCGACCAGTCATATGCGGTCAGCACGATAACGGGAATTTCTCTTCCCACCTCCTGCCGGATACGCCGCGCCACTTCCACCTGTCCATCTCCGGCATCTTCCAGTCCACAATGACCAGGCGGAAGGGATCGTCTGAACCTTCAGAGCCAGTACCCGTCTTACCGCCTCAGCGCCTTTTTGACAAACTGGGGCCGCAGTCCCATATCCTCTAAAAGCTCCGACGCATTTTCACAAGTCTGCTCATCGTCATCCACAATCAGGCAGTGTATGCCTACCCATTCCTCAGGCACCGCCTCAGGCGCTGCATCCTGGAACTGCAATGGAAGAGCCACCGTAAACACAGAGCCTTCCGGGACCTGCTTTCTACTCTGATATCACCGTTCATCAAATCTGTCAAATTCTTTGTGATAGCCATTCCCCAGTCGGTACCGGTTACCCGGCTGTTTGTGGAGTCCTGGGCCCGCTCAAAGGGCTGGAACAGTTTGCTCATAAATTCACTGCTCATGCCGATCCCAGTGTCAGCGCACCGGAACACATAACGCCCATATCCTCTGCCGGCGCCTTGCTCCTGCCTTACCTCCACATGAACACTCCCCCCTTCCGGGGTGTATTTGGCCGCATTGCTCAGGATATTAATATATATCTGGCGGATACGCAGGGAATCTCCCACCACTTCCTCATTTTTCAGCCCCTTCAGATGCACGTCCATCTCAAGGTGTTTGGCTCTGCCTGCGGACGCACCAGCCCGCGGATTCCGTCACCAGTTCTGCCAGGTTAAAGGGTTCCTCTCCTGTATGGATAGTTTCCCGCTTTCGATTTTGGACATGTCCAGCACATCGTTAATCAGGCTTAAGAGATGCTTGCTGGACAGGCTGATTTTCTTCAGGCATTCCATCACCCGTTCCCTGTCATCCAGGCGGGTGCTTGTAGCCGGTCATGCCCACGATTGCATTCATCAGGAGTGCGGATATCATGGCTCATATTGGACAGGAACTGGCTTTTTAGCCTCGCTGGCCGCCCTGGCGTTGTCCAGGGCGCTCTGAAGAGCGCTGCGTTTCTGCTCCTCCTCATAGCGCTGCTCATCAATACGGCGTGAATCAGGATTGCCAGTTTATCCCCGGAATAGGGGTTGTCCACATGAATGATCTGCATAGAAACCCAGTGATACCTGCTGTCTCCAAGCATCTGTCTCACATCCAGAAACACCTCCATTTTTTCTCCTGTCCCAGAGTCTTATTCAGATTCTCTGCCGAGAAGCGGCGGCAAAAATTCCTCCAGGTGCTCCGGATGAATGGATGGCCACATACTCATAGAGCTGGCTGTAGGATTCCTTGGTTCCCAAGCTCCAGCATCAGGCCCGGTTTTACATAGATAAAGTTCAGCGAATCCCTGGTCAGATTCAGACTGATAATCACCGGTAGGCATTGGATATAGCTCCCACCAGGGTAAGGCGTTCGTGAAGCTTCTCCCCGCTCCGCTGCCTCCTCTCTGCCAGCTTTTCGTCCGTGATATCATGAAAAGCGGAAATCAGTACCGATTTCCGTTTTCATCCAGGGTCCCTCCACGATTCCGGCTGCCCAGAAAAATCCATTATCCAATGTAATCACACGCACTTCAAAGATGTTCTTTCTGCCGCTGTCCGCTGTGTCCTTAAACAACTGTACCAGATTTTCATAGTCCTCCTGGTGTATCACATCCCGGAGGCTTTTTCCCTTCATTGCTTCATTGGACGCGCCCCTCCTGACAGCGGAACAGTCTCGCCCTCCTGGTTCATAAGCAGGAAGTCATATGGAGCTTCCACGGACATCAGGCGATTCCTTCCGGCACCGCATTGTACTGACGGCTTATGTAAACGGCCTGATTCTTTAATTTTTCCGGTTGGTCCTGTTGGCATAGCGCAGATAAAATACCAGAAGCAGTGCAATCCCCAGTAAGATACAGCCTATCAGGGTAAAGAACGCATGAGTATCTCATTGGTCTGGCATTTACCACGCTCTGGAATTATGGAATCAAATACCAGTCAGATTGGTTTTAAAGGCGTATAACAGAATACGGTGGCCTCTCCCTGGTAGTTAAAGGTGGCCCATCCGTATAGGAACTTTGAAGAGACCTTTGGCAAACTGGTCCAGGAGCTCACGGCTGTTTTGGGTCTCCGAAGCATATCAAACAGATTCTGCACTGTTTTATTGCTGTTGGGGTGGGGAGAGCGAATCAGCACATCCCCTGATTTGACCACATAGGAGAAGCCGGCATTGTTATAAAGCGACAGGGTGAAGCTGTCTACAATACGATCCACCTCATACTCCTTTACCAGGTATCCCCGCACCCCTGTCTTTCAGTGTGACTCCACAAACAGGTCAAATACATTGACACCGTTACACTGCTGGATATGGGGGTCAATGATGCCGTTGCCCCGGTCGTATCCAGCAGCACAGCTTCCGCTGCTTTTCGTCAATCCCTGAGCCTGAGGGAATACATACTCCGTCCTGCAGATACAGACTGATCCTGTTTTCTATCTGTGCATAATTATCCATAAGGAGTTCAGTTCCTCCCGCTGCCCGGAAGCAAATTCCCTCAGGTTCAGCGTGACGGTACCCATGGACTGGTAATCGTCCATCAGCTGCCTTCAGGGTATTACAGCCCTGCTGGGTCTCTCTAATGGTCTGGACAGACTGTTTCCACAGCTCCTCCCTTCACCTCATGGATGAATAAGAAAAGTCAGAATGCTGAGCACAGCGCCCACCCAAAAAAACAGCCGCCATGGCAATCTTCTTCTTTATGCTGGTACTGTTCTTATCCATTACCATCCTCCCTTCTCCCAGCGGCTTCCTGGTCCATCCATTTCATGGTATCTTCCAGTTCTTCCCTTTCATCAGACGTTCTGATGCCCCGGCTGTCAGTTCCATATAGGAAAGTTTCCAGAAGCGCATCCGTCCCTACGCGACAGTCCTTCGGACTGGTAGCAGGAGACAATGGGCTGTATCTCTTTACAGACGATGGAAACCATCCGTTAAGGGGCTAAAGTGAAGACTGCTGGTCCGCAAACTTGTATGTTTTCAGACCGCGTAAAAAAAATTCCACAAAGGCAGGGCTTCATCTATATGTTCACTGGCCTATTGACGCTCAGCCTGGTATCCGCATTGATCACTACCAGTCCGCCATCCTCCAGCACAGGATAAGGCGCCACCACAAAATCAAAATCAAGGGTCCATCCCCCCACCCGGCCTGCTGCCCATGCCCCGGCAGCATGAAGGTGATTCCCCTTTACAAATTCCTCCAAATCATCTGAGGTTTTCCGGGTCTCCAGTGCTTTCCCTGCATCTACATAGCCATTGTCAATAAACTCCTTAACCAGAGAAAAACCGGGGGGTCATGCAGAAACTCAGCTGTTCTTTCCCTTCATTCAGGTGTCTGAACATCTCATCTTCCGGTTTTCCTGATACGCCGAATAAAACTCCGTCCAATTGCCAGGGTCTTAAGGGATATATCATTATTGGCAATAACAGGGTAATGCCCTGCTCTTAAAATAACTGCATACCTGCCTCCACTCCTGAAGGTTCTCCGGCAGCTTCTGCTTATGTTCCTTCAGCAGCTTCTTATTACAGTAAAGCCCAAAACCTGACACAGTGGGTGGAACCCAGTAAATCTTTCCATGCTCATCCATCTGCCAAGGCATACGGTCACTGTAGTCCTGAATGGTTTTAAGGCCGGATAAATCCACAAGCTGTCCTCTGGACTGCATTTCCAGCAGAACATCGTGGTTCACCATGAATACATCGTCACCCTTTCCCCGCGTCAAAACGCTTTCCCAGGGCTATCAGTATTCATTTCCCTTAAGGCTTTTAGGATACCCGGATGCCGGGATTCTCCTTCATGAAATCCGACAGGGATTTCCTATAACCGTCGTTCCGGCTCATATTTATTTCCGAAAAAGTGATTGTGGTAACATTCTCATTGGGAATGTCGAAATTAACAACC
>VOFH01001872.1_pt1 | contig 13847 bp, 31 predicted proteins | sample 5384091 | NCBI WGS metagenome assembly VOFH01 (sample SAMN12384727, study PRJNA508395) | human gut metagenome | isolation source: healthy gut G | host: Homo sapiens
AGAAGACGGGGCAGCCGGGATATCAACAGGATCTCCACCTGTTCAAAATCCCTCTCAGCACACCTTCCTGGGCTGAGTTCCATAATGCCCAGAAACAGTGATACCGACAGCACGGCCAGTAATACGGCCAGAAGGATGGTTAGAGTCTTTGGTTTTATTTTAGGTTCCTCCTCTCAAGCTATGTACGGAGGCTTTAGTTAGTTTGTACTAACTAAAGTGGTAAAAAATACAACACGCAGATATCCCATCACATGCATACTGGACTACTATGATTCTCACGCGCGCTGCCTGATTATCATAACACAGAGAGTTAGTCATGGGCAACTCCATAAAATGCACAAACTTTTCTCAATAACAGAAGGAAAAAACGGCGATTTCTGGTAATGGAAATCGCCGGAAATAAAGAGCAGGGATGCGAAAAGCCATTTGCGAGCTTTTCGCATCCCTGTCTGCTCATTCCGTTTATTCCCTTCTATTCTTCCAGCTTCATCAGGGTAATCACGATGTTCTCCGCACCCACTTCTGTTTTGCGCTTTACGATGTCCTCAATCTGGGCTCGCTGAGGATCGGTAATGCTGGAGGCGTTGATAACGACATCGACCTTTCCGCTGGTAATGCTGACAACCGGATCGGAGAAGCCCTTGGCCATCAGAAGAGTCTCCGCGGCGTTCTCTTTTTCGGAAATTGCAGTCATGTCGATCATTTCCTGAATCGCTTCCTGTTTGGCTGCCTCTTCGATGTTCTCATTGTTGATCAGATTCATCAGGGTCTCTTTGTTCTTGGCACGGACCTGTTCTCTGCTCAGCTGAACGTTCGCTATGTAATCTGACACATTCATACCACTGGTTAAGACTGCTTCCCCCGGATTTTCCAGACCGGTTTCCGTGTCACTGGACGCTGCGTCATTCGCTGCCAGCTGTCCGCCTTCTGCCGCCGAATTGTCGGCTGCATTGGCCGTGTCCGCGGCTGCATCTCCCGCCACGCCTTCCTGATTGCTGGCCGCCGCGCTGCCGGAGCCGTCTGTATCCTGAGCGGCCAGGCTTTCATCACTCGGATCATTGTCAAGGCTTGCAATCTCCTGGTAATTGCCGGGATCGCCTGTCAGCGCCTGGTTCTCGGCCAGAATGTCCTCATCGGATATATCTGTCACACCGGCCTCATACACGTCGGTTCCCGACGCCATTTCCTGTTTTCCTGCGTAGTTTAGATATCCGGCAGCCGCGATCATGACCGCCAGCGTTGTGATGATAATCTGATTTCTTCTGAACAGTTTTTTCATATTCATTTTCTTTGGGGTTCCCGGGACTTTAGATTCTCTGATATCTTTTAAGCTTCTCATTCCTAACACTCCTTTTTTATTCCACCCTCTTTAATACTTTTATTTTATGTGGCGGCAAGTCAAATAATGCTTCCATCGCGCCTGAAATTTCAGCTTTTACAGTTGGACTGCCTCCGCCCTGGGCGCTGATGATGATTCCTTCTATTTCAGGGCGGATTTCTTTCTCCACGATCGGCGCCGTGTTTTCCCCGGATCCGGTCAAAATTGTACTTTCCTGCTGTTCTGCGCTGCTACTCTTCCTCGTTCCGCCGCCGCTGTCCTGTTCCTCCGTGCTGGAGCTGCTGGTATTTTTATCTACACGCAGCACCTTCTCCTCAGAAGATTTGAGCACGATCATGACATCAACAGTTCCGACGCCATCCACCGTCTTTAAAATCTGCTTTACCCGCTGTTCCAGCTGCTGTTCATAGGTACGGTCCGCATTTGCGGCCGCGGCCACCGGTTCTCCCGCCTCTGTCACCAGACCTTCCTGTAAGACAGCTTCCGTTCCCGAAGCGGCGTCTTTCATCATCTTCTTTTCCGTCTCCGGACCGGATGGAATCGTGAGGACCAGGAGCAGAAGTCCTGCCGCCAGCAGAATCAGCCATTTATCCTTACCCAATTTCCAGTTGAATTTCAATGTCCTGTTCCTCCAAATCATAATATTCTGAAATGCGCCGTCTTAAACCTGCCAGAGCAGAATTTTCTTCCTGCCGGTGATCCGGCTGCCCCGCCGCTGCGCCGGCCGGTTTCGTTATCTCTCCGGCGGACGTTCCTGTTTCTGCACCGGCTGCGGCCGGATTTCTTTCTCCGGCTTTCTCCGACACCTCTGTGCTCCCGCCGCCGAGTTCCACGCGGATCCGTTCCACAGGTTCCACTGATTCAACCGGCCTGATTTTGGTATTGTTCCCCTGATCCGTCTGTCTGGGCTGTCCGGAGCAAGGCGGAGGCTGACGGATACCACGTGACCGAACCTCGCATTCTTTTCATCCCCGTCAATGAGAGCCTTCGCCTTCACACAGACAAATCCCGACGATTCTGCCATGGTACGCAGGTCATGCTCCACCGCCTCCTCGTACTGGCTCACCATACTCTTTAAACGGAACGCTTTTCCATATCTGAGATCTGGGCCGAAAGCTCCGACGCCTCTTTCTGAAAGCTGATGGCTTCGAAGTAATAGGCCAGTTTGTCATCCAGCCGGAGTCCCCCCGTAAACGGCTTTAAGACCAGCAGAATGAGCACCATGCCCGCAAACAGCCGGAAATATTTTTCATACTTCTTATCGGGAAGAAGATTGGTTACCACTGTCATAAAAATCAGATAGTACGTGATATTTCTGATCCACTCATAGATACCTTCCATGTCAATCACCCTGCGTAATACGTTACATTTGTGGAGGCGCATACCACTGCGACAGTCACTACGAACAACGCACAATGGCGGAGGCCAATGGACAGCAAATTTTATGCCCTCGGGCCATGTCCGAGATGCAGGATACAATCCGTTTATCGCATACCGGCTGCAGGACAGCTGCCACGCACTGATACAGAATCATGAGAATCACCAGCTTCAGCATGGGAATCAGCGTGATAATCACCAGAACCACCACCCCGGCGGCACCCATGGTATTCTTTACAAGGACGCCTGAACCAATCACCATCTGCGTCACGGCGCTGGCCCCCTGCCCCACCCCCGGTATGATTCCGATCAGTTTCTGAACCGCTCCCGTTTTCATGGAATCCACGTGGGGAGCACCAGCCCCTGAATGAGGTGAAATCCCAGAACAATACCGACCATTGTCTTTAGGCTCCAGGTGATCACATCATTTAAGAGATCCGTCAGCTTCGACAGGATGTCCTCCTTTGCAATATGGCCTGCCATGACGAGAAGCGCGTAGACCTTCACCATGGGCAGAAGAACCGAGCCGGTAATGGTCTGAGCCACCGTGATGGCAAACAGCGTAAATTCATAGGAAGCGACTGCCGATACGCTTCCCCCCGCGAATGCCGCCGCCAGAAAATACGCCGGCATCAGCGCCTTCATAAATCCCAGAATCTGATTCACCACACTGCCTGCGATGGTAATACTCGTAAAAAAACTGGCTGCCAAATAGGTAAACAGCAGCAGATAGGTGACGAAAAAGCCTGTCTCCGATATCTGGCTTCCTGTAAAAACATTGGAAAAATTGCTAAACACGGCGCCGATAATTCCAAGAATAATAATCTGCCCCATCATATGGCTGTTGTTTCTGACTTCCGAAAACAAGTGCGTCACGAATGCTCGTACCGATCTGCCCCATCACATCTCCCAGTCTGCCCGCCATGATGTCCTTCATCATTTGTTTAAATGACAGGTTCAGCCGCTCGTTCCCTGTGCATTAATATAATCCTGGATTTCCGACAGATCATACTGTTCAGATCCATGGAGACCTCTTTTGTCTCCGCTTCATCCACCGTCTTCCCGGAATCGACCGGAGATTGTCCACCATGCTCTGCCGCAAAGCTTAGAAGCCAGCGCACAGTCTGCCTTCGGAGAACACGCCCCCGGTTCCGGCCAGAAGGAGTGCCAGTACCAGTAAAACAGCTGTTTTTAACAGACGCCCCTTCATGACAGAAATACCTGCAGTGTCTCGATGAGGGCCAGAAGAATCGGCATGCTGACGGCAAGCACCGACAGTTTACCAAAGATTTCGATCTGTGTTCCCACAGCGCCGTACCCGGCATCTTTGCAGATTCCGGCGGCAAATTCTGCCACATAGGTGATCCCGATCATTTTAATCAGGGTGGATAAGTACACACTGTTGATCTTAATATAAGACTGAACCTGTTTGATGGTATCCAGAATTGTAGTCAGCTTTCCGACTCCGTAAAAAAAGATGAAAAATCCGGCTGCCATCACCAGATAGATACCGTACTCTCCCTTCATTCCCTTCAGTGCAACAGCCAGAAGGACTGCTGTGATACCGACTACGGCTATGGTCACTACCGTCATATTCTCACTACCCCTACAATGCAAACAGATTTTTAATGGTTTCAAACAGCTGATAAATGTAAGGCACCAGCCAGAACAGCACCAGGATTAAACCCGCGAGACTCGTTAAAAATGCCTGTTCTTCCCGCCCGCTGTGCTTAAGTACCTGGCAGATGACGGAAACCAGGATTCCAACCGCCGCTATTTTGAATATCAGATTGACCCCCATGCTATCCTCCTTATACACACTTGTTTCGTCCGCATCCGGACTGCCCCGCATGACGCTTCCGCCGTCGGCGTATTAATACATCATAATCGTTAAGAAGATTCCGCCCATAATACCAAGGCTGGTATAGAGACGGCTTCGCTCCTGCTTATGCTCCCTTAAATATCCGATGGTTAAATCCAGCTGTTCCAGATAGAGAAGAATCGTCGCTCCTGCATTTCCAAGTCTAAGATAACCCAGCTGCTCCCCAGTCCTTTTAAGCTCTGCCTGTCCTCTTTGGAGAGGCAGAAGGCTTTGGAAGCTTCTCGATCTCCTCCTGCCAGATATCGTAAAATGGTTCCCCCGCTGTCCCTCCATCCGCCCAGCCACCCGGACAAACAGATCGCCGATCTCGCCTCCGCCCTTCTTCCCCGTCCCTCGAAGCTTTCGGGGAGTGCAGGGCGGAGCGTATACGATCTCTCCCTTCAGCAGGAAGATCATTTTTCTCAAGTGTTCCATGGTTTTAGCCGTTCTCCCCCACTGCCCCGCCAGGAAAGAATCCCATACCGGGCAGGAAACCACGACAAGAACGGCTCCCAGCAGTCTGATTCCGTGTTAACCATATGCCATGCACTCCTCGCTGTTCCATCTCTTTCCCATACGGTGAACCTCCGCCTTATAGAGCTGGGTTCGCGGGAATCGTAGATCTGATCGATATTTCCGATCTTTCCTTTATTATTCAGCACAATATACCGCTCGAAAATCCGCTCCTCCACCAGCCTTCTGAGCACCGGCTTCTGTTTCAGATCATCGATGGAGCTTCCGTGCACTGTGGCAATCAGCTTGCATCCGCAGTTCATTACGTATTCCACGGCCTCTCAAATCTTCCCTGCTGCCTATTTCATCAACGGCAATGACCCGGGGGACATGGTCCGGATCAGCATCATCATGCCCCGGGCCTGGACAGCAGTCGGGAATATCGGTGCGGATCCCCAGCTCATTCTGAGGAATCCCCTGATAACAGGCGCCGATCTCCGACCGTTCGTCCACCACTACCGTCATGCCGGATGAGCCTCCGTCCCATTGGAAATCTGCCGGATCAGATCGCGAAGCAGCGTCGTTTTACCGCACCGGGGCGGGGAAATAATCAGGGTGTGCAGAATCTCTTCACTGTCATAGAGATACGGCAGCACCGGGGAAGCACAGCCCTTCACCTGGTGGGACAATCTTACATTAATAAAGGATATAAACTTCATCGTCTTAATTCCCGACTCATCCAGAATCGTTTTTCCTGCCACGCCGATACGGTGTCCCCCTGGATGGTAAGAAATCCCTGTTTCATCTCTTCCTCAAACGCATACAGGGAATAATTGCTCATGTATTCCATGGTTTCCTTTAACTCGTTCCGGCTCACTAAGTAGGCGTCCCGGCAGTCCCGGCTCAGCTGGCCCAAGCGGCTTATGTAGTATTCCTCGTTCTTGTAAACCATTAAAAGCGGTGCTGCAACCCCGCAGGCGAATCTCCTGCACTTCGTCAAAGTCTTACGGCAACCCGGGTTAGAATCTCTCTTATATTCTTCGAAAAGATTTTTATGAGCTCGTCTTTTTTTCTCCACCTTCATCCCTCCTCTTACCTCAATATATGTGAAGGGGACAAATTATGACGGGGAATTATTTTCATTTTCAGAGGTATATGGTATGATAGCTGTATGGAATACCGTAATAACAGGAACCATCGAATGTCACTGAGCCGAAGTGATTCAGGTTCGGAGCACAGCGAAAGGAACATATATGAAGAATAAGCTGCTGCCCGGCCTTATGCAATCGCCCTGGGCCTTTTAACCTCCGCATGCCATATGGACCGGTTTGACGAACAATACTGCAGTCCTTTCACGAAGAGAGCCAGGCGGAAACCGGTCTCCGGCTGAGGAAAAATCAGACGCAAAGATCAGGCTCTGATCCGGCAGATCATGTTTCCATCGGGACTGAGAAGTCGAAAGATACCCGAAATGGACTTTCATTCTTTTCATTGTTAAAGCTGCTCTAAAATTAAACGCTGAAAAGCCTGATCTAAAACCGGTATTTCCAAGGCCGGCGACATAGGACTGCCATATCCTTTTCACTGGCACAGGATTGGAAAGAGTCTGACAGTCTGACCTGTCATTTCAGACTCAGGATAGTCAATATGAAAGCAGTTGGAACGGAACCGCCGACGCCGTAATTAATACGGAGAGCGGGAAATAACGTACAGCATCATGCGGAATTCTTTGGAACGCAATCAGGAAAAACGGGACATGCAAATTACCTTTCATTTAGACGAAACAGTGCCTTATATTGCAGTTGAGGGGATCCCCGTCTGGAAGGAGAGTACTATTCATTTCAGGATTCCTTCAGCCGTCGGATGAATTCACCCGCTATCTGGGAAATGCTGATCTGTATCTATACCCAACCGAAGACCTTAAGCTGCTCAGAAATAGAAATTTATGCGGCTCATGGACGGAAATTTGATTGGAGAGCCTCAATCAGTATTTTTCCGCTCAAGCGTGGTATCGCGGACTTCTGGAACCGAACGCATTTTCAGATGCCGTGCTCTCTGACATTGAAAAGAAGAATATTACGCTGATTCCGGGAATTGGAAGAGATTCCTTACAATGAAAGGAACACGATAGATGGCATTCAATATGGCAGGCGAGTGGGACCGGCTTCCGGTGGCACCATATCTTTCTTATTTGCATCCGGGCCGGGAAACCGGGCTGTCTGCCGACATCAAAGGCTGGGGATATGGGCGTATATTACTGCGCCCCGGTTCCATCTCCATTCCCTTCCATCACACAGGAGCAATTTTCCCAGGTCCAAAACGGCGGGAAGTCGAACTCGTTCTAAATGCACTGACTGGCAAAAGCCAGGATGCTATCCCTGAATCCCAACGCCGGGCCCAGCGGTTCAAACGGCTATTTGACGTATGACAAAGGTATGGATCCCTCCCTTACGGCAATGAGGCGGCGATCACCGCGGATTTAGAGAACTGGAACGTATACCCTGTGGGAGGACAGTGACGATACGATTATGAAAACGGTCTATGAGGGGCAATATTTATATCCTCAAAGGCGCCGTCACAGGCACCTATACCAACCTTGCGGAAGCATCTAAAACTCAGAAGAAATATACGCCGGAGAACCGGTTGAAGAAGGCAAAGGAGGCTTCGGCTGAATATACCGTATACGGTAATGATCTTTACTATAATGAGAAAAGGGTATTTTACAGCATTTATTATCTTGGTGATTAGGTAGAAAAAGGAAATTGGATAAAAGGACCTTCGGATATGGTGATCTGAAGGTCCTTTAAGTGAAAATCAAAGTGTTTGTGGGACATATTTTTTTTTACAGATTGGTTGACATTAGTATGATTTTCCATATGGTTTCAATCTACATCTCCCGCAGGAGATGACTCCGTGAACAGGGCGTCCGACTTAATGGATAATTTCAATCCCACATCTCCCGCAGGAGATGACTCTTAAAAACTAAGTTTCTAGTTGTTTCCATTCGCAGATACATAATTTCAATCCACATCTCCGCAGGAATGACTCAAATAAGTCAACAGGCAAGATTGACCTTTCATTCTAAAATTTCAATCCACATCTCCCACAGGAGATGACTCAGCAGGGAAGCGGCATGGACAACGGTCACACGATTTCAATCCACATCTCCGCAGGAGATGACTCTTAAGGACATATTCACCCGCCGGAAGTTGCGCATGTACATGAGCAATTTCAATCCACATCTCCCGCAGGAGATGACTCCATATATCTGCATATTATGAAGGGCCATATAAAATTTCAATCCACATCTCCCGCAGGAGATGACTCAATGTAGTCCTGCTGATTGGCTATGGAGAACAGGTATTTCAATCCACATCTCCCGCAGGAGATGACTCGCTATTTGGACGGACTCTTCCTCACGGCGTTTCCGCCGGGTTTTTTGCAATTTCAATCCACATCTCCCGCAGGAGATGACTCGGGATATGTGTACTGTGTACTATTTGACTTAATTTCAATCCCATCTCCCGCAGGAGATGACTCTTTGCATAGTGACTGCAAACTTAATATCAAAGATTTCAATCCACATCTCCCGCAGGAGATGACTCGAAATAAATTTCTTTATAAAAAATGCCTTAGATATTTCAATCCACATCTCCCGCAGGAGATGACTCAGCAATTTTCCCCAATCTCCCCTCCCCAACTCCTCACATCCTTAACTATATTGTACAACAATCCCTTTAAAAATCAATCATCAACTCCATATTCCCCATTTTCCCCCCAATTTCCAGTGCGAACCTCCCAGTAATTCTATGTTCACTTAAGGTTCGCACCAGCTACCACCCTTATGCTTCCACTCCTCACAGCTAATTTTCTTCTCAGTCTTTCACAAGCACCTTCACAATCTCGAAATGTACATCGTATGATAGTCTTTATTCGGATAACATTTCTGATCAATTTCCTTATCCAGGAAATTTTCAGCTGGCATGGGATCAGAGTACAGTTTCCGGCAGGACAAAAATCATATTTGCTTCTTCAAAGGCCGTAGTACCATCAATAAAATAAGGGGTCAGCCCGGCTTCTCCGCCTTATCGCAGTCACGTCCGGACTCGTGTTCCGCAGATGTTCAGTGCTTTTTTATACTCCTTGTCATAAAAGACACTGTAAAAACTCATTTGCATCGACAAATTCTTTTGTATAGCGCTGCGGCCGGATATAGGTCGTAACGACATTTTTATTCCACATAATACCCACTCCGCCCCAGCTGGCTGTCATCGTGTTAAATTTCTTCTCGTCACCTGCCGTAATCAGCATCCACTCCGTACCAATCTTTGTAAAAGGATTGAAATTCAGTTCTTCCATTTTCACTTCTTTAAAACTCATATGATATTCTCCTTTTCTCACTGCTGTTTTCGATTCTACAATTTATGATTCATCTCTTCTCTTGAGAATCGTCGCCGCGCCTCTTGAATACATATATTTATCATTTCATCTCTAAAGTCAAACACCAATACTTCCGGACTGTTTTCCCAGCAAAAAACCTCCTTTCTCTCCTCGCATTTCCATGGTCCAAAAATCAAAACAGAATCCCTGCCACTTCTATAATATCCCGCTTGTTCATCTCTTTCCCGAACACTCTGCCCCAGCTGCCCTCATCTCTATTCCATCCGAATCCGACACCTGTCTCATAAATACTATTTTCCAGTAGCACGCGGACTGTCACCTCACCGCTCAACCCGGATTTATTGACGTAAACATCCACATTTCTGGGATCATTCTTCAGAAATGTTCCGACACATTGCCTCAAAATTCTTTGCCGCCGACGTATTGATATAATACCGGTGTACCTACGCCGTTCTTCCTCTTCCAACAGGAGCATGGCAAGTTCCCTTTCGAACGTAGCATTAAACAGGATGCGATCCTCCTCCTTTCCGTAACGGAAGCATTGTAATGCTCCGGTATCAGTTCACCCGTACAGGGGAAGGCTGGAATCTCCGTCTCAAATTCTCCCGTCCTGTTCATGGAACCAAGTGTTTCCCCCTACTCCCAGTTCTGCAGTTTCATTGGCATAATACATTGGAAGTTTCTCAGCACGAAATACGTTGGAAGGCACATGCAGTTCATAAACCACCTCGTCCCCGACCAGTTCGCAGGTGATAGAATTAAGTTCACACCCTTCCCCTGTTCCATCCATGCTCCCAAGCCCCTCCAGCGGTTCTCCCGGTTTTTATAGGCAATCCCTCCGGAATGGACCATATAGCGGCCTTCGTCATAATATTCCACATTACAGATATATGGAGAAAAGAAATCCGCGCCGCTTCCTTTCCATACTGCCACACCTGCCGGATCGTCCTTTCTTCTCTGTCATATGGTAGCGCACACCTCTGGAATAGCTGTCTTTCGCCCTGCTGTAGCTGTCCTTTTCTTTTGGAGCGGTAATGACCGTTATCAAACATCATAATGTCTCCATCCGGGCATACCACCACGCCGTGCTGCTCATAGGACCATTCAAACGGATCCCCCACAGGCCGAAAAATAGTTTTCCACATATTCTTTTCGGCCAGCCTTCCGGATCCCCAGAATCCAGTTGAGGGCTCCTGTTTGAAAGTCAATATTAATCCACCGCATCCTGATGCCGGCCGGAAAGTGTGATGGAATCCGTCTTCTTATCGTACCCACTGCATTGTTATGGAACCAGTCATGGGCCGATGCAGATCCGGAATACGTCGTCGGACAGTCGTAAGGCAGAAGAATCTCCCTTAATCCCAGGTTCTCACAATTTCTCCTGTCTGACGGTCGACGAGAACCAGAACATCTTCCACGGTATCCCGGTCCGGAATCTGGGACAGCATCAGGATATTACCATCTTCCATCTCAAAGGTATCATGGTGGTAACCGCCCGGCAGCCGGTATTCTGTATATTTTTCCGTGAACTCCCATTTCATACACACCGCTCACATAATACGGCAGCTTGATCAGCCGGTCTGTACCGACCAGAAGATGGCCGTTCGCAAAAGCCTTTCATATCAAAGCAGACGTTTACCGTTAAATACCATCTGATATCCCCGCGGTAATCACAGGCCAAAGCATCCGCCTTGAGGTCTGTGTCAGAAAAATCACATTATCTCCCATATGCACTCCGCTGCCCGCGCAGAATGTGGAACCGGTACCTCAGGGGCAAGCGGCTCCAGTTTAATGATGACTTTCTCCACTTTCTCCGCCTGACACACGAGCTCTACCGTATTATCATAGCAGTCGCGTACAGGCCATACACCGGCAGAATATGAACGGTATCCGCCGGAAAGGTATGGCTGATATCGCCTTCCGGCTCCTTTCCCTTTACCGTCAGCGTGACTTCCTGCTTCACGGATGTCTTAAAAAGTATCATCGCCGTCAGCGGAGAGATCAAATAGGGGTTCCCTACTACCAGAGGGCTGGCTGCCGTATACTCTCCGCCTCAAATATATCCAGAAATTTCTGTTCCGCTTCCGCCTGCTGTGTAATCAGGCTTTTTTTCTTCTCATATCGAATCATCTGCTATCCCTTTCTTCCCAGTTATCCCATGCATTTTCTTCTTATACGCCGCCGCTGACTGATGCGGCCACCGCGCCATCCGAGCAGGCTGTCACGATCTGGCGGAGCAGTTTACTGTTGGCATCCCTGCTCCGAAAATTCCAGGCACGGCCGTCTCCATCCGCTCGTTCGTCTCAATATAACCGTGTGATTCCAGAATACCAAGACCGGCAAATGATTCCGTTACCGGCTGAAGACCAATATACTCAAATGCGCCATCTCCGCGGACTGTGATTTCCTCCCCCGTTTTTCTGGAAACCGCGCGCAGGCCGGTAAATACCTCTCCAGGCAGAAATTCTTTGATGTCAAACCACTCGTATACCTCCACATTAGGCAACGCCTTCAGTTTATCGCAGGCTATGGGATCCGCCGTAAGATCAAGCATGGTCACTACCGTTACTCTTTCCGCCATTTCCGCCAGATAGATGGATTCTTCCACCGCGGAATTGCCGCCACCGATTACAATGACAGACTTATCTCTGTATTTGGCTCCATCACAGATGGCGCACCAGCTGATGGATTTCCCCGCAAAATCCAGTTCGTTCCGGCACATGGAAGCATGCGCGGCTTTCGTCCCTGTAGCCAGAATTACAGCCAAAGCCCGGTACGATTTTCCTTCCCCGCATATCAATGTCTTTACGGTACCGCCGCCTTCTTCGCAGTCCTCTATCTCTATTTTTCCACAGTAGCGTAATCGAATTCGATTCCAAGAGCCTGGGTATGCTCAAATACCTGCATTGCCAAATCTGCCCCCGTTGACCGAGGCAAACCCCGGGTAGTTCTGGATTTCATATGTGTTGATGATCTGCCCTCCCGGTGCCAGTTTATCCAGCAAAAGGACGTCGAGATTCGCTCTCTTTGCATAAATTGCGGCCGTCATTCCGGCAGGCCCGCTGCCTGCTATGATCACATCATAAATTTTCATATTCTTCTCCTATCTCAAAAATCCAGTCATCATCCAGTATGGATAAATCAGTACCATCAGGGAAGATAATGCTGAGTATCGTACGGACCGTACAGAATTTCATGGCCTTCTTCATATCGAAGACGTCATAGCTGAACAAAATCAGGAACAGGGCCCATTCATACGGGAAAAACAGCTGTTCTACGCCCCATACAAAGCTGAAGGTAGTTCCAATCACACTGAGTCCCAGCTTCGCCGCGATATCGATAAAGAGCGGTGAAAATGCCGCCATGCCAACCAGAGGAGTCATCATCATATCCGTAATCACCGGTCAGCCAGGCAAATACGATCAGTCCAAAATTCCCCACATTCTGGAGAATCGGCATCATCAGCTCGCTTACAAGCCCTGCCACGCCGACCGCATTGGACATGCTTCCGATCGCCATGGTTGCCACGAAAGAATACCATTGGAAATTTACCTGTTTCATCTTCGATATCTGCGACCTCCACACCCGGAAGAAAGCAGGCAATCACCGCCAGAATGAAAAGCCACCCGGCGTCAAATTCCCGGAAAATACCATTGCGATAACGAGAAAATCAGGATTACTAAAAATTTGATTTCCTTTTCGACATTTTCCGAGAGATTTCGTATTTTTCTTTAAAAATACTCTTTTCCATCGATGAAGCATCCTGTTTAAACAGAATTCGCACCATGAACAAAAGAACGATCAGCCACACAAGCATGACAGGAAAATTGCTGATGAAATACTGAATCCAGCTCACACTGTTTCCGGTTTCCTTTAAATAGGAGTTGACCAGCTGAAGCATTTTCACTTGCAGATAAATACAGCCAGGATAGGTGCAATTGCCGCCACGAAACCGGCAAACATGATGCCGGCCCCGGTATTGCTGTTTTTCGGTATTTTTAACGCGTTATAGATTCCAAAACACAGGGCACAATAGAGTGCGACACGGCCGGTCATGTTGGGACCAAGCCCCACCACGATACCTGACAGCGTGATTCCCGTTATAATCCCATAAGAACCACCCGGATTTGACAATAAAAAAGTATGCGATCCGCTGCATCAGGCCGCTTTTCTCAAAGATTACGGGAGAAGCGTCAGGCCGCCCAGAGACAGCCATACAACCGAACCGGTCCGCGGTGACAGGACGACATTGGCGAGGGGCCACTCCCAAGATCGCTCACACCGTTAAACAGGCCGGAAATATAAACCGGAAGCAGATTCATCGCGGGTCAGGAATCGCCCCGCGGTGCACGAAGAATTTTCTCATTTCCAGTGAAACGGCCTCCCAATACGGAATTACCAAAGTAAAGGATGCAG
>VOFH01003507.1_pt1 | contig 13843 bp, 32 predicted proteins | sample 5384091 | NCBI WGS metagenome assembly VOFH01 (sample SAMN12384727, study PRJNA508395) | human gut metagenome | isolation source: healthy gut G | host: Homo sapiens
ATGCTGGACCGGAAATGACCACCTGCGGGGCGATGACCCGCCGCTCAGTTATATAGTGATAGGAAGTAGCTGCTCAAAGTCTAACATGGAGATTGCTCTCTGGATGGAATAGTCTCTACGTAGATGGCGCTCAGTATCATCCAGGAGATTATAGTAGACACCTGGCATATCTACTATTGCACCAACAATGCCCATGTCGCAAAACAGCGTAAACTGTCCAATCAAAATGCATTTTACCATGAAAGTCGAATATGGAAGTGGTAATGGATACCCGATACAGACCATACGTGATCATTACATCATGAAAGCAATACATTAATACATATTATACTGATGAAAAATAGTAAATCATATAAAACTATAAAAGTATATTCCTATACCAGTAACAAAAATATTGGTATTTTTGTAAAAATGAATAATGGCGTATGGCAAGGCTGGGAAAAATACACGTCTGCTATTTGATTGCATTTCGTCCATGTATTTACCCATTGTATTTTGTCCCAGTAATCGTATATTACCATTGTTGAAACTGAGAACTGACTTTGTACCATCGGTATGCCAAAATGCAATAAAATGTGTTATTACATTAGGATTGCACCTGTTTCGTGGCCGAATTCATCTCGCTGAATATCGCTGCTTAATATCTGGTTCGCTAAATCTATATCGTCTCAGTATTACCGCTCGCGTCAATACGTATTATTGTAGCAGTCCATTATGTATATTAAAACGTCGTATTATACACATCAGAGTAGTCCAGTTATATTTGTGCCATAATCATTGCTTGCGTCGCTATTTTTAAAACCTGAGCAGCCCTATTCGGCCGTCTCTTTTAAATAAAGACTTGCTTCGGTAAGAGAAAATTTGCCTGCTAAATCACTATTTAATTTAGTAACGCTCTGATTAACAGCATACAACGCCGCCATGCTGGCGATCTTATCCGGATCGTTGGTTATCTGATTTCACCACTGCTGCGATCTTTTGCGATTGACATCGCTGTTGCCATTCTGACATTCTCCTCTATTGATATACATCGGTTCCTGGCAAATATCTTCCCCGTGGAAAGAGGCCAAATAAATCATCAGAGAAACGCCGGATATAAAGCCGCTGCAGGGAACAAAGTGTACATCCTCGTAACCTCTATTTTAATTGTGTTTACATTGACCGACAGGGGTGATCATAACTGCTTGATATATAATTCTGGCCATTTATGGCTCCACCACCACCCAGTTGCTCAACAAGTGTCTCATCGTTGATATCATTACGTGATCCGAGTATAAAGGATGTCTTGTAGCCGGAGCTTGCACAAAGGTGTCTATGATATGACCATCTATTTCTGCAATCTCCTCCACTCTCTTTGATATTACCACGGGATAGTTCCCATGCCGCTGATTTAATCTGAACGGGCATTGTCCGCTGCATGGATCATCAGCCGGACGTGGCGCTGTTCACCTGTATCAAATATGATTTTCTGCACCCTCATCCTCCTTTCCCACACTGACAACATGATTCCAGCAGTTCCGCATGATAGGCTGCCGGGAGCACAGCGGCGTAATATACGCCATCTAACAGTTCCGCGTAATACGGCACCTGGCAGCACACGCACACACAGCCGCGATGAATCAACGCAAAACAACATCTTCGCCATATAAGATTGATTCCCCGCTTCATCCACCGCAATTATCTCCACCACATACTCCCCATCTTGGTCCAGGGGACCGGTACTGACCATGTCCCCCTGTGTCTGCTCCATCACTACGTCTACGCCATCAACCCGGCCAAATACACGCGCTACTGCCATGGTATCGCCTCCTTAGTCAGTGACCTCCACGCTGATTACATAGGTCTTGCCTGCGTCTACCGGGTTCGGGGTAATCGTTACGGCCTTGATCGTCGGCGCGGTGGTATCAGCGTCACGGTCCTGGTTACGGTTGTAGACTTACCCGCGGAGTCCGTCGCTACTACAGTGATTGTATTGGCACCGGCTGCCAGTGTGAGTGCCTTACTAAAGCTGCCGTCATCGTTGACTGTTACAGCCTCCGCCGTGCCACTGTTGAGCTTAATCGTCACGGTTACCGGGCTGGAGGTCACGTCGTTGGTCGTACCGGTTACTGCGCACGCTGCTTTGTTAGTGATCAGACCATTTACCGGGGCCGTCACGGACAGTGTGGGCGGTACCGTGTCGATCTTAAAGGTAACACTCTTCTGCGCCGCGGCGTTACCATCGTAATCGGACGCGTCGATCTTAATCGAATGACTGCCATCAGCCAGGGCCGCTGTCGGGGTATAGGTACACTCATACCCGCCGGTGATCGCTGTCTTGGTGATTGCGCTGCCGGTGACCTTGCTGCCGCTGTCGATTGTAATGCCAATCGTATCTGGATTGACGCCAGAATCGTTGTCAGTAACCTTCCACTTGACGGCCGGTTTGTTGTTGATAATCAGCGCACTGGCCGTCGGGTATGTAATCGCGATAACCGGTGCGGTCTTCTCCTTGACCCTAAGTTTCAGCGCTGCCCCCAACGTTGCGTCCTGATCTGTCTTAGTAGTCACGTTGCCCGCTTCGTCCGTGGCTTTGATCGTCACCGGGTAGTAATGTCCGTCGTTATTATTGTAGGACGAGGTGGACGGCGCCGTGATAGTCGCCTCCCACTTTGCTGGTGCTGCTGTTATATGTCAGCGTAGTTGTTACGCCATTGATTATGGCCTGTACTGTTTTTACTGCCACTTACACTTCCTCCTTTTTCAATTACACTGTATCGTTCTCACTGTCTTCCTCAACGATCTCTGCCAGTTTCCCCAGATTCCAGGATGGAGGCCAACGCGGAAACCGACCGGGCCGCCTGGACCCCAGTAATGGTGATCCCGTTTAAGATATTCATTGCAACCTGTATGTCCTGCGGATTGTACACTGTCATCTTCACTTTATTTTCCACTTGATACCTCCTGTTGGCCTTCGATTCTTTCCGCCAACGCCTGATCGCCCTGGCCAGCAACGGAATCGTATTCTGATACTGTATCGCCAGATACCCATTGTAGCGGTCAACTATCGGCAGATCCGCGCCCAGATTATGCAGCAGCTTCACAACGTCCTGGGCCACAAATCCCATTGCACGTGCACTGCTGTATTTGGTTCGATATTCCACGCTCTTAAGTCCCAAAATAATGGAAAGTGCTGTTTCTGGAGCGATATCCTGATCCCCTTTTTCAGCCGTTTATCGGACCACGTAGATTGCGCCATCTCGGAATAGATGGAATAGCAGCTATACGGTTCGCCGAAAGATATCCATTAAATGTAGCCGGACCCGATACTGTCATACCCCGCCGCATTCCAATGCGTCCTGCACTTCCAGATGATTGCAATTGATCACATCAGCACCGATGGAGCTGGTATTGGCGGTACCGTCGAGTTTCATCCCTTTGGCAACCAGATTTCCGCTTTTTATCCCATGTGAAATTTCCTCCCGCCAACCCTCCGGCCCCGGCAGCATCAACCCAGAAGTTCTCACCAAAAATAAAATGCCCGGCTTTCATCGTTATGACTGAACCGGTTTTATTCGCCTCCAGATTATTGCCGCTACGAGATCCCCGCGGCTTACCTTCGCCTCGATCTGGCCGGCCATGACCGATATGCTGCCGGCAATCTCCACTTCCTGTTCGGTTGCTCTCTTGACCTCGGCAAGGATCTGATCCGATACCACCTTGAGCTGCGCGCTGGTTCGGGACTTAAATCTGCCACCGTCACCGATACTTCTTCCACAGTTTTTACAATCTTTGCCGGATTTGCCCTTCAACTGCATAATCTCGGTATTGATATTATTTTCTGTGCTCCGGATCTCCTCGCCCGCGGCGCTGTGCGTATCTTTTAGCGCATAAATCCCCTTTTTAGTGTGCGCTTGATAATGTACGATACGATACTTTCCCCGTCAAAATCAAGGAGCTCCGTATCTCCTACTTCCATGTATGGCAATCCTTTAAGATCACACTCGTAGGGGATACTGCCGGCCGTTGACCATACCGTAGATCCCCGCTGCAATCCGCTGTAATTCCTCCGAGGACTTCCTGAATACCAGGAAATTGCCTTCGACCGTCAGGCAGTTGGTTCCCGTGCCGTAAATGGTGCCGATATCGCCGTCCTCTTGTCTGACCTGGACCTTATCGATACTTTGTACGGTGTAATCCTCAAAGCGGCATGATATGCGCAAATGCGCCCCTGATCCGCTCGTCGTATACCTGGTCATTCACCACGCCTGGGAATACCGGATAAAGATCTGCAGCCGGCAAGAGATCTTTCGCTGGCACCAGGCTGTAGTTGGGCTGCAAGGCAATATGCTGCAGCACTCCATGCCGGTCGAAGTGTCCAACACTCCATTAAGCTGCTCACAGGCTATCAGAACATCACGGCCCAGCAGTTCGGCGGCGTCAATGGTTTTGCTGATCAATAGGTTATCGTTTGGCAGGTAATCTGGCACATGTTCGGTCACACCGATATAGCGGCACAGACGTGCTCGGAAATCACGGAGTGTGAGCGGAAATGGAAGAGCATTGTACCAGTCGATCACATTGACATCGAACAGGCTCATGTAATCCAGAGCCACAATGTCCCTGTAGCGCCGTTTTTCCTGACGTTCCGCCGACTTCACAATATATCTCCCCAGCGGCATGATATACCCGGATGGGTACATGTCCAATCCGGGATATAAATCATGCTCGGGGTATACACCGTCCAGCGTCTGGTACACGGTCATTTCCGCTCCCTTGATATTCTGTTTCCACATCAATAAGCGTCAGACTGATCTGGGTCGCCTCGCAGCTTCCGAAATCGAGGTTCTCGCTGCTTGAAAGCGATTCCTCAATGACCATGGACTCACTTAATATATGACTGTTGTCCCACAGCCGCAGGAACGGCGCTTGGCCGGGGCGGCTAAATTCGATTAACAAGTTTTTATCGGTGCTGTCGGACCGGTACAGTTCCCTCAGCCTTTCATCCTTATACATTATCCGCCTCCGGTCAATATTCAATCAGTGCTATACGGATAGGAAAATACTCCATATCCTTTTCGACGATCCGATAAACCCGAAACTCCACATCCGGCACATAAAATACCCCTGCCACATATTCGTTCCGTTCATCATTCCAGTATTCCACGGATACTTTGGGTTCTGCTTTTCTGTCCGGGAAATAGGATTGGAGGGCTATTTTGTCCGCCATCCACAAATATGGGGTCGTGAAATCGATTTTTTGACCGAGTATGAGGAAGGATCTCCCGGTGCAGTTCCCCGTGATATCCTGATATGAATCCTTGTCCTGCTGTTGGTCAGGCGTCACCTTATAGGTCTGCAAATACTTATTCGGCAACTCTCGCCCTTTGATTTTGAGCAGATATCCCTGAAATTCGGCCACTCTTCTCCCTCCTTTTTAATATCCGAATGCCGGTTTCCCAGTTCGTACTTTATACTCTTCCGCTTTTTTTCTGCATGATCTTAAATGTCCGGTCTGAATCCATGACCGCTGTCAAGTCGGTTTCCCCGAGCGCCCGCTTAAACGCCCGGTACAGGAGATCTTCATTCATCCCTCCTGCGCTGCTGACCGCCATGTAGACGCCCTTTGACACACCGTCTATGATCTGATCATTGTTTGCCACCGCCGTCCTGTTCCCAATGCGTCCAACCATTTCCGGCCCACTCTCACGGGCAATAAACATTTGCCCCTGTGCTGGGAAAACCGCCTGCTGCAAATCCACTGGCCGGCACAACAGCGACTGTACTTCCCTTTCCGATTCCCAATGCATCTGCGATGCCTTCTCCAATGCCGCCAAAGAAATCCTCCAATTTCTGCTTCAGCCAGTCTCCCTGTGCACAGATTCCATTCCATATGCTTTTTAGCATATTCTTTCCAATGTCTACCAGTCTTCCAGGCAATTTATTAAACCATTCAATGACAGAATTTAAAATCTGAGGTACGTTTTCGGAAAACCACCCAATCGCATCATCTTTCCACTTCGTGATTTTTTCTTTAAACAGAATGAGTTTATCATAAAGCTTCCCTGGCAGTTCTTCAAAGAATTTTACGATACTGTTGATGATTTCTGTTACTTTTTCCGTAAAGGTAGCGAGACATTCTTGCCCCACAAAACAACCTTATCCCTGAATGCGATGATTGCATTATACGCCTTGCCGGGTAATGCCGTGAAGAATTCAACCACCTTTGCTATGATTTTCGGGACCTCGGTAGTGACCGTGTCAATTAAGTCCGCCACCCATTTGATGACTGTTCCGATCGCAAAACCGATCGCATACCCTATTTTTCCAGGCAGCTCATCAAACCATTTCACAATTGTATCAATGATTTCACTGATTTTATCCGGTACGCCTGAAAACCAATCAAGCAGACTGTCCCAATGCTCTTTAAAGAATCTTGTCACACTTTGCCAAACTCCAGAAAACCAGTCTGGTATCTTTTCGAAGAATGGAACAACCGTTCCGCTCCACCAGGAAGGACTGTCTCTGTAAAAAGGTCTTTATTTCATCCCAGTGCGTGACTACCGCTACGATCCCAGCCACAACTGCAGCAACCGCCGCTATGATGATAGCACCGCCCGCTGTTACCGCTGCGGCACCAGTAAACCCCAAGGATGTCCCAATACTTCCAGCAAGACCAGCAAACGCTGTTGGTATCGTGGATGTAAAAAACGTAGTGATCGGCGTCAGAATCAGGGATTTTAATACGGTGGGCAGTGATGCTCCGCTCAGGGACATATCTGTTAAGATAGTCTCAAATGGCTTGAATTTTGAAATCAGTTTTCCTACGCCCAGCAACTTCCCAATGTTTAAGACAAACTTCCCGATTCCTTTATGGCCGCCGTGAGTTTTGAACCGGACAAGAGCTTGAACAGCCCATTGATCACATCTACCACACCGGAAACTATCTTAAAACCAGTGAGTGCTGTGGTAATGGCTCCAAGGGCATACCCAACTCTTTCTGCCGTTTCCGGATCGATCCGCTCCAGAGCCGATGCAATCCCATTCAATGCGCCAGGAACGGTACCGTTAATAAAATCGGCTCCGACAGAAAGAAGATCCTGAAAAAATCTTAAAAGCCCAGTCCCTACCGCCTCGGCGAACGGTTCCAAGGCTTTCCAAAAGTTCTTAAGTGCTTCATTTATGGATATCCAGTCGATTTTCAAAAAGGAAATTATTCACTGCATCTAAGAACATCGGTAGTCCAGTTCCCAGTGTCCACTTCCCCAGTGGTACAAGAAACTCATTCCAAAAATCCTTTAATGCTGTCCATGCAAAGTTTCCCAACTGTGCAAGTCCTCATCCCACAAGCGTTTCAGCGCCTCTTTGGTCGGCTCTGCCGCCTCCTGAGTGCATCCAGCATTCCCTTAAACTTCTGGACCACAGCTTCTCACCTTTGGGCTAATCGTGACATCGGAAAAAAGTTCACCGCCCAGGTTTCCAAAGTCCGGCGCTCCACCGGCTCCGCTGTCTCCTCCACCAGAGCCACCAGCTTCAGAGTTGCCACTCAGATTGTTCAGTTCGTCAAAAAGCGGCCAGACTGTTCTTCATGTCCTTTGCTGATTTAGCCGCTGACCCCATATTGTCAGCAACGTCCCCGGAGGAACCCAGCAGACGCCATGGAGGAGGCCGCACCGGAAAGGGCATCACCACCCCCACCCGCATCACCAAACAACGCCGAAGTAAACGCACGGAAATATGCTGCAAGCGTCTGAAGCTTTGATAGAATGATATTGATGACGCGGATCACCGGCGTAAATGCGTTGATCAGCCCCTGCCCTATAGCTGCCTTTAGGGATTCAAATTGTAAAGCCAGTACCCTTGTCTGGTTCGCCCAGGAATCGCTCGTCCGCGCAAAGTCCCCCTGTTGCATCCGAAAGCGCACTCATAACAAACTGGTATCGCAGCATGACCTTTTCCTGTTCGGTCATTTTTGCCGTTGTTTTTCCAAACCCATTGTTAATGGCATACTGATCAAGGGCTGTCTGGGTCATCACCACACCCAATTCCTTAAGTGACTCCGTTTCGCCTGTAAAAATACTTTTCAGTTTCGTATACGCTTCATCTGTAGACAGGTTGTAAAATGATGCCACATCTCCGGTCAGCCCTGTGATCGCTGCAGACATCTGATATCCGGCTTCCTCCACGATCCCAAAGGACTTTGCCATGGCCCCGTAAGTACCCATGTACTTCTTCGCTGTCAGCTCCGACAGCCCGAACTGTGTTATAGCATTTTTAGAAAAGCTGTTCACGGCTCCCGACATAGAACCAAACGTAACATCGACCACGTTCTGGACCTCCGCTAAATCGGAGCCAAGATCTATGCAGGACTTCCCGAATGCTATAATAGCGCCGATGCTCAGCACCGACGCTACAACCATACCTACTTTTTTAAAAAAGAGTTGCACATCCTGGACGTTTGGCGTTCCACATGGGAAGCAGCTGTCGTCGTCTGCTTTTTCATTTTATCCAGTTCGTCCCGATAAGGCTTTGTATACGCCTCGATGATGACCTGCAATTTTTCAAGCGTCATTCCATCGCCCAATTACTTCTCACCTCCGTCCTTTCTGCGGTGATTATGCTGGTACATGAAATCCTCCATCTGCGCCTTGTAGACGGCAAGCTGCCGTTTGGCGCGCTGTCGCTCCCCTTCTGCCCGTTCTTCCGCAAACAAATCAGGGAAGAAATCCCACAACTCCGGAGGGGTTCATGTTGTCACCGCCCTGGATGACCAGTGCCGTATATTGCCCGATATCCTTTGCCAAGAAATGCTTGCTCATGAGGTCCTGCTTGATCTGGCGTATTTCCCTGCGCCCGTAGCTTTCCATAAGATCGGTAATTTCTAACAGCGACAGATCCCAGAACTGCCCCGGCGATATCCCGCAGTCAAGGGCCGACGGGTACAGGTCGAAAACCAGCTCAGACACGGATCTTACAGCTCCGCTTTCGCTGCCTCCAACTTCTCGTCCATGTCCTCCAGCTGGTTTTGGAGAAAAAACCGACACCTTGTAGATCTCCATCAGCACGTCCGTCATGAAGGTCATCTGGGTACCACCTTCCTCACAGTATTGGTCAAAAAGCGCCTGTACATCGGAATACTTGATGCCGTGCTCCCAGGACTTCATCGCGCCCTGAGTAATGGTCAGCATAACCCCCAGGGGCGGGACAATTCCAGAAGAAAACAGCATGTCCAGCAAGTCCCCCTTAAACTTGTCCTCAAGCTGGCAGATGACTGCGGTTGTAAGCTTCATCCTGTATTCCTTCCGCCGACAGTCCAATAAGCAAACGGTCTCCGCTTCCTATCGATATTAACAATACCTTCTGCCTCATATGTGCTGCTATTTTCTTCCATTTTTACTTCTTCATCTAATCCAAAACTCATGCTGTATATCCTCCAATCTTCTTATTCCGGATCTACTACCTCAATATCACTCTGAAGCCCGAGGGTCAACGTGTATTCAATCGCAGTGTTGACGCCGCCTCCTCCTACTTTTAAACTGCACTGTGCGTCAAAATGGAACTTCGTCCCATCCGGAAATGTCTCCTCAAAGGACACGGTTTCGCCACTGTCTGCGACAGTACGCAGCATCCGGTAGGAACTGTTTGCGCCCTTATTCTCCCACTTAAATTTGTATGTCAGGTCACCAGGATCTCCGATACCAAGCTCCGAAATTTTCACCTTATCCGTAAGAACGGTGTTATCCACTTTTTCCGGATCAACGCCCAGCTCTGGAACTTCCTTTAACCCTGTAAGGACTTCGTACGAGGATGTGCTCCTTTTTCATCCCCAGCGTAATGCCATTTGCTAACATCTTATTTCTCCTTTCCTACATTCTGTGATAGACCATTCCGTTCTTCACATCAATCACCATTTCATACCGCATCTGCTTATGCTTCCGGCCGCTTGGGTCTTCCACGTCCATGCACTGCGTCCTCACCAACCCAAGACTGGACAGCGCGGCATTCTACCGCCACGGCAGCCTCGGATGTGCTTCTCTGCGCCCATATGTCGATACGGTATCTGCAGTATGCTTTCTGCTCCTCCATATCCGTGAACTCCACGACATTGTTCTCCTCCTCCATATATTGGATGGCAAGGTCTTTCTCCCAATCCCTGGGATAATAATCCGTGACGTTCTCCGTCACAATGCGGAGTGATGTATACACCTGATCTTTTACATTTATCATTGCACTGCCTTTCTAAGTTCACGCCTCAACGCATTCTCCATATTTTTGCAACTCGCTTCTCATTGTTTTTGAGCGCAGGATACAGAAACGGCTGCGCAGCCTGTCCGGAGCATTGGTAAAACCGCCCTTCGGGTGTATCAATGAAAAACCAGTGATACCGCTCCAGCTGTTTCCCTTATCCACCTGGCTTTCATGAATCCCCCAGGGCTTTTGAACGTAGGCGGGAGCCGCCACAGGTGAAATTCCTGCATGATTTGCTTCTCCTTGGTCCAGTGCCAAGCTCCACATAAGGCGCATGCTTTTTATTCGTATACACCACAGCGGTCACCCGTTCGCCCCTCGCGCTGCACCTTTGTTTTTATACTTCTTCTCAGCTCCCCGTCCTGGACCGGACATTAAAAAGCTTTGCCTCCGCCTGATTCTCCCTTTTGCCTGCCGGCCGACTATCTTTTCCATCTGTTCATCGGCGACCTGCTCCAATACGGCAAGCTTCTTTTCCAGTTCTTTATCTCCTTTATCACAGTTTTTCCACCTCCAGTATCAGAAACCGGTATGGCCGGATCGCAATGATCTTGTAATCCGGACCGCAGCTACCACGCACATATAAGCAGATGCCGTCACCTTCCTGAGCGTCATATCTCCAATCTGATAACGGACACGGCCCCTTTTCATCAGCTATCACCTCATATCCTGCATTGATCCGGCAGTTCTGATCTGGTTGACGCGCTGCCCGTACATTTCCACCTGCAGCTTCCTCCGGCGGGCCAGACCTCCGCTCAAAGCGAAGCGGGCGGCCCATACTCTACGTGCAACGAGTTGCCCTCATTATCCTTTTGGGGATCGCCTGTCTGTGACTATATCGTTTTATCCTGCTTTGCCTTAGTCTCATAGCGTCTTCCTCCCACCCCTACCAGTCTGTACCGATCCAGCACGTCGTATATCTGTTTCTGGGGGCCGCGTCAAAACTGTAGCTCTCCCCGCCCCTCGCTCCGGCCAGTTTCCCCCTCGGTCCCCATGCGGTTATATGCGATCACAGCCAGATCACGGACCGTTTTATTCAGTGCTGGTGGGAGTTCTGTACGGTTTGTATATCCCAGTACATATTCTGTAGAGTCAGCAATCAAAAAGGGAGAGCAAGCCCTCGTCACTTTCCCTGTCAGCATTTTTAGCTTTTCGACTTCGGTCACTTTGATCACTCCTTCAAAAACCGCCAGCAGCTCCTCTTTATTCAGTGACGCTGCTCCTCGATTCCTCTTTCCTTTGCCAGAGAGCGCAGCTCATCAATTTTCATTTTACTCGGATCCGGCTCAGGTGCTTCTCTCGAACCTCTGATTTTTCCAGCGGACGATACCCAGCCGCTTTTTAATTTGCTGATCTGCGCCCTCGCTCTCGCAATCCGTTCCACATTATCTTTCATGAGTCTCATAAACTGCCTCCCTTATGCTGATGGAGCCGCATCTTTAATATTCAGATAGATGCTGTCCAGCTTGTTATCCAGTACCCAGATATCGTGGAATCTCCGGTAATCCATCTGCCAAGCATTCAGCTTCTGGTTAACAGTCGGGTCAAAGATCCTCATGATATCCTGTTTGGTTACTGCGATCGGCGTAGTTCTCCGGACAAACAAAGAAGTTAATATCCTTTGCTGTCGTTCCTTCACATAGCCGCCCTGCTCTGGCCGGAGGTCTTGCCGTCATAGATCGTGATCGCTGTGTACATCCGGTTGGACGGTGTGGAAATGATCGGTACACCATCAACAGACGGGACTGCTGTATTGATTCCACCTTTTGAAAACGTGGTACTTGTAATCTTTCCGGAAAGCTCCATTTCCAATTCCATGATCATATCCGGCGTGGCATGGATCACCAGTGGTCCATTATACAGCTCGAATTGCCTTAATTCCTTCTTTTTTGATTTTCCGCAGAGCGGAGGTTCCAGTCACTCCCGGGGTGTATCCGTAATCAACCATTCCGACTTTCTTGGCCGTAATTGTCTCTGCGGCAATCTTGCTGATACGGTAAGCATCAATCTCCGGGACCACAAACATCCGCTGAACTCGCCCATAACAGCCGCCGCAGTGGTAACAAAATTGTTCTCGTTGATATCAATAGGATCAAGCTGAACTTCCTGCCTCTGTCCTGAGTCATTCTGCGGGTCTCATATTCCAGAGTGACGCCGCCCTGCTGGTATCCGTTGTCTCTGTCATAATCTCCAAGCCCTTGAACACTCATCTTTGGGATCTTCACCTCAGCACCGCCATTATAAATGACCTGTCCTGCGTTTTATGTCCATCCAACCAGTGACGGCCTCCCTGACTGCCACTTTATCAAGTGTGTTCTGGAATAATGTTGCTGTTGCTAATGTGTTAATTGCCATAGTTTTTATCATCCTTCTTAAATTCCCATCATAAGGGATTCCACCTGCTTGGCAAGGTCATCGTCCCCGCCCGACGTTTCTTCGGCGGCGTACCGCCTTTCAGTTTCTCTTCCACAGCAGCTTGTACGGCCTCCTGAAAGGCTTTTTCCACCGCAGCCATAGATTTGTTGCAGGCTTCTGCATCGGTGTAATTTAGCACCTCAGCAAGCTCCTACTGGAAGTTTCTTTTTTTTGCCAGAGTGTTCTTTTGCCTCAGCCATCAACTCCCGGCGCGTGATCGCTGCTTCCCGGTCCTTGAGTTCCCTTTCCTGTTTTTGCCGCAGGTACTCCGCCCTTTCCTCTTTATTCATCTTCGCCAGTTTATCAACTTCGAAAGCTTGTCGTCCATAAGAGCCGTCCATTCTCTTTTCGCGGTCCCCAGGGTTTTCTGAATGCGGGCGGTCAAACTCCGCCTGGTAATCCTTGTTCTGTAAGAGCTCATCGAAACTTTTCGGTTCCTTGGCTGCGGGTATCCGCTCCACCCGGAGCTGCCTGCCTTCATCTGGTTTATTTCCAGCTCCGCCGCCTTCGCCCTGATCCGCGCCGGTAGTGTCTCCTCTCTGCGAATAACTGTAACTTCATTGGGAGATTTCCGTAAATATTCTTCTCATACTCCTTTCCGCCCCAGCCCATCCTGGTGTCCAAGCCATGGCATTTTGAGTATAAAATAACACCCAGGACTGCCTGCGTGTTTTCGTAAATTTATGTGAGTAGCTTCACCCCACTGCCAGATAGAGATTCTGGATCAGCTCCTTTAGTTTATGTACTTGCCTTCCTTCTTCATTCTTTCTGTCGATCCAAGACAATTCCATGGCCTTAATTAACAGACGGAAAACTGCAAATCAACGCGATAATAATCGCGGTTCCACAAAGCGCCAGCATAATCTCCCTCCTCTCTGTTGCGATATCCGCAACACCTAAAAATACCACCGGCCATTTACTGACTGGTGGTATTTTTAAAACTGCAATAAATCAATATCCGACTCGTACACCTCATTAAGATATGCACTATTATGCACATAGACTTTATCTTGATTCACATGGTAAACCTGTGTCTTTGAATCGTCCACATCATGGAGCAGCTCTTTTTATAATCCCTGGAATTGCGCGTTCAACGCCTTACATTGTTCTCGAATATTTTTCATCGCACTGATTGCAGATAACATAGTGAAAAGCATTCCATCACTCCAATCCAAACATTTTTATTGACAGACTTTCTTTG
>VOFH01001811.1_pt1 | contig 13836 bp, 33 predicted proteins | sample 5384091 | NCBI WGS metagenome assembly VOFH01 (sample SAMN12384727, study PRJNA508395) | human gut metagenome | isolation source: healthy gut G | host: Homo sapiens
TTTTAATGGCATATTCGTATATTCATGATGGTCAGGCTGGAGAGAAGAGCAGCAGAAATGAGAAACAAAATATTCCTGTAGGAGTTTCTTGATTTCTCAAAAACTAAGAAATAGAGAGTAAAAATGCATAGTATCCATTTAAATCCAGTATTTCCAGTAACAATAACTCTTAAGATTGTATTAATCTATTATTGAAGTTTTAAAGGGACGTGTTATATTAAACTCTGAAAAACGTACGATCATTTGTATCTGTGGTCATTTTGAGGCAAAGAAACGGTGCTTACTATCAGGTCCAAATAATAGCAATTATTTGGAGTTAAGGGGTGGATTTGATCTAATAAATAAGACATAATATTTGAAAATGAATGATTGGATGTTAGAGCCGATAGTTGCTGGGATGTGCGATTATCGGCTTTTTATTTTGAAGGAAATATATAATGGATAAATATTTAAAAAGTGCGATGTCTGGAGATAGAGAAATAATAGGGTTAACCCTGAAGGAGCTAGTAATTATGCGGACTGGGTGATGATCCATGATTTGACATTTCTCCTGCTCCCCCCTATTGGGTCGAGAGAAGCGTCCGATGGGCATCGGAAGGTCTCGCAAAAATGGAACAGGTTTCTTGAGGATTCTATTTTGACCCAAACGAAAAAAGACGGGGAATTTAATGGGAGGAAAGTCAAATGCCCTTGTGAGCGAAAACTCATTTAGGGATATTTGACATTTATATGTTTGGCACATTGTCTTGTATTAAAATATTTATATTTTTTACGCCAATGTATTTAAAAATATTATGAATATATTTAAAATTGTAGTTCGCCGGCCAACTGTTTTTATTAGCATTATTAGGTTGATGGTTAAAGAACAATGGTAGGTAATACTCTGGAACGAGATGCTGATAGTAGAATTTAAGTTCATAAGAAATACATAGATTTGTATGTTGTCTACAATTAATAACCAACGAATCTGGATACTCAATCCAACTAATTCAATTATCAGATCAGCGAGGGTTATGCTGATGTGCAATTATAAGGTGGTAATAATGGCGGGAGGTAGGGGAACTCGAATATCAGAGCTTTTTTCCTAATATACCGAAGCCGTTGTTATCCATCTCCACCGTTGAAAAGGAGATGCGGAAGAAAATTAAAATCCGGTCCTACATTGGGAGATTGAATGGCTGAGGAATCAGGGCTTCAAGGGAGATTATCCTAACAGTAAGTCACATGCATGAAAAAGATTCAGGATTACTTTGGAGATGATAGCGAGTTTGGCGTGGAGATATAGTACTTTGTGGTGGAGAATCCTTTTGGGAATGCCGGGGCTCTGTTTAAGATACGGGATAAGTTAGGGATGGAATCGTTCCTATTACTAAACGCTGATGCTGTGTTTGACGTTGATTTTAGACGGATGGTTGACTACCACAAATCAAATGGTGCGGCTGTAACGTTGTTTACACATCCTAATTCTCATCCGTATGATTCAGGCCTTATCATCGCTGGGCCTGATAATAATGTTAGCGCATGGCTTACAAAAAGAAAATCTAAGACCGGAGTACTACAAAAATCGTGTTAATGCGGTCTTCATTTTATAGATTCGAAAGTTCTGTATAGCATTGATATCGATGCCGATCTTATCGGAGCCATAGATGAGTAGACTGGGAAGATAGTAAAACTGGGAATATATGAAATAGATTGGAGCGAAATATATGATTATAACAAAGACACCTTTTTAGAATGTCCTTCTTCGGCGGTGGAACAGACATGGAAGGGTTCTTTTAGAGAGTATGGTGGGGCTGTTCTATCTACCACATTTGACAAATATTGTTATGTTAAAGTAAAGACACTTCTGCTGTTTTTTTTGATTGGTCAACACATCTTACATATTCATCACAGGAATATGTTACTGATGTGGAAGAAATAAAGCATCCGGCAATAAAGAATGCAATGAAGATGCTTGATATGCATGAAATTGGGCTTCTTTACGAAGCCGATCTTCCTGCTCGTTCTGGTCTTGGGACATCTTCTTCGTTTGCTGTAGGTATGCTTAATTCCTTCTATGCGCTCAAGGGTAAAGTATGCTGACAAAAAGAAGCTTGCTGATGAGGCTATATATCTTGAGCGCGTTTTATGTAATGAGGCTGGTGGTTGGCAAGATCAGATTGCTGCAGCTTTCGGTGGAATGAATAGGATTGAGTTTAACAAGGATGGAACCTACGATGTTCGCCCTATTATTATTCACCCAGATAGAAAAAAGCAGCTTAATGATAATCTGTTAATGTTCTTCACGGGATTCACAAGATTCAGTTCTGAAATGCAGAAAGCGAATCAGGCTGGGTATGATGAAAAGATTAAGCAGCTTCAACAGATGTATGAACTTGTAGATAAAGCGGAAGAAGTGCTGGAAGACAAGCATTCAGATCTCGATGATTTCGGAAGACTTCTTGATAAAACTTGGAGACTAAAGAGACAAACTGGAGGTGCTATTACAACGGATTCTATAGATGGATTATATGAGAGGGGGCTAGCTGCTGGGGCGATAGGTGGAAAGTTATTAGGAGCTGGTGGTGGCGGTTTCCTGCTTTTTTATGTTCAGCCTGATAAAAAAGACGCGGTCATGGAAGCTATGAAAGATTTGTTGTATGTGCCGTTCCGTTTTGTGGATGGTGGAACACAGATTATTCATTATACACCGGAAAGTTATGAACCGAAAGAAGTGATGGCATGAAGGTAGCACTTGTAGGAAGTTCAGGATATATAGCAGAGTTTATTCTTGAACGTTTTGCCGAAGAGACAGAAATAGAATCAGTATTAAAAATTGATAGAAATGAAAAATGCGGATGCGTTTATTGATCTATCAGAGCCAGAAAAATTCGATTATATGGTTCTTGATAGTATTGATTATGTGGTTTTCACAGCTGCAATTTCGGACCTGATCAGTGTGCAAAAGAATACAACACTTGCTGGAGGATAAATGTTACTGGGACTAGTTATTTTGTTAATGAAGCTATTAAGAGAAATTGCAGAGTTTTTGTTCTTTTCATCGGATGCAACTTTTGGTGATATTCCCGGAAAGATTTATGATGAGAAATCAGAAACTCAAGCATATACTCCGTATGGCAAGATGAAAAAAGCTGTAGAGGATGAGTTTAAAGGTAATCCTCTATTCAAGGCTATTCGTTTATCTTATGTGGCATCAGCCAGGATCGTTTTATCACATACTGCTTAAACTGTATAAGAAAAGGCGAGACAGCAGATATCTTCCATCCTTTCTATCGTAATGTCATTGTGGTTTCCGATGTGGTCGATATCGTAAGTTATTTTGCTCTGCACTGGAGTGAATATGAGCCGACATTCCTTAATGTTGCGGGAAAAGAACTTGTTAGTCGCGTAAGAATGGCTGACGAATTAAACAGAGTTTTGGGTGGCAAACTTAAGTACACAATATCGATGCCGGGAGAATCGTTTTTTACAAACCGTCCTCGGATAACACAGATGAAGAGTTTATATATGCAAAAATACGGAATTCTGCCAGACAACACGTTTACTGAAAAATATCAAAAGAGATAAAAGGAGATTGAATTATGAGAGCATTAATCACAGGTATTACAGGAATGGTTGGATCCCATTTGGCAGATTTCTTATTAGAGAATACAGATTGGGATGTTCATGGTGTATGCCGTTGGAGAAGCCCGATGGACAATGTGTCACATCTCTTAGATCGTGTTAATAAGAAGGATCGAGTTTTCTTTGAATATGCGGACCTTAATGATCAGATGAGTCTCATCACTGTAGTAAATAGTATCAAGCCAGATTATGTTTTCCATCTCGCAGCGCAGTCTTATCCGCAGACAAGTTTTATTGCTCCAATTGATACATTGAACACCAATATTCTTGGAACATGCCGCCTTCTTGAAGCATTTAGATTAGCAATGCAGGAAGATAAGGATTATAAGCCAGTAATTCATGTGTGTGCAAGTTCAGAAGTGTTTGGACGTATCCCGGCAGAGAAGAAGCCAAAGGACGGTATTAATGAGGAATGCGCGTTCCATCCGGCAAGTCCTTATGCAATTAGTAAAACGGGAACAGACTTATTAGGACGTTATTACGCAGAAGCATATGGAATGACGGTTATGACTACAAGAATGTTTACTCATACAGGGCCTCGCCGTGGTGATGTGTTCCATGAATCAACATTTGCTAAGCAGATAGCGATGATTGAAGCGGGGATTATACCTCCGGTTGTTAAAGTCGGCAATTTGAAGTCTCTAAGAACATATGCGGATGTTCGTGATGCTGTAAGAGCTTATTACATGCTTGTCACAGTAAATCCTATAGCTGGTGAGTATTATAACATCGGTGGATTATATACATGCGAAGTTGAAGATACTCTGAATACTTTGATTTCGTACAGCACAATGAAGAATGAGATTAAGGTTGAGACAGATTCTGAGAGACTCCGTCCTATCGATGCAGACCTTCAAGTACCGGATTGTAGAAAATTTAAAGCACACACTGGTTGGGAGCCAGAGATTAGTTTTGAGACTACTATGCATGATCTGCTTGATTATTGGGATCAAGAGTTGGAAAGGGAGAAATATTCTTGACTAGATGAGAAAGATGGAGGGAGTGACATGGCTTTAAATCGTATGCCCTTTATGAATACATATGTTGATAATGTAACGGAAAACAGGCTATCAACCATATTGAAATGTGCATTAAAAACAGGAAGATAGGTCATGTCATCACCCCGAATGTTGACCAGATTGTACGTATTGAGAAAGATCCATATTTTAAAGAAATATGTGATAATGCAGAGCTCCTTCTTGTTGATGGACATCCATTAATGTGGATAGCAAAATGGTATAAAAGGCCAATTAAAGAGAAAATCTGTGGGTCGATCTTGTTCCACATCTTTGTGAAATAGCAGCAGAAAAAGGATATCGGGTTTTTTGCTTGGAGTTGCAGAAGGCGTAGCTGCAAAAGCAGCTAAAATGCTGGAAGAACAATACAAAGGGATTAATAATAGCGGGTACATATTCACCACTGTTTGGGTTTGAGAAAAATGAAGAAGAATTGCAAAAGATAAATACAATTCTTAAAGACTCTCAATCTGATCTTTTATTTGTTGGAATGGGGGTACCAAAGCAAGATAGGTTCATCTATGAGAATATGCATAAGTACGAGATTCCTATGTCATTTTCTATAGGTGCAACGATAGACTTTATTGCAGGAGAACAGAAAAGGGCCCTAGATGGATGACAGATCATGGAATCGAATGGATATATAGATTGTTATGTGATCCAAAAAGAATGTTTAAAAGATATATTATTGATGACATGAAGATTTTTAAGCTGGCTTGGAGATATAGAAAGTGAACAAAACACAATATGACTATTGCAATTGATTTAACTTCGGTTTCATATCATCTTACAGGTATTGAAAGATACGCAATATGTATTACAGATAAGATGATTGATATAGATAAAGAAAACAATTACGTTCTTTTTTTTTTCGTAATGAAGTTTACCCAATTTTTAGTGAAAGAATCGATGAAAAAAAGAATTCGGGCTTTTCATTCTTCATGGTGATAATAAATTTATATTTCTACAATTCACATTAATGAAGGCTTTAAAAGTTGTAATGCAGACAAGTATCTGTTTTGCTTATCCCAGCCCTTTTTTGTTTAAAAGAAAGGGCATAATTAATACTATTCACGATATGGGGGCATGGGATTCTCCCGATGAAGCACAAACTTTAAACAAATACTATTTTAGATTATCCTATAGACATGCCTGCAAAGTATCAGAAAAAATTATTACTGTATCGAATTTTTCCAAAGAACGTATTTGCACTATTCTTAATGTACCAAAAGAAAAAGTATCGGTAATATATTCCGCTGTTTATGATGAAATATTGGGCGGAAGGGTTGCACCGTTTGAGACAGTTCGAGAAAAATATAATATTCGGATAAATACATTATGACTCTTTCTACACTTGAACCACGAAAGAATATGAGTATTCTTTTTGGAAGCATATGATCAAGTCAAAGATAGTGTTGACTATGATTTGGTTCTTGTAGGACGCAAAGGATGGAAAATGGATGAAGTTCTTGAAAAATATGGAGCGAAATCAAGAATTCATATTACAGGTTTCGTGGATGATGAGCATTTGTCTTCTATATATAAAAATGCCGTATGTTTTGTTTTTCCATCATTATACGAAGGATTTGGATTGCCTCCAGTAGAAGCATTAGCACTTGGGACACCTGTAATATCATCTGATGCCGCTTCTTTACCAGAGGTTTTGATGAATCAGGCTACTTATTTTCATAGTAATTCAAAGAAGGAATTAGAAAAATACTAGTAAATTTTGACTTTTGTATTAATACAGTACCGCGTGAATTGAATGATTATCAAAAAAAGAATATAGTTTTATAACAGCAGCGCAGAAAAATTCTAAAGATAGTTAGAGGATAAAGTCGAGAAATGGATATTACAAGAATATATAATCACAATGATATGGCTCATTGGGTAAAGTACATATATTTTCCAATAACACTATTCAGAAATGTGTTCATAAATAAAATTCTAGTAGGCATTTTAGAAGATTGATTGATAAAGCTATGGGGGCAAAGATTTGGAAAAGGAAGTTTTCTTTTCGAAGGACAGAACTTCTATTTCCAAAGGGATTATTAGTTGGAAGTTATTCAACTGTTGGATGGTTCACGCTGTTAGATGCTAGAGGTGGAATAAAAATTGGAGATAATGTTACTGTAGCTAGTTATGTAAAAGTGATAACTGGAAGTCACGATATTAATTCCATTGAATTTAATGCAAGTTTTCGACCTGTTATAATCGAAAACTATGCGTGGATTTGTACTGGGGCTACTATCTGTCAAAACGTTATAATAGGCGAGGGAGCAGTTGTAGCAGCTGGAGCAGTTGTCGTTAAAATGTTGAACCGTACACGGTGGTAGCCGGTGTTCCTGCCAGGGAAATAGGAAAAGAAATCGAGAACTTAAATATACACCTACTACACCTTTTCTTCACTAAATAGATATGGTATTAAAACATGAAATATTCGTTGTTAATTGGAACTTTGAACAGACCTTGGGCAATTGAAAATTGTATAAAATCTATTAATGCACAGACATGGATTGATTACGAAATCATTATTATTGACCAAAGTGATGATGATATAACCGAAGAATATATTAAGACATTAAATGATTATAAAATAATTTATAGGCATGTAAATTATAAAGGTCTTTCGAAAGCTAGAAATGATGCGATAAAATTGGCGACTGGAGACTATCTTTGCCTTATCGATGATGACGCTTATTATGATAAGGACTTTCTATTAAATGCTGAGAATTATCTTCAGAAATATCATAAAAGAAATATCATTTTATCAGGATATATACATGATAATAATACAGATAGGCCATTTGCTGATTATAAAGAAAAGAATAATTGCAAGAATCTTACAATAAGAGAAATTGTTCGTACATGCCCGTCAGCCGGTTTGATTATACCAATGCATTTAATAGATGTGATAGGCAATTTTGATGAAAAGTTCGGTGTTGGAGCGTGCTATCCCGCTTGCGAAGAAACAGATTTATTGCTTAGAGCTGTTAGCGCTAATTATAAGGTGGTTTATTTGCAAAATCTTAAACTTAAACATCCTTATCCGATCGATATAAAAACAGCACTGATTGATTATAAGAAACTAGCAACATATTATAAGGGTTTAGGAGCAATGTTTAAAAAGAATTTAGGACAAAAAGAATATTTATGCACTAAAAAAGGATATTACATTGAAGTTTGGATAAAATTGCTTGTGAAAAAATATTTATTTGTGAAATATAAAGCGGAACAGACACAACTTTTTGATTGAAGGGTTTTATCTGGAATAAAGGGATACAGTTCGAAATTTGAGTTTAAAATTTTTAATTTCAATGACCGTACTTTGAAATGGTTATTAAACATATAATTAAAAAACAAATAATTAATGTTAGGATCGCTATTGATGAAATATAAATTCAACACATATGAAATATTATATGCAATCATGTTAGTCACTAATACAGCGGTAGTTCGCTTTTTAGAAATAAACTATTGTACATATGTACTATTGGCATACCTCGTGATAATGAGGTTAGGAAAGAAAATCACCAATGATGAATTTCTACTTTTATCACTTTTATTCCCAATAAGTATCTTCAACTGCTTTCGATTCCAATTTATATTGCTTTTTAAATCCAGCAATGCGGAAGGGAAATTTGAAAACTACAGAAAAGATGTTTTGGGATTTGCTTTTGTGATTGGCATAGCAAATTGTGCTATATACAGTAATATACCATTGGGAACTTTTTTTTTTTCAAGTTGCTGTGTATTATTGTATATTTAAAGTTATAGCGTCGTTTGGACAGAGGATGGATAAGGCAAGAACTCTTTCAATCTTGGACAAAATGCTACCAGTGCAGTTATTAGCATGTATTATAGAATTTACAAAGGCTAAAGCGTTTGGGGATGTTATTTCAGGAACCTTAATATCGGCTCATTATTAGGAGTGTACTTAATTGTATATATTCTTTTTGCTAATTCGTATTAGGCCATACAAGCTATTTAGTAAGGAGTTTATTATCAGAACTGTTTTTTCTGTTTTTGCATTATATGCATCGGATGCAAAACATGTGTGGATGATTTTCATATTTTCATTTATTGTAGCTTGGTTTCAAGCTAAGGTAAATAAAAGTATAAGATTTCTATCCCAATTATTCTAATGACCATCAGTATTGTGGTCGGAACTATGCTCATTGTGAGTCCAAAAGTAAGTAATGCATTATCTAGATTTGGACTTGCTAGGACATATGTTTTGAATGAAAATTATAATAAGAAGGTAACATTATTCTTTAGAACATTTAGCGAAATGGTTGGATTGAATGGTATTTTTGGCTTTGGTGTTGGACAGTTTGGCTCACAGATATCACTAACATTATCAAAAGGTATAATATATGACTGGAATCCTACATTAGCACCTTATCACTATGCCATTGAGCCTTATTCAATCGCAATGAGTGGATTGATGACCGAATTATATACAAATTATGGGATTGGTATATCCAGTATGGTACTTGGCTATCCGTTAGTAAGCTTTGTTGGCTTATTGGCCGAATTGGGGATTGTAGGATATATCTGGCTTTTAAGAATTTTTGACAAGAGATTCAAGGATGATAACCCAACATTTATTATTGCATTCTTTATGCTCTCGATATTTGATACATACTTTTGAAATACCTTGTGTATTTATTCTTGTGTTAATAGCGACATATGTTAATCCAGAGACCAAAAATATACCGTTTGATAATAGAAAGCAAAGATTCTGAGAACTAGATTTTGTGAAGATTACGCAGCCTCCTTTTTTATGTAGACGATTTTTTGGTGGGGCCGAAAGAAGACTAATAAGAATATATAACGAAATTGGCAAAAATCGTAAATGCGATTTGATAGTACGGGGTATTAACAGGAAGAAATTAGATGAATTATTAGATAAAGCAGATTGTGATGTAAAAATTACCAAAAATGTGCTTTGCTTTCCAAGTAATTTGGACTGTATTATGTATTTGTTTTTAAAAGGAAAGTATACAAGTGTACATTTTTTTGATATGAGTAGATTTGACAAACTACTTTTATATGTAACAAAAAATTAAACGAATCAAAAGTATTATGACCATTGCTTTCCAAAATTATGCATATGGATTGATTAACAATAAAGAGAAAAGGAATTGGAAACATTTCTCGCGCTGGCAAGCAACGTTGATGTTTTGTTTCCGGCAGGTGAGATATTCTTACCAACAATTTCAAAGAAACAGAATATTTCAGTTACTCCGGGTACATTTACGAACTTGGCTTTGTTTAGACCTGCAAAGAAGGAAAGAATTTTGTTGTTTGCAGCGGCTAGATTTGATAAAGATAAAATGCATTATTATTAGTTGAAGCATGTAATTTGTGTGCAAAGGTTAGTAGAGATTATAAATATAAAGTAATTATGTGCGGAAAGTGAAATGAAGAAGAGAATCTTCGCAACAGAGTTAAGGAATATGAATTGGAAGACATTATTGAAATGCCAGGATACGTGAAAATAAGTGAGTTGTTTCCTTATGTGGAGATGTTTCTTTGTCTTGATAAGGTGGATAATTACCCGTCGCAAACAATTGCAGAGTCAGTAGCATGTGGATGTGCTCTTGTTTGTACGGATGTAGGATATAGCAGGCGATGTGGCGATGAGAACTTTACTTATTTTATTAAAGATGACTGTAACGAATTAGCTCAGGTAATCATCAAGTACATAGAATTAAATGATACTGAAAAAAATAAAATGAGTGGCTATGCAAGAAAATTTGCTTTACAACATTATGCTATAGATTCAAGTGTAAAATACTTTGAAAGGATGATAGAGGTTTGAAAACAGAATTTGGCGGATGCCTTCATTTTGAAAAGTCACTGTCTAAAAACGGTGGTTATTATGACAAATATAGTAGCCATCTTATAGATGTGGATTCCGGTAGATCGGCTCTTCAGTATATTGTAGAGAATTTTGATATTAAGCGCATATGGTTACCTGTTTATAACTGCCCCCTAGTAGGGCAACGAATAAGTGAGATTAGTGATATAGAAATATGTTGGTACAATCTTAGGAATGATTTTTATCCAGATATCACTAATGAACAGTTTCTGTTAGAGATTGCTTGCTGTGGGTTAATTACTGTGAGTCATGCAGAATGAGCTTATTGATAGAATAGTTGCTCTTCAAGACGAAACACCTGTAAGAGTAATAGTTGATAACATCCCGGCTTATTTTTCTGATCCAAGAATGAATGTCATTAATCTTTATTCGTGCCGTAAGTTTATTGGCGTACCTGATGGCGGTCACATCATAGGCGATGATGTAAAGCTTGTAGAACTGCTTACATATTCTACAGCTGAGAACTATACATATCTTCTTAAAGCTATAGAGTCCGGATCCAATTCGGCTTACGAGGGCTATAACGAAAGTGAAAAGAGATTCAAGGAGTCAAAAGTAGCTTATGGAATGCCGTTGCTTACAAAAAGTAATATTAGGCAGCGTAGATTACGAATCAGTAATCAAAAAGAGAAAAGAAAATTTTATGGTATTACATGAAAGTCTTGGGAGTAAGAATAGACTGTCCTTTAATACTGAATCCAATACTCCATCAGTTTATCCATATCTATGTTCAAATATAAAACTACGAGAGAGATTGTTGAAAGGAAAATATATATTTCAAGGTTTTGGAAACATGTATTAACAAATGAACTTGCAAATGATTTTGAAAAAGATCTAGCCGAGTTTTTAATACCATTACCGATTGACCAGAGATATGAAACAGATGATATGGATTATATCGCCAGAATGGTAAAAACAGTTAGAAAACTAATCAAATATGAAAAATGAGGAAGTAAGAAATGAACCGAGAAATGATGAGCAGTCCTGAAGAGAAAAAGTTGTATGATAAGTTTTTGTACCAAGACATACATCCCAATCTTTTCAAAGCCATGGTGGCTGGACGCTGTGGGGAGAATAACTGGGGTGTACACGTGATAGAAAAGAGCGGTTTTCTTTTGGCAGCAATGCCATATTATGTTGAGAACAGGAATGGATATGACCTTATAACTAAAGCTCATCATTTACAAAATAATGGAATAATAATCAATTATGCACAGACAGAAAAATATGTTGCAAAACTTCGATCGGCAAGAGGAGGTCATAAACACAATGTGCGACTATATCGAGAGTCTCGGCGTTGATAAATATGAACAGCAATATCATTACACTTTTACAAATATATTACCTTTCATCTGGAGAGGCTACGGTCAGATGGTCCGATATACATATGTAATTGACGATACCAGCGATATGGATAAGGTGTGTGCTGATTTTAAATACATTGTTAGAAACCAGATAAAAAAGGCTGAGAAATCAGTAATAGTTAAAGAAGGAATGGACATAGAGAAGTTCTATGAGATAAATAAGTCAAGTTATGACGGGCAAGGAATTAAGGTGCCGTTTTCATTGAAACTTGTTACGAGAATAGAGGGTGCATGTGTTGCCAATGACTGTAGGAAAATCCTTTACACACAGGACGAGGAAGGCAATATCCATAGTGTTGCATATCTTGTGTGGGATGAGGAATCCGTATATTTCCTTATCAACGGAATAGATAATGACTTTATGTGGAGCCAATCAAATTCTCTCTTGATTCGTGAATCAATTCGTGTGGCTCATGATTTAGGGAAGAAATTTGATTTTGAGGGCACAGTACTTCAGCCAATTGAACACATTTTCAGAGGTTTTGGTGCTCAGCAGAAGATGTATTTTCAGAATCGTTAAGAAATTTAACCAGGAAATGGATGATAATAAGGTTAATTTCTGGGCTAAAAATGCTGATGTATTTTAAGTATGACTATAAAGATTGGAAAGGCAGGATAGTTAAAAATGAGCCAGTATAATGATATTTATAATGGGTTGATTGCGGGTAAAGAAAAACTTGCGCTTGTAGGACTTGGTTATGTTGGAATGCCTATTGCGGTTGAATTTGCTAAGCATATAAATGTATTAGGATTCGATATTAACGAGAAGCGTATAAATGAATATAAAAATGGAATTGATGCTACAAACGAAATAGGTGAAGCGATAAAAGACACAACGGTGGATTTTACAGCTGATCCAACAAGATTGAAGGAAGCACGTTTTATTATTGTTGCTGTTCCGACTCCGGTGAATGATGATACGACACCGATCTTAGACCGGTTCAGGGTGCATCAAAACAATTGGTCAGAATCTATCTGCAGGTACAATTGTCGTTTTTGAATCTACGCATACCTATTATAGAGAAAGAATCCGGACTTAAGTGTGGAGTAGACTGGAAGATTGGATATTCACCCGAACGTATTAATCCTGGTGATCGTATACATACTTGACCACGATTCGGAAAGTTGTTTCCGGTATGGATGGGAGTCTGCAATCGAAATAAAGAAAGTTTATGACATAGTAATCGAAGCAGGAACCTTTATGGTGTCAAATATTAAAACTGCTGAGGCTGTAAAGGTAGTTGAAAACAGTCAGAGATATAAATATCGCATTCATGAATGAAATTGCAATCATCTGTGATAAGTTAGGCATTGATACAGATGAGGTCCTTGCGGGAATGAACACTAAATGGAATGCTTTAGGCTTCAGGCCTGGTCTTGTTGGTGGTCATTGTATCGGAGTTGATCCGTATTATCTGACCAATATTTCTGAAAACTGGGCTATCACAGTCAGATTATACTGAATGGTCGTAAAAGTAAATGATAGTATGGGGGCTTTTGTTGCAGATGCAGCGATAAAGGAAATGATTGAAGCAGGTATGGCTCTGAAGAAATCAATGGTTGTTATCTTGGTATAACATTTAAGGAAAGCTGTCCAGATACGAGGAATAGTAAAGGTAGTAGATATTATAAAAACCGCTTGAAAGAGTATGACATTAACCCGATAGTATCTGATTCATGGGCTGATACAGAAGTGGCAAAACACGAATATGGAGGTGGAACTTATACCTTACGACGAGTTACCGAAAGCAGATTGTGTAATTGTTGCGGTAGGCCATAAGGAATATCGGTCTATGTCTACAATGCAGCTGAAGAAGTTGTTTAAGGATAATCTGGCAGATGAGGAGAAGGTTCTTATTGACGTTAAGTCATTATATCGTATGGACGAATTGAAAGCCTCAGGTATGAGATTCTGGAGACTGTAAGGACAACAATGGATAATGGA
>VOFH01004175.1_pt1 | contig 13836 bp, 31 predicted proteins | sample 5384091 | NCBI WGS metagenome assembly VOFH01 (sample SAMN12384727, study PRJNA508395) | human gut metagenome | isolation source: healthy gut G | host: Homo sapiens
AATATCCTTCCGCATTCTTTCTGTCTTCTTTACCCATTCTCCCTCCAAATATCAATAGTTTCTCCTCTGATACGGCTGATTTTTTTTTTGCTACTGGCTTATAATCGTACTTTTTCAACGTAATATATCTGTGCTTTTTGTCGTTGATTGAATAAAAATATCTCTTATCCTTTCTATTGAAAATATCACCCAGCTTTCCAATAGCTTTTGCTATCCTTCTAATCACTGCTGCAACATGCTCTATGAAATTATTGATTTCCCGCACAATCTTCATAACATCGATCCCTGAATATTCCAAACTGTTCACCTCCAAAATATCAACAACTGATCATCAAACCAACCTCATCAACCAGCTGCTGTTTATACTCTTCCAATGTAGCTGTATCATGACTCAATCCGCCCATAAGCTCATCCACACACTGCAAGGTTTTAATACATCGCTTCTTTCCATATCCATACAAACGATGCTCCGCCAGTGCAAAGCAGGTCATCAAAATATCAACTGTATTTTCTGATGACGCATCCGACACTTTCTTTTTATGCTTCTTAACTCATCTTTGGACATCTTTACTGACTTTTCACGAGAATATAATAATCGATTTTCCCGTTCAAGCCGTCTCCTTTCAGCTCTTCCCATTACTTAGTCATCTCCTTCTTTTTTCTTTTTAGATGGACACATAAACGCATTCATGTAAATTTGTGTCTGTACCTTTGCCTCTTCTACATCGCCACCACATAACTTTAAAAATTCCTTGTATACCGTCATCTGCATCTGAGCAGCTTGTATAAGTGACATTATCATTTCATTATTTAAGAATGACAGACTCATCGGTATCCTCCTCTTTCTTTTCCCCGTCAAAATATCTATCTTTGATACTGACTTTGCCATCGCGCACCTCTCTATACACGTCGCAATACGATTAACTAAGGCGTATACGCATGTATATACGATCAGAAATGCAATAAGCATTTGTATAAAAGTTAAATTCATGAATTTAATCTCCATTTTTTTTCAAATAATAAAATACACATCATTACGTAAATGTCACAAATCAATACGCTCTCGTTGCTGATAAAAGACAGTATGGAACTGCATATCGTGACAATTAAGATGTATAAAATGTATTTACGCCATTTTTTCATTAGTACCTCCAGTAATCAGCTCGGAATACGGAAGCTGCTTCAATCCATTTACAGAAATCTCTCCACTCATCCAGTTTGTGTGCATCCTTAGGGATTTATAGATATTTACCAGAACTTCATAATTCATCATGACATTTCTGGTCTGGTTATAGCTGTCGGAAGGAGCTGGATCATCTGCCACCATACTTGTTTGTCCTTTGGAGCATAATGCTCGCCTTTGTAGTCTCCGCCATTCAAATATAACTTTCTATCCAGATTCAAAATATCAATGATATCCCATAAAGAACAGGTTCCAATACGATTAAGATGTTCACAACTGAAATCGTCCATCGTAAATCCCCTTATCCTGGATTTTATGCATGGTACTACAGATGTTAGCAACAGTCCCTACCTTATACGTATCGAACTCATTCCACCAATATAAAGGTGCTGTAATTCGTACGTACACCGGAAGCATTCTCATAAAGTCGGTACCAGCTTTGGATAATCTCTGCATAAGAGAGCGATCGTTTTCGCCCAATACATATCTAGGGGTATTACCACACCACTGAGGGCTAAATGCGCAAGGAGCAGAACACAAACCGCTATCACAACCATACCCGCTATCTGTCTTTTTTCCAGCTATTCATCAGGTTTCTCATGCCTTCAATAATAAATTTCATCTGTTCCGGACTTGCCAGAACCACATGCTCTAATCTAATCATCCCTATTTCTCCTGTTCTCTGTAGCTTAACATCTATAGCTTTCTGCAACTCTTCCGGTGAAATATCAAAATGGACTTAAGGAATTCCAGGCAAATATAAGCATCCGCCATCTCTTCCAAAAGTCCAATCTTATCATTATAGCCACGTACTTGCTTTACGATCTGTGTAAGCTCCGCAAACTCTTCCATAGCAACAGTACATTTTAATTTCCATGGCTGATTCTTAATGCTATTCCGAATAATTCGCCGTCGTTCTTTTTCCGATAGCCCAATATTGCTGTTCATAGCCTGGATAAATCTATTTCGATTCATTGGTGCCATCACCGCCTTTTTTTATTACATTGGTTGTAAAACCAGCAGCACGTAATTTTGCATCCATATCAAGAATGTCATCAACATAAATACTTTCTTGCTTACCCATACGACGCCTTCTTTTTAATTCATCGAATGTAACTGTATCACCATCGCCAAGAAGTGCTTTTAAATTCATAGCAAATGACCTACCCACTCTTCTGCCAATTGAAAATCAATAGGTTCATCTCTCAAATACTTCTTTTGCCAATCATACAATTCAAATCCAAACGCTTCTTTAATTCTCTTAAAATCGCTAGATAATAAATCATCCCATTGAACTTTCATTTTTCTTTTTACATATTCAGCCTCATCAATCTCCTCAAGCATATCGTTTTCTCCGCACTTAAAATATCTGTTAATCTCTACTTTTTTCTCATCAGGAGTAACAATATAAAGTACGCCAATTGTGTCGCAATCGCCAGAATACGCCAGAAAACTCTCCGTATAAATCTTGTATGGAGTATCGTTCGAGTGTATGGCATTGTAATAGGAAAGTTCTCATCAAGAATACGGCTAAGCATACCCATATGAAAAACCTGCATCAGGATCAGCAATATCAAATCCGCAATACCTCCTCAGTATCACTGTATCGGACATTTCCGTCCTTTATCCAAGTCCTTAAATAAGGAACTCATCCGCTTGACTGGTATGTTTTACGTCCATGCCGATCAAACACATTTTTACCCACCCGTCTTCAGTATCTTCAACTGGCGTTAAGACTTTCCCATCGATGAGTCGATTCAGAATAGCCTTAGTCAGACCAATACTGAAACCTGAATGACCGTCATTGCATAAAGACTGAAAAGCCTTTAACGCACTTTCATAGCAGGCACAGCCGTAATCCCATTCTCCATCTTTTCTGTCCGGTTTTCTCTACGACATGCAATGGCAACCTCGTTTTCAGCCCAACGCTCCATACTTGATTTTTCGCGGCAAATATCAATTGGTACACTGCGGTCATCTATGTACTCGTTCGCAAAGATTTTTCTGCTATCGTCATTCATCCATTCTAATGTTTCCGGAAGATTTTCGTTAACAGCATCAAATATCAATCCTCGATTGTAACAGAACCGAACTGCCTGCTGTAACAGTTCCCCAACACGACAGGTCCATAATATGATTTTGTCTCCGGATGCCTGTCTCTTCTTCAAATATTCAATAAGCTCATCGTTAGCCGCACCAATCTCCGGCCATTTGTTCTCACATAAAGTTCCGTCAAAATCCACTGCTATGATTTTATTTTTCTTTTCCATTTCTTTTCCCTTTCTTATACTACCATGAACTGCATTTAACTGCGTTAAAGTGATACTTTGCTCATCACAAAATATAATCTCACGGTTGCACTCGCCGCACTCCGTCCGAAAACTCCACAATACCAAATACCTGAGCAACTACTCCGGCAGGCGCTCCACCAATTAACGGACTTTCTGGTATCGGAACCGAATACTGCTCCCATGTGTGGAAATATCCATACTGTCACCAACTTTACAAAGCCTGATCTCCGGCTTAACTTCGATGTCCATGTTGTTGTCTCCTTAATTTTTGCCATCACTGTAATTAAATGTAGGCACTATTAAAAATCCAAAAGCGGCCAAGTCGATCTAGTTACTTTGCAAGCAATTGCGATAGCAACTGAACCTGATACTACAGATGCAATATTCATTATCATATTTTCTTTTCATTGTCGTGTCTCCTTGTTTACAAATAATATAAGTTGTGATACCTTTATTTAGAAAGCTACTGTATTTTGATCATGTACACGCTGAAAGGAGTAACATTGAATAATTTACCAAATAACACTAAACAACACCTTCGTCTGATATGATCAAACAGATATCTGACGCATTAAACGATAATTCTACCGTTGCAATTGTAATGACTCTAACGTTAGGCGGTTGCTTCGTGTATAAAACATACATTGACGCAAAGCATAATCGCGAAACAAAACTATCCTATACCCCAAATATAGGATTTGAATATGCTTCGCGCCCAGTAACTCAAGATAATTCAACTGCATGTACAGCATAATTTTTAATACAGTAGCTTTACTTCTAAAAAGCTAAAATCTTCTCTTCTGTCAGTTTTTCTTTAATCTTTCCCAAAATATCATTTACCGTCTCTCTGGTTTTAGGAGCCAACTTCATGTATTCGGAGTGGTCATTATACCATTTGAATATTTCAAAAGGTTTCCGCTTTGCCAGCTAAACGCCCACCAATCGCAAATCATCTCTAAAATATAATCGTATGGCATCTCCAGAACGATTTCACCCTCTTTCGGATCGTCGTTGATTAAAATCCAATGCTGCCAGTGATGCAGATTCCTGTGAATATGAAGTAACCATGCTTTCTGATAATCTTGAACGACCTGTATGAACGGTTATTCCATAAAAATATGCATCATATGGTTCATACTCATCTGGCTCATCCTTAGATTTATCATGGGCAAACTCAGCATTCCAGCCAGCATTAGTAGCTTCTTTCGTAATCTCTGGTAAATTCTCAAAAAGCCAATCGAATCCTCTTTTTACATTTGAACGATGTCTTTCTAAATACTGATCGTATTGAAAACTCATTTTCTCACCTCTTTTTCTGCAATAAAAAGAAAGAGCCTGCGATTTTTCAACCACAGGTCCTTTCATGACAACAATCAAAATATAATTATGCCTCAATGTCCTTTTGGTGTCCTCAATCAACTCATCAAGCATTGTCTTGGCTTCATCGTACTCACCTTTCTCTAACAACTGCCTGAGTTTCGAAAAAGACTCCTTAAAAGTTTTCTGCTTAAGCAATAAATTCTTTCATATTGTCTTCCATTTACCTGCCTCCTTTAGCAAGCCCTTTCTTTGTGATAAGGACTAATATATAAACAGTATATACCATCCTTTCATCAAAGGATGTGTTATTTTGCGGATAATTTATTCTTCTATTTTCAGCCTGTTTTTGCGTTCGCGTAAAATCGTCGGGTTTGATCTTCATCACAAACGGTTGTTTTGTCGTAACGGCTATCTGACCACGATGTTTTCCAATAGAACGCTTAAATAATTTTCCGTCTTTAATTGAGTAGTGGTTCTCTTCTTCGAATTTCTGCTTTTGTAATAAGTTCGATCTGTAAATCCCTCATTCATTTCTAAAACTTTCTGGATGAGTGCTTTTGTAAACGTATCATAATACCCCTCAAGCTTTTCTATAATATATAAGTATACATTATAAAAAGCAAAAAGAAAGGGGCTGTTATGAATAAACAACCCCTGAAGTCTTTTAATATGACACGTTAACGCATCTATGTGTATCGTCTTCGTAGATATCAATAGTCAGCGTCATTTTTTCTTCTACATCAAATTTGAATGTAAACTCATTAGAGTCGCAACTATTTGCTTTTTCCAATCAATGTTTGCTCCTCAAGCTTACCGTTTTCATGAATGTCGCCTATAATTGTGACGATTCGTTTACCGTCCATCTCTGATTCGTTGAAAATGACGTGAAATCCTATCATATCGTCCTTATACGGTACTCCAAATACAATTTCTCGTGTCACATTTGTTACTTCAAAATACATTTTTGTCATAATTTTGAACCACCTTTCCTTTTTTCTCATAAGAGACCATGCTTATTTGGCGTCCGTACCAGTCTTTGTTGTTAATAACTTATAAAGTGTTCTGGCATCCTCTCCGCTAAACGCATTAATGATTTCTGGAGTCTGGTTCATGCGTTTTTCTACCGACAATAAGAACTCCCGTACCATCAGTATTTGAAAAATCAACCCCAATAAAAAGACTATCAATGTTTTTTCTCCTTCCAGTAAACCGGTTTTTCTGACTCGGCATTCATAGGCTCTGCCAAACAGTCATTACACGGATCAAACTTCTCATCTAAATCTTTGTGTTCACATGTTTCACAATACTTGTTGAAGTAAACTTCTTTATAAACATCTTCCATATCTATTTACCTTTCTCTTTTTTAACATCTCGTTAATAGGCTGAACGATATTAAAAATAATATCTGGTGCATAATAATTTGCCACACTGCCTCTCTTCTCCAGAACGGTTCTTACGAATAATTCCTATAGTAGCAATACATTTTATAGCTTCACTCATACCCCACTCACCATTAGCCGCTCTCTGATTACACCAATCCATGAACTCTCTGTATCTCATATGTTTTACCATTTCACATACCTCGTTTCATTAAATTTTTCTTATCTTTAAGTGCCTTACTAATCGCCGATCAATTCCAGAACGTGACTTCAAATGATAATAATATAAATCCGTATACGGTGTATTCATTCGATCAATACGCCCAGCAGATTGAGCCATTATCTTGTACGAGTAGTTCTGTGAGAAAATATAATTGTGTCAGTCGTAATGCAGTTCCATCCTCGGCACCGGCATTATACTGAACCAAATATACCCAGGCGTTTCCATCCGGCACCGGCTGATGCTTATGTCCATTCCATTCGGCAATCTCATAACACGAAAATATCCCTTTCAACAGCTCAAGTTCATAGTCAAAATTGTAGAATATAATAGCTTTAGGATGCTTCTCCACAATCTCTAGCAAGGCTATCTGCCTCGATTGGTCACTATTTACGATTTTCCGCCACACGTAGCACAATTCAGCGGCATTGACGATCGGCTCCTGTGTATACGGATTCCACCTATTTTTTCCGACAGCCTTGTATGCTTGCGCATCGTACTTTACAAAAATATCCTCGTGATGCGATACTGTCTGTCGTCGGAAATCCATATTCACAAGTATCTTGTCTCGTAATCTGATCAATCGACCGGTATTCAAATATCTGTCAATCTTAGGAAATTTGGTAAAGTGACTATACACGACATGCTCTTTTATAAACTCGCTTCTATTTTTATAGAAACCATTTGCAACAAATACTGGGATATAATCCTGCCAGGTATCTCCAGGTGTAGCAGATAACAGAATCCAATCGTTTGATTTTGTTATTTTCAAGAACGCCTTTACCCATGTTCCCTGATCCAACAACACGTTGTTCGTCAAATATAAAAGAAAGCATCTTTAACCGAAATATACTTCTTGATGTTATTCCACGAATCAACCACTACCTTATTGGAATATAATTTGACATCTTCATGCGTAGATAACAGAAATGGTGCAAGCTCATACTCCCATTCCAACGTATCACGTTTTCTGGCTGTTGTGATGATGTACAGGTCTTTTGGCGGACGCCCATTGGTATGTATGTTTCAGCCTCTAAATCACCATCATTTTTTTGAATAGTAATAAGCAATAGCTGTCCGTGATTTTACCACTGCCAACGCCTCCACATAAAATACATCCTGTTTTCATCTTATCCACAGCTTCACGCTGATAATCTCTTTAATCCTATCCATCCATGATCATCCCTCTGACAATAAATCCATCTTCAATCTCAACTTCTAATGCGTCTCCATCCAAATTCGCCTTCGGACCGTATAATAAAAGAAGAGCTGCGACATTTTCCGTTGGATTACCAGCATCTGAATAATACTTCAAATATACTCATGTACCGGTTTTGTAACACAAATTTTCGGCAGTCATATTTCAGATTAGAAATATCACCAGTTTCGCCGCTAAGCTTTGCTATATTATCGAAAAACTCCGCCAATTTACAATTACATTGATCTTCTGTCACCGAATATCTCTTTTTCATTCGCTTACCTCCTGCATAATTCGTTGAAATTTTGTATAGTTCGCCTCATCACCCATGTGTCGGCAAAATATAATGGCGTATACCAATAGTTCTCACGACTGTCTGACCCAGTAATAGGATTTGATAGTGAATTTCCGATTTTCACATAGCCAGCCAATCCAAGCAACGACACCTGTATGTAGCACATAAGTCCGACGGTTTCATCTATATCTTGTGCCACAACTAATACATGGTTCTGATAATTTAACGGATGCTTTCTATTTTCTAATTTCTTTCTGATACAATTAGCGGCAGCAATGATTTGTCGCACCAGCACCACAACACGAATCATTCAAAAAGAAATATAACCTTGCTTCTCTATCTTTTTCTCCGCGTCATTAGTCACTATTTCGGACATAAGTTGACATACAGAATACGGTGTAAAGAACTGCCCATTTGATGTATTTCAAGACCCAGTGCCATAAATATCTTTCCAAGAAAATCCTGTTCCGGATTGTCCTCTAACGCCATGGTTATATAGGCGCATAACTCTGGAAATAACTTCTGTTCGACTTTTGTGTATTTCTTTATGCTAGACAAATATCTTTTTCTCGCTCGTCATAATGCGTCTTATCCACCGCGTTGGAAATTGCGCAAGCATTCATAATGATCTTAGGTCTCTCCAGACATCCACGGACGGTGAGCATATATAAGCTGTTTAAATGTATCCAGGAATTTTTTCTCCCAGTCGATTTTTTGAATATGGCAGCAGTAACTCTTCTGATTTAGGAGCTTCTGTTTTTTGCTCGTTCTGGTTTGCAACTGGCTTTCCACTTTTCCATTTGGACTTTCTTGCATTTGGGTTCTGTGAATGTAATTGTAGGCTCCCATTTTTTTCTCTTTCCAAAAACATTTTCCGTCTCCTTTCGTATAGAAAAAAGAGCGTCAGCTTTTACACCAACGCTCTAACTCTTTATTTCACTACTGAATTAAAATCAGCTTCTAACCGGTCGTAATCAAACGAATCCAAAATATAATTCATAGTGTTAACCGACATGGTATTAATTTCATGCATACTTTTTTCCAAGCTTAACACCGGCGGGCATCACCGTACTGTTTCGGATGACCCCAAACAATGCCAATTTGTATTTATCCTTTAAATCCATAGTCGCTCCTAAACATCATTCAAATGGAATCTCTTCCTCTTCATCCCGGTTTCGTCTTCTGTATTTCGCACTGATTGGATCATCGTCAACCTTCTGATACACCTCCATACTCTTTACATACAGAGACTTTCCATTTGTCCCTCATAACGGTTAAGTACCGCATTAACACGATCCACCCAAATATCATCAAGACAAGCTACTGACTCCTCGTCAAGAAGAACACTCTTATCTTCATCAGTAACTAAATATACCTTTGGAGGCCATGTACTCTTGTAGTTCAGCTTCACCTTCACAAAAATATCTCGGCACAAAACCTTCTTCTTCGCCCACTCTTGGTTTGGTAAGACGGATATTAAATCCATCATCAATTAATTCCCTTGCCGATCAATGTCTGGGATAACCAGATTGGCTTTTCTTTCATCACTTCCAAAACGGTCCTTCTTAGGATCGCCAGCAAAATTAGTATCAAATATAAATTTTCCGTTCTCTACAATTACAAGATTAGTTCTCATCGTATATACCTCTCTTTAATTATTCTCTGGCTGATTAATAGCCATTTTCATAACAGTATCTAAAATATCAAAACCCTTTGTCGCATTCTATATGGTTATTTTCCATTTTGTAGTGCGGGCAATCTAAGCATCCTCGGATTTCTTTATCTCCACAAGGATTTTTCCATTCTGTCTCCCATGGCGCACTATCAACGTCGGCGTCATTAGCACCAAGTTCTGGAATATAAGGATCATCCGATACAAACCACTCAAAATCGCCATACTGGGAGATGGTTTCCACAGCTTCATTGACCAACTTGTCGTAATAAGACCGATCAATGCCATCTTCTTTTCAAGCTCTTTGACCATTTCGGATTCCATCCAACGATAGCCCTTAGAACCTGTCGCTGCGTAATACTTGCCATCCTTTTCTCTCATCAGAAGTCCAGCGCCATAGCCGTCTTTCATTGGACAAGAACTGACCAACCTTTCCGATGAACCGGTAATTGTGACCTTTTTCGATTACTGGCGTCAGATTTTGACAAATACTCTAAAAAGTCACATCTGAAAGCAGACCCTTTTTATAATCACTCTCGGCTTTGCTGAATTCTTTTTTTCTTCTTTGCTAACATCTGGCAAGTTCTCATTCAGATCCAAAATATAAAGAGCTGCTCACAGATTTGGTCTCGCACATATCTTCAAATGCAATTTTTCTCTGCTGAACAGCTTCTTAAATACATATGGAATCTGGAACTGAGTACCGGTCGCAGTCCACTTTCCGCCTTTCTTTTTTGTTATCGCCAGGAATATAGCCATACATCTTCTGGCATTCTTCGGCTGATTTGTACTTTGCGATATATACGGCATCGTTGACCAAACACATACGATCGTATGTAGCCTCGTGTTCAAAATGTATCCATAACGTTCGCCAAAATCCATAACAAACTGAATAATCTCTGGCGTTGCATCCGGGATCTTAATAGAGTCTGTCTTAATATGAGCAACCTGGAATCCACGCTTCAGGACCTCATTCTTAAGGTCGATCATGAACAATGCTCCACGTTTAGCCACAATATTATCAACATTTCTCGGATCACGGAATGGGTTATCAAAGGATGCTGATGTGAGACCGTATACAGAGTTGATTGCGGTCTTCAAAGCATTGGCAAGGTCCTTGATGTCATCTCGCCGTCGATAACTCTCTGAATATAACGCGTAAGTTTGCCGTCCAGCATGGTATTAACAATATCCCAAGCTTCATGCTTAATACTTACACGTCCTTCAACAATATCTCGGAATGCCCTAGTAAAGCGCGGACCAAAGAGACACTCAGCAATAACACTATGAGGATGCATAGATGAAATATCCAGAAGTGCCACGTTTCCATACATTCCCGGAACGCCCTGTAAATCCTCCTCGCCAACTTCTTCGCCACGATATGTAGATTTACCATGGTCAAATACATACCCAGGAAAATATGGAAGAATGCTGTGCGCCTCAAAGGGAACTTCATCCTTATCATTGTATTTCCAGCTATAGTGCGGCTCAGCCATCATCTTCGGGCAGGCTTCCTTAAGGAAATCCATACTCTCTTTATCCAACGACTCTACCGGTTCTGCCAGATTTATGTAATGGAATTCTGACTGCGGTTTCCGGTTGTTTCCAAATATAATTCTTGTGGTAAGAGTATTGGTCGTATCATTAACAGTCATTTCTGCTAAATCTGCCAGAATCTGTCGTGCTGTCCAGTCAGCCTCAAGATAATTAAAAGGCCGCCTCAGTAGCAATAACATCGTTATCACAATACTCAGCGACCTTAATCCAAAGCTCTTCCGGAACTGGTTGATCCCATGGAAGACCAAGCTCCTGGTGATGCGTTCCTGCTTTAATGATCTGAATTTTTTTCGTCTGAAAACCCCTTTTTCTTAAGATCTTCATCTGTCAGATTTCCCATTTCAATTTCCAGCTTTTTTAAGACTTTTCTTGTTCCCAGAAGAAGCAAAGTCATATACATCTGTATAAGATACATTATATGCCTCCCCAAAGAAACACTTGGACTCGCCTTTAATAATCTTCTGAGACAGTTCGTAAAGCTGTTCATTTGTATAGCCCATAAGCCTCGCATACAATATATGGTTATCATACCGTCTACAGTTAAATCCCACCAATCGGAACCTCATCGGATCCTCAATATCACTTTGTATCGGATTGATCAATCTAACAATCGTTTTCCTATACCCTTCAATTTTAAAATTCACAAGAAATAAGTTTGGGAAAACTTCAATGTCATAAAATACCAGTTTTGCATCATCATTCTTAACCGCCAGTCCAGTCTCATCCGACTTGAATGGCATTTTATTTACCAGTTTAATACAATAGTCCGCTTGATGCGTGCTATTAGCTGCAAATCGTATGATCGCATTACGCATATCACTAACATCGTAGTTTAATCCGCTTTCGTAAGCGTCCTCCAAAATCTTATAAATAAAGTCAATACTAGGCTTAGTCCCTGGATGAATTTCTTTTTCCAGATTACGTTTAATCAATGTCCTAAGCCCCTTTTCGCTCTTAATCGCTTCAAAATTTACCATTTTACTGTCTCCTTTCAGCGGTAAATTAGAACTAATCGTAGCAATCGGCAACTGATTACATTTGGATAATTTACGCCTAAGCGAACTGTTACCCGTAAATACTTTAATTTCTATATGGTCGTCATAAACCCGGCTCAACTGGTTAGGATCTCCGCTATAAATATAATGAAGATGTATACCCTGACCAGATTTGCTTAATTCGGCATAGGTCGGCGGCCACTTTTGTGCTTCTTTCAGATTTCTCTCAAGAGACTTCTTTCCATCATCGCCTGGAATATCAAAATCTACGACAATATGCTTTAATGGAACTCGTACATAATGAAGCTTTTTAGTGTCAAGTTCCGATAGCTTCGTCTTCACAAAAATCCCATTTTTTCTGTGGTGTCTCATTCTCAGAAGCATATTGAGCCTGACAGTCTGCACAATCATCATCAAATATAGATTTGCCAGAGTCAAATTGAAGCCAGTTTATATCTTCTTTGTTATCATTTGTGGGCTCAGATACCTCTTCAAATTTCTCAGTTCTAAAGCCACTGTAATAACTTCTGACTTTGTTCCATCATCGAGATTAAAGCGTTCTTGAAGTTCTAAAATAGTTCTTCAGTTCTTCCTAAATATCCTCTGAGAGAAATGGAAATGACACATTTGCTTCATCACAATATGTCTTGTACATCTCCCATGCCGCCTTCAAAGTTGTCCCATTCTCGCGTTTAAATACATGATATGAATCCACAATGAAGTTATAGAAGTCGTTGGATGCGCCCAACATCGTGATTGGAATATAACTATCATATCTACCAGATTCTCTAAATATACTTCCTGACAGTGATACGCAATGGCTCCTAACTCAAACTTCACCTGCTTAATCACATTTTTGTATTCGCTTGGGGAAAGTTTATTTCCAGAAGGTGAAACATCAATCAGTCTTCGAATCAGACCAGACTTGGCATCTGTAATCATTTACCGGTTTATTAGTACCCATAAATAAGAAGCACTTGAATTGATTGAATATGCTGATTTGAATTTCTCATTAACGGTCATTAACTCGTGTGAAACCAGACTATTTAACCGTGTATTATCTTCAATCTTCGACAAATCTCCATCATGCTGGATAGCTACAAGCGGATTACTTTTAAATGCTTCCAATGCAAACGAGTTACTGGATGAGCCCAGTGCTTTAGCATCAAATACAGAATAATATCCGTCAAAAGCTCCTGAATGATGTTCAGCACTGTAGACTTACCAGTTCCAGCTGCTCCATACAGCACCATGAACTTCTGTAGTTTCTTAGAGTCACCAGATACGATCGAACCTATAGCCCACTCTATCTTCGTCCTTTCCTCTTCAGAATATAAAGTGGACATAAGCTTTTCGTATGCTGATAAATCCCCAGGTTCTAATGGATACTTAAGTCGTTTTATTTGCATAATCGTTCTTATCCGTCTCGGTATTTGAAAATATCAGTCTATCGTCCAGCATATGGAAATTATCACGCATCTGCTTCTGACAGTATTTATGCCAAGAGTCAATCATACCTGTTTCAGCATCCCACATATGTAAGACTCTTACATCGGAAGAGAAGCGCTGCTGATTTTCTTTCGCATACTTATCAAGTTCGCGATCGATCAACTGCAGTGCATCCTGTTCATCGGTAGACCATAACCCCCGCTCTTCCATCCATATGGCATAAAAATCGCCACCTCGGATCATCGATCAGAACTCTTCTTTATAATAAATTTGGGAT
>VOFH01002300.1_pt1 | contig 13835 bp, 22 predicted proteins | sample 5384091 | NCBI WGS metagenome assembly VOFH01 (sample SAMN12384727, study PRJNA508395) | human gut metagenome | isolation source: healthy gut G | host: Homo sapiens
AAATCGACGGTATTCTGCCACAGCTTATCGTACCATTCCATGCTCTCTTCCGGCTTACATACAACGATCATTTCCTGCTTTTTCGAACTGGTGGATGCGGTAAACGCCCCGCTCCTCCAGACCGTGAGCGCCCTTCTCCTTGCGGAAGCACGGAGAATAGCTGGTAAGCGTCTTCGGAAGGGATTCCTCCGGAATAATCGTATCGATAAACTTACCAATCATGGAATGCTCGCTGGTACCGATCAGATATAAATCCTCGCCCTCGATCTTGTACATCATGGCATCCATCTCAGCAAAACTCATAACACCGGTCACTACCTCGCTGCGGATCATAAAGGCGGTACGCAGTACGTAAAGCCGCGGTTGATCATGAAATCACGCGCATAGGAGATTACAGAGGAATGAAGTCTTGCAATATCGCCCATCAGATAGTAAAAACCGTTTCCAGCCACTTTTCTGGCGCTGTCTAAATCGATTCCGTCGAAGCGCTCCATAATATCCGTATGGTACGGCACCTCGAAATCCGGTCACAACCGGCTCACCGTATCTTTGCACTTCCACATTCTGCTGTCATCTTTTTTTCCGATCGGTACGCTGGGATCGATGATATTCGGGATGGTCATCATGATCTTTTTGATCTTTTTCATCCAGTTCCCGTTCCTTCTCTCCAGTTCTGCCAAATGGTCGGAAGCCGCTGTTACCTGTTTCTTAAGTTCTTTCGGCCTCTTCTCTCTTTCCCTGGCCCATCAGCCCGCCAATCTGCTTGGAAAGTTTATTACGTTCCGCTCTGAGCGCATCGCCTTCCTGCTTTGCGGCGCGGTTTAACTCGTCCAGCTCAATGACCTCATCCACCAGCGGCAGCTTGCTATCCTGAAATTTATTCCTGATGTTCTGTTTTACTGCCTCAGGATTTTCTCTTACAAACTTTAAATCTAACATGGTATTCCTCCTGGTTTTCTTCCATTTTTGGTATGTTCAAAGGTGCCCAATATGGTAATCTGCCGTTGATTATACTACAAATTACAGGCAAAAAAAAGCCCCTTATTTCCATTTTATCAATTCCGCCAGCACTTCCTCGGAAGCATACTCCGTTTTTGTACCGGAACATCCAACTCCTCGGATTTTAAGACACGCGTTTTGACAAAACGCGCCGGCTTTCTTCGCCGCATCGGTAAGCCAGGACGAGCCTTTTACCGCCTCCGCCGCCACAATTGCGGAAAAGACATCTCCTGTGCCGGGCCGTTCCCGGCCGACCCTCAGTGACCGGCAAAATGCAGCTTCCCGGTCCCGTTCTGCGATGACATTCGTTAAATACGCGCCTTCCTTGACGCCTGTTATAACGACTCCGGAAGGCCCCATCTTAAGGATTTCCTCCGCCATGGCCAGAAGGTCCGCTCTGTGCCACCCTTCCTCCCGGTACTCTCTGCCGGTCAGGATACAGGCCTCGGTCAGATTCGGCGTAACGAGATCCCCCAGACCTACCAGTTCCTTCATACGGCTGCACATGGCAGGCGTGTAGGTGTCGATACGCCTTTCCGTTGATCCCCATGATCGGATCGATCACCACCAGCGTATCCTTTCCTTAAACCGGCGAATCGCAGACATGACGATCCCAATCTGTGCTTCTGAACCGAGAAAGCCGCTGAAAATGCCGTCAAACTCCAGCCCCAGCTCCGTCCATTTTTCCAGGTAGGCTCCATCTTTCCGTATAATCGTCGAAAAAATACACCGGGAAACCGGTATGATTGGATAAAATAGAGGTGGGCACCGGACAGCACTGTACCTTGAGCGCCGATAAAATGGGAATAGCCACTGTCAGCGAACAGCGGCCATATCCTGATAAATCATTGATTACTGCAATTTTTTCTGATGTCTTTCTGATGTCATATCCAAAACTCCTAACATTTTTTGCCATTCAGTTAAGATTTAAGCCCCATTCCTTCCGGATCAGCGGCAGTAGATAACGACAGAGGCAATCGTTGAAGTCACCGCATTGATGGTGGTCGATGTGACATTCCCACTTTAAGCGCCAGCTCCGCAGCCGGTTTCCCAGAATCAGCATGCTTGTAGTAGTATCCCACAAGCGGGTCGAAAATAACATTGAAAAAGCAGTCCGCCCGCTGAGGCGATCAGAACCCATTTCAAAATATGCTTCTGGTCATGGGATTCATTGATCTTCCCAAGCCTGTGGGCAAGGAAACCCGGTAACAGTCCGATACACAGCTTCAGGATAAATGTCTTGGGCGCATAGACCACATAGATGGGATCAAGCAGATCGCCAATCGTCATACCGATGGCCCCGCCCAGGCCGCCGTATACGCCGCCCAGCAAAAGCGCTCCCAGTACACAGACCGCATTTCCCAAATGAATGGACGTAGCGTCGCCTCCCGGAAGCGTAATTTTAAACTGCAGGAACGTGAAAACAACGTACGACATGGCCGCAAATAATCCCGTCATGGCAATTTTACTGATTTTACTGTCTGTTCTGTTCATTTCTTTTTCCTCCCTTGGTGCCAAAGCTTTTCTGCCCCCTATCTTAGCATGAGGGTGGAGTGATATAAATATCCAGTTTTGTTTTTTTAGACCATACCAGTTTAGTAATCGCAGTTCACGGTACCACGGGCCAGTCTGCAACGCTTAATCGTGTGATTCTACACAGATCAGCACCCCATCCCGGAAGGTGAGTCCTCGGTCTTCTCTGCCAGTTCATTGCTGATGCACAGACTGGTTCCGATCCGATGTCCCGGTCTAGTCAGGGATATTTTGAAGCCCTTTCAGCGTAATCCCGTGAACCTCCTCTGTAAGCGGCAGGAAGGAAATGTATTTCCCCAGATCTTCACCGAAACGGTAAGTCTTTCCCTGATCCAGAATATAGAGACGGTTCTTCTCATCCACGATCGAGGCCTTCACCCCTTTTTGGAGACATGCATACAGCAGATGGATATTACCGATGGAGTGATCCAGCCGCCGCCGGTAGCGCCCAGGATAACCATGTCGCTGACGCCCGCCTCCATGGCGGTGCGGAGTGCCAGCTCCGTATCGGTCTCATCCTTTTCCGGCTGGTGCTGCTCGAAGGCAATGCCTCCATCTGACCGGTATTCTTCCAGAAGTTCGCCCTTTACCGTATCGAAATCACCGACAATGGCATCCGGCCTGATATTCAGGCTTTTAACAGCGGCCAGCCCTCCATCCACGGCGATCACCATATCAAATTCCCTGATCTTCAAAAAAGCACCGGCGAATGCACAGTTTATGCTTCCGCCGGTGATAATAAGGCCCGTCATTCCTGTTCCTCAAATATCTTTAAAAATGCCTTCGTATTCGCCGTCACATCGCCCTTTAAAGATCGCAGAACCGGCTACAAAGATGTTGGCTCCCGCCTCCATCAATCACGCACATTGTCACACGTCACGCCGCCATCCACTTCAATATCCGTGGAAAGCCCCCGCATGTCGCATTTTTTCCTTAAAGCGCGGATCTTCTCCAGAGTATAGGGAATGAACTTCTGCCCGCCGAATCCCGGGTTCACCGTCATAAGCAGTACCATATCCACCTGATCGAGGATACAGTCCAGCACATCGAAATCGGTGTGGCCGGATTCAACACGACTCCTGCTCTTCATACCGGCCTCCTTAATCTGGTTCACCGTGCGGTCTAAATGGGTACACGCCTCCACATGAACGCTGATGATATCGGCTCCCGCCTCTTTCATGGCGTCGATGTAACGGCCGGGCTCCCGAACCATCATATGGACATCAAATACCTTATCCTGTACAGCTTCTTAAGCTTGCTATTACAGGCATACCGAATGATATGCTGGGAACGAAAGTCGCCATCCATCACATCGAGATGGATATACGTGTGCTCCCGCATCCGCCGCCTCACATACCTGCTGCTCCAAATGTTTAAAATCCGCTCCCAAAATGGAAGGTGCTAATAGGAACATCATTAATATCTCCTTTTATCTTTTAATTCCTGGTACAACAGCTTATAATTCGCATAACGGCTCTCGCTTATCTCCCCCTGGCGTACGGCCTCCTTGACACCCGCAGACCGGCTCGCCCACATGGACACAGCCCAGAACTTACAGTCTTCCTCGTAAGCCGCGAATTCAGGAAAATAATCCTTTAAATTTCCGCATTCCAGTTCCTCCAAGTACATGGAACTGAAGCCCGGGGTATCCATCATATAGGTGTCCTTCCCGATGGCAAACAGTTCGCTGTGCCTCGTCGTATGCTTTCCTCTCTGGATCTTCTCGCTGATCTTTCCTGTTTCCATCTCAGCCTCCGGGAAACAGAAGGTTGGTGATGGAGGATTTCAACGCCCGACGGCCCCGCCAGAACCGTTGTCTTTCCCTCTGTCAGCACCCGCAGCTCCGCGATCCAGCCCCGCTGTTTTCGTAAGTACTCGTAAAATAGACGGGATAGCCCGCTGAGGAATAGATATTCCCCAGACGGTCCCGCTCCCCGTCTCCCGTTAAATCCGTTTTGTTAAAGCAGATCTTCACGGGAACCTCCTGCACCTCCATCATGACCAGAAAACGGTCCAGAAGATTTAGATTGGGCTCCGGATGAGTAATGGAAAATATCACCAGCGCCTGATCAATGTTAGCCACTGCCGGCCGGACCAGTTCGTTTTTGCGCGGGAGAATCTTATCGATATTTCCTTCCCTCTCCGCCTCGCTCAACACGGTAAATTCCACATTATCACCCACCAGAGGTTTGATCTTTTTGTTGCGGAACACGCCCTTTGCCTTGCACTCATAGACGTCCGTTCCGTTATCCACATAGTAAAAGCCTGCAATTCCTTTAATAATTTTCCTGTCATACAATATCCTTATGACTGTGGAATGGGGACAAACGTAACCGGATAGAATTGATTACATCTCCCGTGTCCACATTGACTATTTGCACTTCTCCGCTGGTCACGCCGTAGGCTCCCTCGATGTTCTTGAACACAACCGGAAGCTGCTGGTCTCCCGTAATCGTCACCGGCCCCATCAGATCCCTGAATTCATCTTTACCGTTCACGGTCTGCTTCAGCTGTATCTTGATATTCAGCTGGGTGCTGGCAGATCCCGGGCCGATCAGATTCTGAAGCGGATAAGATTTCTCGATGGAAGCCAGGTACTTATATTTGGCCTGCTCCGCCGATCCGCTGCTGACCACGTAATCAATGGCAGTTCCGCCCTCCACCTGCGTATTCGGCGCGATGGTCTGACGGATAATCGTTCCTGCCGGCACCTCCTCCGAGGTTTCCTTCGTCACGGTTCCGCGAACCAGCCCTAAGTCGGCCAGCATCTCCTCTCCGACCTCTTCCTCTTTGCCTGTAATATCAGGAACCACAACCGGATTGGTCAGCGCCGGGCCAGTGCTGGCAATCACGCTGATTACAGCCCCTTCCTTTGCCTTAGACGGACTGTAGCTGATGATCTTGCCGGACTCCACCGTATCACTGCTCTGGTTCTGCAGATTCACAATGAAGCCTTTCCCCTCCAGAAGCGTCTTGGCAGCCTCCGCGGTGAGGGAATCCAGCCCCAGGGTGGTTAAGTCAATCTCCGGATGCTCCGGTCCGCTGCTGATAACTACGGAGACAGCCGAGTACCGGTCTACAATCTCTCCCGCTTTGGGGGTCTGGGAAATGACATCTCCCTTTTTCACAGTATCCGAGAACTCATAATCACCGATCTTCATGTCCAGACCGCCGTTCTCGCGGAGCTTCTGTCTTGCAATGTCTTCCGCCAGTCCCTCCACCTCCGGCATGGTCGTCTGCTTCTCACCCAGAGTTGTCTCCTCCTGTGTCGTCTCCACAGTGGTCTCTGTCTCCTTGGGGGTTCCCGGAACGGAACAGCCCTCCCAGTCTGGTAACCAGGAAAATAAGGACGATGACGATAAGAATTGCCACCACGATGCCGGCGGCCGTCAGAAGCTTTTCGATACCCGGATTGATCTCTTCATCCGGCTCCTTCCGCTTCGTTCTGCCGGAAGGGCTGCCGCCAGAGGTATTCCGGCTGCTCCTGTGCTCCGGCTGGCGTTCCCGCACCGGTTCATTGCCATAACTGCGGTTCCGGCCCGGCTGCGGTTCCGGCTGATTTCTGCGTCCGGAACCGGACCTGATCTGTTCCAGCTCCGGTGCTCCGATGATCACCGTCTGAGAGGTATCCATAGACGGCGCCGATGCCTGAACAAAGTTCTCATCAGGAGTCACGAGGGCCCGCCGCAAATCGGCAATAACCTCCTGCATGCTCCCATACCGGTATTCCGGCTTCTTCTCCGTGCATTTTAAAATAATGTTTTCAAAACTGACCGGAATCTCCTGATTGTAGTAGCTGGGCGGTGTAATCGGGTCTTCTAAGTGCGCCAGAGCCACCGTGACGGTGTTCTCCCCTTCAAAGGGCACCCGTCCGGCTGCCATCTCGTACATGGTAATCCCCAGTGAATAGATATCACTGCGGGCGTCGCTGTATCCGCCTCTCGCCTGTTCCGGAGAAATATAGTGGACCGATCCCATAGCCGTAGCACTGAGCGTCTGAGTGGATGCGGCGCGTGCAATCCCAAAATCCGCCACCTTCACTTTTCCATCCCGTGCAATAATAATATTCTGCGGCTTGATATCCCGGTGAACGATGCCCTGTTCATGGGCAGCATATCCCTGTGCCACCTGGATAGCAATCCCGATGGCTTCCTTGCTGTCGAGGCAGCCCTTTTTTCAGGATATAATTCTTGAGGGTGATGCCCTCAATCAGCTCCATGACGATAGTGAAGCGTTCCCTCATCCACAACGTCATATACGTTTACAATATTCGGATGGGACAGCCTGGCCGCAGCCTGGGCTTCCATCTTGAACTTGCTCACAAATCCGCTGTCTGAACTGAATTCCTCCTTCAGTACCTTAATGGCAACCTGCCGTTTCAGCTTATGGCACAGGGCCTTGTACACATCTGACATTCCGCCGGAACCGATTTTATCTAAAATTTCGTATCTGTCCTGTAAAAATGTACCTGGTCTCAAAATCATAAGCTTCCCTCCCTGCCAATCTGCGGATCAACGAGTACCACTGCGATATTGTCTTTCCCGCCATTGTCATTGGCTACCGTAATCAATTTCTCCGCCTTTTCCTGTAGTTCTAAATCAGAACCGATGATCTCCTCCATCTCCGCGTCCTCCAGCATGTTTCTGAGTCCGTCGGAACACATGAGAATATAGTCACCCGGTTCCAGTCCTACCTCGAAGAAATCGACCAACAGCTTATCTTCTTGCCGACGCCTCGTTATAATATTCTTTTTATCCTTATAGTCTTTGCTTCCGCGCTCCAGACGGCCCAGGGAAACCAGTTCCTCCACATAAGAATGGTCCCTCGTCACCTGTCTGATCCTGTCTCTCACGAGATAGAGGCGGCTGTCTCCCACATTGGCCACATAAAGGGTATTCTCATCGGCCACCGCCGCCACCAGCGTCTGCCCATACCGGAAAACTCCGGCTTTTCCTTTGCCTCATGGTAGAGCATGGTGTTGACCTTTAATATGGCCTCCCGCAGAAGCGGAACAATCTGGGAATTTTCCGTATACTGAAGATACGACACCAGATTTTCCACAATATATCTGGAGGCATAGTCTCGGCCTGATGGCCGCCCATCCCATCCGCAACCACGAATAAGTTGGCAGGCTCCCGACCGGCTCCACGCTGGCATATACGTAATCCTGATTGGCCGTGCGCACTCTTCCCGTATCCGTCAATGCACAAGCTTTCATAGCGTCTTCTCACTCCCTTTTTGTTCCTCTGTTAAAAAACTTTTTCGAAGCTGACCGCAGGCACCATGGATGTCCCGCCCATTTCCCTTCTTATAGTAACATTAATTCCATTTTTTTCAAGCAGATTTTTAAATGCCTCTATGGCCTTTCTGTCCGACTGTACGTAATCCCGTTCCTTGATGGGGTTCACCGGAATTAAGTTCACATGGCCCTGTTCCTGGTCTTAATCAGCGCCGCCAGAGCCGCCGCTTCCTGCAGATTATCATTGACTCCGGAAACGAGACTGTACTCAAAGGTCAGCCGTCTTCCCGTCTTCTCAAAATATGTATGACAGGCTTCCAGCACATCGTTCAGCCTTATAGCTCTTCGCCACAGGATTCAGGGTCTTTCTCACCTCATCATTCGGCGCGTGAAGCGAGAGCGCCAGAGTAATGGCAAGCCCCTCGTCTGCCAGCTTCAGAATCCCCGGCACAATACCGCATGTGGACAGCGTAACATTGCGCTGGCTGACGTTAAGCCCGTGTTATCCGAATCAGGCGGATAAACTTCACCACATGATCATAGTTATCCATAGGTTCTCCGGAACCCATAATCACCACGTTGAGACCCTTTCCCCAGGAGGTACTGGAATCCGGTAGATCTGGTCCAGCATCTCCGCCGGCCTTAAATTACGTTCCAGGCCATCCAGCGTGGAGGCGCAGAACCGGCAGCCCATGCGGCAGCCGACCTGGGAGGAAATACACACGGAATTACCGTGCTTATACCTCATCAGGACTCTCGATGATATCTGCCGTCCGACAGGCCGAATAAATACTTTCTGGTTCCGTCGATGGCGGAGATCTTCTCTTATCCACAGTCTGAAGGAGGTATATTCACACGTCTCCTTGAGCCGTTCCTGAGTGCCTTCGGCAGATTCGTCATCTCCTCATATCCAGGCGCCAGCTTTTTGTGCATCCACTCATAGAGCTGTTTTGCCCGGAACGCCTTTTCACTCCGGAAGCGGTTATAAACGCCGTTAAAGTTCTTTAAATTCAGGATTTAATATCTGTCTTTCCATTATTCTTATCTTTTCTGAAATGCCGAATGAAAAATCCGTCACACGGGTGAATTCCCGGTAAGAGCTGGATCATGCCTGACTTCATGGAAGCCATTCAGTGTTTCTCCTAACTTTCCTTCTAAATTCACGGCGTCAAACGGAAAATTCTCCAGAAACCACGCCGCATTTTCTTCATTTTCCTGACTGTCGATGGTGCAGGTGCTGTATATCAGCTTTCCTCCGGGCTTTACGTATGACTGAACCACAGAGAGAATCTCCCGCTGCAGGGCCGCCAGCTCCTCCATCTGTTCCATCGTCATCCGGTACTTGATATCCGGTTTTCTGCCAATGATTCCAAGCCCGGAGCACGGTAAATCAGCCAGAACGATGTCGGCACGGCCTTCCCACGCCTGATCCGGCACCAGGGCGTCGTGCACCTCCGCACGGATATTGGTAAATCCCGACCGGGCGATATTCTCTTCGATGAGGGCCACCTTCTGCTCCGTTAAATCACGGACGGTCACCATTCCGGTTCCCTTCAGTTTATCCGCGATATGAAGGCTTTTTCCGCCGGGCGCGCCGCAGACATCGATAGACATCCCTTCCTTCGGGTCCGCCGATCTCTCCCACAAAGCTGGAGCTCATATCCTGAACTGAAATCAGGCCTGAAGCAAACGCATCAAGGCTCTCTAAATAATCGTATTTTGATAAATACAGGACTGTCTCTGACAGCGGAGTCTCCTCCACTGTGACACCCTGACTCTTCAGGCTGTCCATGATCTCCTGCTTCGAGGCCCGGTTTAAGTTGCAGCGGACCGCCGTCCTGCTGGGCTTAAGGAAGGCCTTTGCCATAGAGACAGTTATCTCCTCCCCGTATGTATCCTTCCACATATCCAGAATCCAGGAGGGCATGGAGTATCGGACAGAATCATCCGGCCATTTCAGTTGTTCTTTATTTCTGGAAATATTACGCAGAACGCCGTTGACAAAGGCCTTTTTAATCCGGTGAATTTCCGTTTCTGCGCCAGTTTTTACCGCCTCGTTGCAGACAGCGGAGTCCGGCACACGGTCCATATAGAGAATCTGATAAACCGACATCCGCACAGTGTGCGGATGACCGGTTTCATCTTTTTACTTTTACGCTGGAGTAAGAATTAATGACGTAATCCAGCTGAAGGGTGTATTCCACAGTACCTTCCACGGTGCGGGAGATAAAGGCCCGCTCCTGTTTGTCAAGATACTGGTATTTGCTCAGTGCCTGGCTCAGTACAATATGGCTGTAACTGCTCCTTTTCCAGGATCTCGAGCAGGATATCCAGAATTATTTCCGGCTGCTGTTTCCGTTAGTCATTGTCTCTTCGTCCTCCGAACAGAATCACGAGACGGAGCAGCTGAAGCACGGAAGCAGCCAGAGCCGCCACATACGTGAGCGCCGCGGACCCAGCACCCTTCTCGTCTGATTTACTTCCTGGCCGCCAAGGATGCCAACCTGATCAAGCAGTGTAATCACCGCTCTTCTGGAAGCGTTTAACTCCACGGGAAGCGTGATCAGCTGGAAAATAACGGCCAGTGAAAAGAATCAGCCCGATATTTACAAGGGGAGATCCCATGCCTCCGATCAGCACCCCGATAATAATAAGCGGAAATGCCGCCTGTGAGCCGATATTTGCCACCGGAACGATCGCCCCCGCAGCTTTAACGGGACGTATCCCACGTTGTCCTGCATGGCATGGCCGCACTCGTGAGCCGCCACTCCGATTGCCGCCACTGAGGTGGAGTGGAATACCGACTCCGATAAGTTGACGGTCTTCGTCCTCGGATCGTAGTGGTCTGTCAACTGTCCCTTTACGGGACGGACGGTCACATCGTAGATACCCTGGGAGTTTAAAGAGGCGCTTTGCCGCGTCCTCTCCCGTCATTCCCGTCATGCTCCTGACTTTTGGTATTTGCTGAAGGTGCTGTTTACCTTAGCGGAAGCCGCCATCGACAGCACCGCACCTATAATTACGAGAATCCATGTGGGATCAAAATAGTATCCCATTAAGCCGCCATAATACATGAATCAGACGCTCCTTTCAAAACGGTTCCCTCTGCAATCTGGTATCCGCGCAGAAACGCGCCGGTATCCATACGCTTCTTCCCTGAAGCTGCAGTTCCTTCACCGCAAGTGTTCCTTTTCCTGTCTTTACATACAGACAGTCTTTTCCTGTTTTTACAACCTGGCCGCAGGCTCCCTCACTCCTCTTCCAGTACATCGGCCTCCCAGAGCTTGATTATCCTTCCTTCCCAGCCTGTGTAGGCGCTGGGCCACGGATTTAGTCCGCGGATCAGGCGTTCAATGGAGACTGCATCCTGGCTCCAGTCGATGTCTCCCTTCGATTTCTTTATCATTCCGACGTAACACGCCTCTTTCTCGTCCTGGGGATCCGCACGGCGGTTCCGTCTTCCAGCTTCTTCAGTGTCTTTATAATCAGTCTTCCTCCGATGGCACTCAGCTTATCGTGAAGGCTTCCGCCCGTCTCTTTCTCATCGAGAGCAACAGTCTCCTGATCCAGGATGTCTCCCGTATCCAACGCCTTCCGGCCATCATCATGGTGGTGATTCCGCTGACTGGTTCCCCGTTGATCACTGCATACTGAATCGGAGGCCCCGCGGTACTTCGGAAGCAGGGAAGCGTGGATGTTCACACAGCCATATTTGGGAATATCGAGGATGGTCTTTGGAAGAAGCTGGCCGAAAGGCCGCCACCAACCATGGCGTCCGGTTTGCATCCGCACGAAGGCTCGACAAATTCAGGATCTCGCTTAACCGGCTGGTAAACGGGAATTCCGTACTCCAGAGCCTTTACCTTCACGGAGGCATCTGGACTTCCTTTGCCGCGTCCCTTCGGGCTTATCCGGCTGGGTCACCACCGCAATCACATCATGGCCCGCTTCCACCAGCGCCGTTAAGGCCGGTACGGAAAATCGGGCGTTCCCATAAATACAATCCGCATTTTTACTCGTCCCCTTCCTCTGTCTCATCCTCTTCCTGGTCTACGTCAGTCAGTTCACCTTCTACCTTGTCGACGAAAAGGTCGCCGCTTAAATGGTCGCATTCATGGCAGATGGCACGAGCCAGGAGGCCTTCTCCAATCAGTTCAAATTCGTTCATCTCACAGTCGAAAGCCTTCACTTTTACATGGTCAGGCCGCGTTACCACTCCCGATTTCCCCGGTACGCTTAAGCAGCCTTCGCTGCCGGTCTGGCTTCCGCTGGTCTCAGTGATGACCGGATTGATGAGTACGTACTGATTTCCATCCTCCACGTCGATTACCACGATCTGTTTCAGCACACCTACCTGCGGGGCCGCAAGGCCGACGCCGCATGCCTCGTACATGGTTTCGAACATATCTTCAATTAAGTCCTGGATGCGCGGCGTCATTTCTTTTACCGGCTTGCAGTGTTTTCTTAAAATATCGTCTCCGATTGTTCTTATTTTTCTGATTGCCATTTTATTTGTATCCTCTCGTTTTTTAGTTTATTTGTGGGGCGGGAGTCCGGTGCACCACCTCACGTCCGCTGCGCTCCCGTTCGGTGACGGGCTTCGCCCTATAAAAAGTGTCACTAAGATATTTTCTTATGTGCGAGCACAACGAAAATATCTTAATGCCACTTTTTGCACTGCTCATGAAAAATCATACTGTACCATAACCCCTTTAAACAGTTCCCTTTTCCTGTTGGAACCAGTCCATTTGATTCCTGATTTTTATTAGTATATCATAATTTTCATGTTTCAAATATAAAATTTTTCTATATATATCATTAATTTTGTAAACAGAGGCGTCTACAGGGCCAATCATCTGGATTTTTTCCTCGTCTGCCTGCGGCGTTATATGGGCTGGAGGCTGTCCGGTTTGCTGCCTCTCTAACGCTTCTTCTGACTTCGATGCAAGCTGCACGGTAAACAGCACATTGGCCGGCGGATATTTCATCAGACGGCGGTATGCCATCTCCTGGCGGTAGAAGGTCTCATAATCCTGCCCTGCTGCCGTGACAATACTGTAGTGTTCCGGGTTGTACGTCTGGATAATGACATCCCCGTGCCTCGCATCACGTCCGGCCCGGCCCGCTGCCTGGGTGAGAAGCTGAAAGGTACGCTCAGCAGCCCGGTAATCCGGGGTGTACAGCGATAAATCTGCCGCCAGTACGCCAACCAGGGTGACATCGGGAAAGTCGTGGCCCTTTACGATCATCTGGGTTCCGATCAGAATATCCGCATCTCCTTCTGCAAATGCCGAAAGAATCTCCTCATGGCCGCCCTTTTTGGAAGTCGTGTCGAGATCCATTCGGAGGACTCTGGCCTGCGGAAACATCTTCTTTGTCATCATCTCAATTTTCTGGGTCCCTACTCCGAAATTGGCAATGTATGGAGAACCGCAGCCCGGGCATTGTTCCGGCATGGGAATCGAATAGCCGCAGTAATGGCACACCAGCCGGTTGTCCTTATGAAGCGTCAGAGTCACATCGCAGTGGGGACATTTGATGGCCTCCCCGCAGGAACGGCATGACACAAAGTTGGCATAGCCCCTCCTGTTGATGAACATCATGATCTGTTCCTTCTTCCAGCCGGTCGGTGATCATCTCTGCAGCTTTCTGCTGAAATGGATTTATTCCCTCCTTCAGCTCTTCCCTCAGATCTACGACAGCCACCTCGGCAAGCCTGCTGTCCGCCTTGGCCCTGGTATTCAGTTTAAACAGACGGTATTCACCGCGAAGCGCCTTCGTGTATGCCTCCAGGGACGGCGTCGCTCGAGCCCAGAACCACGGAAGCATTCTGCATCTGCGCCCGTTTCACCGCCACCTCCCGCGCCTGCCTGGTAACGGGACCACCTCGCTTTTATAGGCCCCTTCATGCTCTTCGTCTATGATAATCATTCCCAGTCTGGCAAAGGGCGTAAACAGCGCAGAACGCGGTCGATCATGATATCGATATCGCCGCTTCTGGCCCTCTCAAACTGGTCGTACCGCTCCCCCGCCGATAATCTGGAATTGATGATGGAAACCCGGT
>VOFH01001782.1_pt1 | contig 13820 bp, 12 predicted proteins | sample 5384091 | NCBI WGS metagenome assembly VOFH01 (sample SAMN12384727, study PRJNA508395) | human gut metagenome | isolation source: healthy gut G | host: Homo sapiens
CTGACCGCCGTGAACGTCCAGCCTCAACTCGCAATATGCGGCCTCAAGCTGCGCAAGCAGGCGGCCTGGGGACACCGCCTTCTCAGGGCCTTCCGCTGGACAGCCGTGCCGTTACGATCACTTCCCGGTTCCTTGCGGCCTGGGCACGCTTTCCATGTTCCTGAACACGTACAAATCCGCCGGATTTGACACCGCCGGCCTCCGGGGCGGCGTTCTCTACGACCCGGTCGGCAAGGCCGTGATGAAGGGCTCCCTCTGCGGCGGCAAGGGCATTTGCGCCTATTATGACCAGATGGCCGCGATGACCAAGTGGGCCATCGCCAACGCGCCCGCCTTCCAGACCATCGGCGTCAGCGGGCTTCCCTATGCGGACTCCGGCGCCTCCGCCTTTGAAGAAGCGGGAGCCATGCTCGCTACCGCCGTGGCCTATCTGCGCGCCATGGAAGAACGCGGCATCTCCGTGGATGAAGCGGCCGCCCACATGCGCTTTACCGTATCCATCGGGACAACAACACTCGCAGGAGGTGGCCAAAATCGCGCCCACTGCGCGGGCTCTGAGCCTCATCGTCGAGAATGCGGCGGCGGCGCCAGAGGATCCGCCAGATCAGCCTGCATGCCGCTAGCCTTCTGGACCTCTCAAGGTGGACCCCTGGGTCAACCTGCTGCGCGGTTCCGCCCAGGCATTCTCCGCCATTATGGGCGGCGTGGACAGCATCGACGTACTGCCCTTCGACGCGGCCGTGCGCATGCCGGACGAATTCTCCCGCCGCATCGCCCGCAACTGCCCGCTGATTCTGCTGGGCGAATGCAACCTGGACAAGGTGGTGGACCCCGCCGGCGGTTCCTGGTACATTGAAAACCTGACGGACGAAGTCTCCCGGAAAATCTGGGACGTCTTCCAGGGAATTGAAAAGGAAGGCGGCATCATCAAGGCCCTTCAGTCCGGCTCCATCCAGAAGAGCGTGAACGCCACGGCCGCCAAGCGGTATGAAATGGCCGACCAGCGCCGCCGGTCATTCGTCGGGCGTCAACAATTACTGTCCTTCAGTAGGAAAAAAGCTACAGTACCGGAAGGCTCCGCCTGTTCCGCCTCCAAGGGCCACGGCTGCTGCAAGAATGCGGACGTGGAACTGCCCGACGTGAAAATGTGCGTGGATTCCGTCTGCAAGGCCGCGGAGGAAGGCTTCTCCACCTGCCTCATCAACAAGGCCCTCACGGCCGGCGCGGACTGCAAGTGCGGCGGACCGCTGGAAATTGAAGCCCTGCCGAAGCGCCGCCTGGCGGAACGCTTTGAATCCCTGCTCGCCAAGGCCGACGCCTGGGTGGAGGAAAAGGGAACGCGCCCGATGGTCTTCTTCGCCAACATGGGGCCGCTGCGCCAGCACAAGGCCCGTGCGGACTTCTCCCGCGACTTCCTGCGCGCAGGCGGTCTGGACGTGGTTTACCCGTCCGGCTTCCCGACTCCGGAAGAGGCGGCCAGGGCCGCTGCGGAAAGCGGCTGCGCCGTGTGCGTGATCTGCTCCACGGACGACACCTATCCGGAAATCGTTCCCGCCTTCTGCAAGGCGCTCAGGGAAATCAAGCCGGACATGATGGTGGCCCTCGCCGGTTATCCGGCGGACCATGTGGAAGCGTTCAAGGAAGCCGGCGTGGACATCTTCATCCACGTCAGGGCCAACTGCTACAACACCATTGAAGCCATTCAGAACAAGATCGGCCTCTAAACCATTTACCAAATTTCATCATATGAGCAATATTCCCGACTTTGCAACCGCCGCCTATCCAGAAGTCAAGGCTGGCGGCCAGTCCCCGGCCCCCCGGACGGAAACCTGGGTGACCAATGAACAAATTCCCGTGCCGCCCACCTATTCCGAGAGCGTGTACGACGACTGCCTGCACCTGGACTTTACCGCCGGTGTGGCCCCGAACCTGCGCGGACCTTACGCCACCATGTATGTGGCGCGTCCCTGGACGGTGCGCCAGTACGCCGGTTTCTCCACGGCGGAGGAATCCAACGCCTTCTACCGCCGCAACCTGGCGGCCGGGCAGAAGGGGCTTTCCATCGCCTTCGACCTGGCGACGCACCGCGGCTATGACTCCGACCACCCCCGCGTGGTGGGCGACGTAGGCAAGGCCGGCGTGGCCGTGGACTCCATCCTGGACATGGAAATCCTCTTCAAGGGCATCCCGCTGGACAAAATGTCCGTCTCCATGACCATGAACGGCGCCGTGCTGCCCGTGCTTGCCTTCTACATCGTGGCCGCCCAGGAACAGGGTTGCACGCTGGACCAGCTCTCCGGGACGATCCAGAACGACATCCTGAAGGAATACATGGTGCGCAACACGTACATTTATCCGCCGGACCCGTCCATGCGGATCATTGCGGATATCTTTGAATTCACCTCCAAGTACATGCCCAAGTTCAACTCCATTTCCATCTCCGGCTACCACATGCAGGAAGCCGGCGCCACGGCGGACCTGGAAATGGCTTACACGCTTGCGGACGGCCTGGAATACGTGCGCACCGGGATCAAGGCCGGCATTGACATCGACGCCTTCGCTCCGCGCCTCTCCTTCTTCTGGGCCCAGGGCAAGAACTACTTCATGGAAGTGGCTAAAATGCGCGCTGCCCGCGTGCTGTGGGCCAAGCTCATCAAGCAGTTCAACCCCAAGAACCCGAAGTCCCTGGCCCTGCGCACGCACTCCCAGACTTCCGGCTGGTCCCTCACGGAGCAGGACCCGTTCAACAACGTGACCCGCACCTGCATTGAAGCCCTGGCCGCCGCCTGCGGCCATACGCAGTCCCTGCACACCAACTCCCTGGATGAGGCGATAGCCCTGCCGACGGACTTCTCCGCCCGCATCGCCCGCAACACCCAGCTCCACCTGCAGGATGAAACCACCATCTGCAAGGTCATCGACCCGTGGGGCGGTTCCTACTACGTGGAATACCTCACCAACGAGCTCATCCGCAAGGGCTGGGCCCACCTTCAGGAAGTGGAAAAACTCGGCGGCATGGCCAAGGCCATTGAAACCGGGCTGCCCAAGATGCGCATTGAAGAAGCCGCTGCCCGCCGTCAGGCGGCCATTGACTCCGGTAAGGAGCCCATCATCGGCGTTAACAAGTACCGTCTGGAGCAGGAAGAAAAAATCGACATTCTGGAAGTGGACAACACCACCGTCCGGGACGCCCAGATCGCCCGCCTGCAGAAACTGCGTGCGGAACGCGACTCCGCCGCGTGCGAAGCCGCGCTGGAAGCCCTGTCCGAATGCGCCCGTACGGGAGAAGGCAACCTCCTTGACCTCGCTATCAAGGCGGCCAAGGCCCGCGCCTCCCTGGGGGAAATCTCCTCCGCCCTGGAAAAGCACTTCGGGCGGCACAAAGCTCCAATCAAACTCATTACCGGCGTGTACGCACAATCCTATGGTCAAGATCCGCTGGTGGAGGAAGTCCGCAAGATGACGGACGACTTCGCCGAACGCACGGGGCGCCGTCCCCGCATCCTCGTCGCCAAAATGGGCCAGGACGGCCACGACCGCGGCGCCAAGGTGGTCTCCTCCGCCTATGCCGACCTCGGCTTCGACGTGGACGTAGGCCCGCTCTTCCAGACGCCGGAGGAAACCGCCAAGATGGCGATTGAAAACGACGTGCACATGATCGGCATGAGCTCCCTGGCCGCGGGCCACAAGGTGCTTCTGCCCGCCCTGGTGGAAGAACTCCAGAAACAGGGGCGTCCGGACATCATGGTCTTCTGCGGCGGCGTCATTCCCGCCCAGGACTACGACTTCCTCAGAGAACACGGAGCCGTGGCCATCTTCGGCCCCGGTACGAACATCCCGGAAGCCTCCAAGGAAATCATGGAAGCCCTCAACGAACAGTACGCCGACTAAGGCCCGCTGTTCGCGGAACAAATTGAAAACCAGAGGCCGGATCATTGGATCCGGCCTCTTTTTTGGATCAAGGCGGATTTTGAATCCGGTGTCAATAAGAAAAGATGAAAAAGAAAAAGTTATGAAAATAAACGGGGGATGCGGAGCGTGAATTTTCTTCCCGGCCATAGAAGTATGTTTTTTATAAGAATATGAAAATCTAAAACTTGTACCGTATTTCGGATTCAAAATCCCTACATTGGTTTTCACCGTTTACAAGAGCAGAAAACCATGAAGAAAACATTATTTTTACTTATGGCCGGAGGGGCTTTTTCCCTGGCACAGGCTGCTTCCGTCCTGGTGGATGTGTACAGGGATGGCACGGGAAGGCCCGGCATGAATCAGTATACGTCCAACAGCTCGGCTGAATTGCAGCTTCAGGATGCTTCAGGAAACGGTACTCCCTATACACTAAAAATCGTTAAAAGTGGCGGGAACTTCTTTAACTCGAATGTCACCGCTGTGACTCCCGGAGAGGGAGACCCCGCTTATTACGCCTATTACCAGAATGAGGCTGCGATGACGGACCTGGTCAATATCCTCGGTTCTTTCGACTATGGAGCGCTGTCCACATTCATGAGCCCCGGAGCCGGTGGTTCCACGACATCTTCCATCCAACTGGGCGGATTGACGGCAGGGAACACCATAACGTTTTACATGTTCGTTTCCAGTGTGGCGACTGCTCCCGGCGCCACTACCGTCACCGGAGGAACGGGTTCCTTTGAATACGCCGCTACGGATGGAACGGGATTCTCCACGGCTCCTTCCTTTGCGAACAACAAGCTGACGCTGGTCAAATGGACGGGAACGGCAACATCGGACAGGCTTGATTTTCGCATTGGGGGACAGAAAGCCGGTGTAGCGGCCATGGCCTTTTCCGTGGTTCCCGAGCCGGCGGCGGCATCCCTGGGGGTGCTTGGCATGGCCGTTCTGATGATGCGGCGGCGCAGATCGTGATATTCCCGGACCGATGAAATTTAGGGGGCGGAGGAAAAGATGCTGCCGCATGCCGTACTCGTGTCTGGTAATGATTCCGCGTTGCCCGATGTTGCGGAAGACGTCGAATATACCGGGAGGGGAAGAAAGGAAGCGTCGTTTTCGCAGGAATTATTCTGGAGTACCGGATAAAATATGCCGGAGGAGCTCTTCCTTCAAAAATCAACGCTTCTCCGGCTATTTGCTGTATCCGGAAGGCAACCCGCCTTCATCGGTTGGAACGGGCTTCAAAGAATTCGTCCTCCAAACGATCGATGTTTGAAAATATTTCCGGATCATGCGCCGGATCGCCTTCATGGAGTGGGTGGCTGATGACGAGATAGGAGTACGGAAATCTGCCTTCAGGCGTTGTTTCCATATTCAGGGGAAATGGATGGTGTACGGAACATGGTTTTCCCTGCCGGCAAAAGAAGATTGTTTCAGAATCCGTTTTCCCTGCTTTTGCCATTGCCCCCGGCGGTCAAATTCCGTAGTCTCTCCGTGCCGTGAGCCGCACGTATCGCCATTGCCTGGAATACAAGAAAGGACTGATTCCTCCGCGTACCGAGATTTTCCGCGTGATTGACGGGGAAGGAGAGGGCTATCCGGACGTGTTTGTGGACCGGCTGGGAGACCGCATCCTGGTTTCCACGCGTGACTGTGCCGTTCCCGTGAATTTGGGTAAGGAACTCGCTGAACTTGATGTTCCCGTATTTCACAAGCGTCTGGAACAGAATCAGAAGGAGGCTCCTGTCCAGATTGCCGGACCTATCCTTCCCCTGCAATTTGAGGCAGAGGAACAGGGCGTGCTGTTCAGGCTGGACATGTCCGCGGGTTATTCCCAGGGAATTTTTCTGGACCAGCGCGATCACCGTCGCCGGGTGCGGGAACGGAGCAGGCCGGGCATGAAAGTGCTGAATACCTTCGCCTATACGGGAGCCTTTTCCGTTTATGCCGCCCTGGGCGGCGCGCAGACGACCACGCTGGACCTGGCCCAGCCGTGCCTGGAATGGGCCAGGGAAAATTTCAGGCTGAACGGAATAGATCCCTCCGGCCAGTACTTCTGCAAGGGGGACGTGCTTCACTGGCTGGAACGGTTCGCCAGACAGGGCCGCACCTTCCACGGCATCATTCTGGACCCCCCCACTTTTTCACGGGACGACAGGGGCAGGGTGTTCCGGGTGGAATCCCATTACGGGGAACTTGTCTCCCTGGCGCGGAAATGCCTGGAGCGGGGCGGCTGGATGCTGTGCACCAGCAATTGCCGCAAGCTGAGCCATTCGGACTTCCGCAGGATGGTGGAGGCCGCCGCTCCCGGAGCCCGTCTCATTCATGATCCCATGCCTGCGGACTTTACGGGGGAGGATTATCTGAAAAGGCTGTGGGTGGACTGGAAGTGAATATTTTATGAAAAATTTTCCTCACCTGCGCTGACGCATTTTATTCTTTTGAAAACCATGTCCCTTTGATAGGAAACCGCCCATTGCTTCTTATATGAAAAAACTAGCCTGTGTCATCAGTATTCTTGCGTTCGCGTGCCCGCATCTCTTTGCCGCCCTTTATGAGAATCTGGAGACGGGAATGGATAAGGACCAGGTGCTGAAAGCGCTGAGGCAGAGCAAGCGGATTGAAGGGCCGCCTACGGACGCCCTGCTGGGGCGCACCGGGCTGAACGGCGTGTTCAAGACCAAGCAGCCCGTGGGCGGCCAGACCTTTTCCCTGAATTTTGACTACGACCCTTCCGGCGGCCTGCGCGGCGTCGTTTTCTACTCCCGCAGCAAATTCAAGGGCGCCGAGTATGAAACCAGGCTCAAATCCGCCTACAAGGCCCTGCTGGTGGGCCTGACGGAAAAATACGGGGAACCTTCCAACATGCCGGAATGGCTGCCGAAGGATTCCCTGCAGGAAGGGCGCATCCTGTACATGCACATGTGGAGGGTGGCTCCCAGCGTGTTTTTAATGTCCGGCCTGGGGAACATGGGGGCCATGGAGGGGTACTTCCCCGTATTCCGCCTTTCTGGTCCGGCGGGCATGCCTCCCAAATCCAAGAGGGACCGGGAGGAGCTGAAGAGGGAATGGGCCGCCATTCCGGAATTCCCGGATCTGAAAGAGGCGGAACTTCATATTGCGGATGCCGTCCGTTCCATGGGAACCAAAAAATATGAGGACGCTTTTGAATGCTTCCAGCAGGCGGCGGAACTGGGCAGTCCCCGCGGTTACTGGGGCATGGCGTTTCTCTATGACCTGGGCAAATACGGCGTGAAGCGGGACAAGAAAAAGGCCGATGAACTGAACCGCAAGGCCGCCGCCGCCGCCTATGCCCCGTCCGCCATGAAATACGGCGACACCTGGCCGGACGCGGCGCGGGCCGTGGGCCTGTCCCCAGCGGAGGCGAATGAACAGCTCAACCGCCGCAAGAGGGCTGCCGAAGAAGGCTATGCCTCCGAACAGTACAACATGGGCATCATGTACCAGAAAGGCTTCGGCGTACAGCAGGACGCGGCCAAGGCCAGGGAATGGTTCCAGAAGGCGGCGAACCAGGATGACGTGCAGGCGAAAAGCGTGCTTAAAAAACTTAAATAATTCTTTCTCACTCTATTACTATCATGAGCCTATACGCACAACAACTCGTTCGCTACCCGGAAATGGGTATCTCCCTTGATTTTTCCAAACTGCCGCTGGACGACGCTTTCCTGTCCTCCATGCAGGGCAGGATCGACAAGGCTTTCGCCGACATGAAGGCGCTGGAATCCGGCGCCGTCGCCAACCCGGACGAAGGCCGCATGGTGGGCCATTACTGGCTGCGCAATTCCGCCCTGGCCCCCACTCCCGAACTGAAAGCCGCCATTGACGGCCCTCTGGCGGACGTCAAGGACTTCGGACGGGACGTGCTGGACGGCAGGATCGCCCCTCCCCGCGCGGAACAATACTCCGCGGCCCTCGTCATCGGCATCGGCGGTTCCGCCCTGGGTCCGGAACTGGTGGCCGACGCCATTCCCGCCGCCGGGCTGGACATGTTCTTCCTGGACAATACGGACCCGGACGGCATGTACCGCGTGCTGGAATCCCTGCCTCTGGAAGAAACGCTGGTGGTGGTCATCTCCAAGTCCGGCGGCACTCCGGAAACACGCAACGGCATGATGGTGGCCCAGGACTTTTTCAACAAGCACGGGCTGGACTTCGCCGCCCAGGCCGTAGCCGTTACGGGCGTGGGCTCCAAACTGGACAAGACGGCGGAAGCGGAAGGCTGGCTCAAGCGCTTCCCGATGGAAGACTGGGTGGGCGGCCGCACGTCCGTCATGTCCGTAGTGGGTCTTGTTCCTGCTGTTCTGCAGGGCGTGGACGTGGACGCCCTGCTGGAAGGAGCGCGCCTGATGGATGAAAAGACCCGTCGGGAGTGCGTGAAGTGCAACGCCTCCATGAAGCTGGCCCTGGCCTGGTACAAGGCCACCGGCGGCAAAGGGGAAAAGGACATGGTGGTCCTCCCCTACAAGGACGCCCTGGTGCTTTTCTCCAAATACCTTCAGCAGCTCATCATGGAATCCCTCGGCAAAAGGCTGGACCTGGACGGCAATGAAGTCTTCCAGGGTATTTCCGTGTACGGCAACAAGGGCTCCACGGACCAGCACGCGTATGTGCAGCAGCTCCGCGACGGCGTAAACAACTTCTTCGCCACCTTCATTGAAGTGCGGGAATGCTCTGCGGACGCGGTGGAAGTGGAAGCGGGCGCCACCTGCGGGGACTTCCTCCAGGGCTTCCTGCGCGGTACGCGCCAGGCTCTTGCGGAATCCGGACGTTCCTCCATCACCATTTCCATTCCGGAAGTGAACGCCAAAACGCTCGGCATGCTGATCGCCCTCTTTGAGCGCGCCGTTTCTTTCTATGCGTCCCTGGTGAACATCAACGCCTACCACCAGCCCGGCGTGGAAGCCGGCAAAAAAGCCGCCGGAACCTTCCTGGCCCTGCTGGGGAAAGTCCGGAAAGCCATTGGTTCCGCTCCGGAAACGGCCGCGCAGGTGGCCGCCCGGCTGGATGCCGACCCGGAGGCCGTGTACCACTGCCTGGTCCACATCGCCTCCGGCGACTCCTCCGTCACATGGAAGGAAGCGGACTGAGATGTACGGCGACGTGGTGCTGGGCATGAAACCCGTCTCGAAGGAGGACCACGACCCGTTCGAGGAGATCATCGAGGCGCAGAAGGCCAAGAAGGGCGTGAAGAACGACACCGACCTGACGACCGACGACCTCAAGGAGCTGGTGAAGAACTTCAAGGCCGCCGTGAAGCGGCAGACCGGCGAGGATTTCCCCGCCTGCCCCTGGGAGCAACTGTGGGGCGCCGTGTGCGCCGTGTTCGGCTCGTGGATGAACGAGCGCGCCATCCTCTACCGCAAGCTCAACAACATCCCCGCCGAGTGGGGAACGGCCGTTTCGGTGCAGGCCATGGTCTTCGGCAACATGGGAGAGAACTCCGCGACGGGCGTGGCTTTCTCGCGCGACGCCGCGACGGGCGAGAACATCTTCAACGGAGAGTACCTGATCAATGCGCAGGGAGAGGACGTCGTGGCCGGCATCCGCACCCCGCAGCAGATCACGATCGAAGGTTCGAAGCGCTGGGCCGTGGCCCAGAAGGTTTCGGAGGAGGAGCGCAAGGCGAAGTTCCCCTCGCTCGAAGAGGTGATGCCCGCGGTCTACAAGGAACTGGACGAGATTCAGCACCACCTCGAGCAGTACTTCAAGGACATGCAGGACATCGAGTTCACGATCCAGGACGGCAAGCTCTGGATGCTCCAGTGCCGCAACGGCAAGCGCACGGGCGCGGCGATGGTCAAGATCGCCATGGACATGCTGCGCGAGGGGCTGATCGACGAAAAGACCGCCGTGCTGCGCTGCGAACCCGCGAAGCTCGACGAGCTGCTGCACCCCGTATTCGACAAGAAGGCCATCGCCAATGCGCAGGTCATCACGAAGGGGCTGCCCGCCTCGCCGGGCGCGGCGACGGGTCCCGTGGTGTTCTTCGCCGAGGATGCCGAGAAGGTGCTGGAGAAAACCGGCCAGCGCGCCATTCTGGTGCGCATCGAAACTTCGCCCGAGGACCTGAAGGGCATGCTCGACGCGGCCGGAATCCTCACGGCGCGCGGCGGCATGACCTCGCACGCGGCCGTCGTGGCGCGCGGCATGGGCAAATGCTGCGTCTCGGGCGCCGGCGAGCTGGAGATCGACTACAAGGCCCGCACGATCAAGGTGAACGGCTTCACGGTCAAGGAGGGCGACTGGATCTCGCTCAACGGCTCGACGGGCGAGGTCTATCTGGGTCAGGTGGCCACGAAGGCCGCCGACCTGAGCGGCGACTTCGGCAAGCTCATGGAACTGGCCGGGAAATACTCCGTGCTGAAGGTGCGCGCCAACGCCGACACCCCGAAGGACGCCAGGCAGGCCTTCGAGTTCGGCGCCGAAGGCATCGGCCTCTGCCGCACGGAGCACATGTTCTTCGAGGGCGACCGCATCAAGGCCATCCGCGAGATGATCCTCGCCGACGACGAGGCGGGCCGCCGCGTGGCGCTGGCCAAGCTGCTGCCGATGCAGCGGGGCGACTTCGAAGGGCTGTTCAAGGCCATGAACGGATTCCCCGTGACGGTGCGCCTGCTCGATCCCCCTCTGCACGAGTTCGTGCCCCACGACGAGAAGGGCCAGCGCGAAATGGCCGCCGAAATGAACGTACCCCCTTCAGAAGATCGTCGCCAAGGTCGAGTCGCTGGCCGAGTTCAACCCCATGCTGGGCCACCGCGGCTGCCGTCTGGGCAACACCTACCCCGAAATCACGGAGATGCAGACGCGCGCCATCATCGAGGCGGCGATGAACGTCAAGGCTTCGGGCATGCCCGTACACGTGGAGATCATGGTTCCGCTGGTGGGCAACCACAAGGAGCTGCGCTACCAGAAGCAGATCATCGACACGACGGCCGAACAGGTCTTCTCGGAGCGCAACGACAAGATCGAATACATGGTCGGCACGATGATCGAAGTGCCGCGCGCGGCCGTCACGGCCAACCAGATCGCCGAGGTCGCCGAGTTCTTCTCGTTCGGCACGAACGACCTGACGCAGATGACGCTCGGATTCTCGCGCGACGACATCGGCAAGTTCCTGCCCGTCTACCTCGAGAAGGGCATCCTCAAGAACGACCCGTTCCAGATTCTCGACCGCAACGGCGTGGGCCAGCTCATCCGCGAGGCGTGTTCAAGGGCCGCGGCACGCGCGAGAACCTCAAGTGCGGCATCTGCGGCGAACACGGCGGCGAACCCTCGTCGGTGGAGTTCTGCCACTACGCCGGACTGAACTACGTGAGCTGCTCGCCCTTCCGCGTGCCCATCGCACGCCTGGCAGCCGCACACGCTGCACTCAATCAGAAGTAGCATTTCACGCCCCCTCGGGGCGACACACTCCGGAGGTCCGCGCACGATTGTCGCGGACCTCCTTTTTATTTATAAAAAAGTCGGGTTCATTGAATATATTTGGCCGCAATCGGGAAATTTCCTATATTTGTTTTGGCAAACAGTTTGAAATAACGTTTATTCAATATAAAAAAACGAAACATGAAAAAAATTCTTTTAACGGCGATCGTCGCGCTGTTCGCAGTAACGGCAGCATCGGCGCAGGACAAAGGCAATTGGGCGCTCGGCCCGCGTATGAACATCTACACCAACACGGGTGACGCCGTGGTGGGTCTGGGTGCATTCGGACGTTACAGCTTCACGGACAACTGGCGTATCGAACCGTCGCTGATGGCGCTGCTGCACAGCGGCTGTTCGATCGACATCAGCGTCGACGCGCAGTACGTCTTCCACTTGGGCGAAGGCTGGAGCGTTTATCCGGCAGTGGGTTTCACGGCCAATGACATCGGCAAGTGGGCCGCAGGCCTGAACATCGGCGGAGGTTTCGACTTCGAGGTAGCCCGCAACTGGGACCTTTCGGCCGGCCTGAAATGGCAGCCCATGTTCGACGACTGGCGCAAGAACCCCGTAGTCATCAGCATCGGCGCGGCATACAAGTTCTAACCATAGACGCCTGAAAACAGCGACCGGACCCGATTCATTTCGGGTCCGGTTGTTTTTTTGACACCGGCGCACGAGGCTGGATGCATCGCTTCCGGCCCGCGCGACGCAGCGCCGTGCACCGAGAAACGACAACCCTCCGTTTTTGAGTGTCCCGAAGCGGATTTCGCCATAACGCAGTCCGGTCCGGACAGGAGATACAACCGCATTTCCCGTCCGGACCGGACAAAGCAGGGCGAAAGATGCCCGCGAGAACCGAAAACTACTGTTCGTTTACACGAATCATATCGAATATCCGATACCCTATCGGCGCGTAACTGCGCCATGCGGAGCGTTTGGCGCGATAAACGTACGGCTTTCCCCCGACGTAAACCGTCACCTCGGGCAAAGCCCGCTCGTCGAAGAAGCCGCAGAGTTCCGACCCGTCGGCATCGAAGGTGTACCGGTGCTTCCACTGCTTCTTTTCCGGTTCGAGGTAGAGTTTGTCCACCGGGCCGGACATCACCGCCGCATCCGCCGCGAAACGCACCGAATCGGCCGGCACGGCCTGCGCCATACGGCATGTGAAATTGATCGTGGCGCGCCCGCCGCGATGCTCCTTGTAGGTGATGTCGAAAGTCAGGTCGCCCGCTTCCCGGTTCTCGAAAAGCGTCACGGGAAAGGTGTGGTAGATCACCCCGTCGGTCTCGGCTTTCGAGACGTAATGGTTGCGGATATTCTGCGCCGGGAGCGTCGAGGCTCCGGCGATGCAGAGGGCAGCCGCCAGCAGGAGACGTTTAGTCACCGTAGACGATGATCGTGTAGATCGTGTAGACGCCGACATAGGACTTGGCCTGGTAGTCTACGTGGTGGATGCGCGTGATACCGGCTTCGCGGGCCGCAGCCTGGATGCTCGCATCGCCCAGGGCGACGACACCTACATATCCCTTGGCCTCGGCCGTGCCGACCTTGCTCGACCCGGCGTTGCCCGTCACGGCCAGCCCGTCCTTCACATCGGTATAGATTCCGCCTACGAGGGGCGATTTGACGCATCCCGCCAGCATCATCGCGGCGAATGCAAAAGCGAAAAGTTTTTTCATGCTATCTGGTTTTATAGGCACAGCGGTATTTCCCCTTCGCAAGGTTCAGCAGTTTGCTCTTGAGCAGCTGGCGGCGAAGCGGTGCGATCCGGTCGGTGAAGACCACGCCTTCGATGTGATCGTATTCGTGCTGGATGACCCACGCCTTGAGTCCCGTGAACTCCTCGTCGTGCTCCACGAAATCGGTATCCATGTAGCGCATCCGGATCGAGAGCGAGCGCGGCACGTCGGCATGGATGCCGGGAAACGAGAGGCAGCCCTCGTTGTAGGTCTTCTTCTCCTCGGAAAATTCGTAAATCTCGGGATTCAGAAAGGCCCGTTTGTAGTCGGCGCACGAAGGGTCGTCCTCGGCCCACGGCGTGCAGTCCACGATGAACAGGCGGATGTCCTTGCCGATCTGCGGCGCGGCCAGCCCGACGCCTTCGGCCTCTTCGAGCGTGAGGAACATGTCCTCGGCGAGTTTCTTCACTTCGGGGTAATCGGGCGCAATCGGCTCGCATTTGCGGCGCAGCACCTCATCTCCGTAAATTACAATCGGGTATATCATAACAAAATCTATAAACAATTTTTCGCAGGCAATCTTGCTTTCGCCCGCCGTTATCGCGGTCTACGACCGCGTTTACAAGTCTGACCCCACCCCAAAACCCTCCCTCGGGAGGGGCTTATCGCGTCGCGTCCGGGTTATCGACAGGAAATGCTTTCCATATAGCCCTGGAGGATGATCGTCGCCGATATTTTGTCCACCAGCGCCTTGTCGCGGCGGGCCATCCGGCCGATACCGCTTTC
>VOFH01002606.1_pt1 | contig 13791 bp, 13 predicted proteins | sample 5384091 | NCBI WGS metagenome assembly VOFH01 (sample SAMN12384727, study PRJNA508395) | human gut metagenome | isolation source: healthy gut G | host: Homo sapiens
CCTTTTGAGTCCATGAAGGAATACGGAGATAGAACGGAAAAGCGACCTTTTTCCGGGTAGAAACAGTAAAGGCAATAGCTTCTTCAAAGGATAATTTGTCTTCGTGAAAATTGATTCCTTGCCGTCACCCACTTTCACTGTAGCTTTGCAAGCTGCATAAATAGCTATTGCCACCCGTTGTCGGGAGTTGCCAGTACCAGATGTTCGGTGAAGTAAAGGCCAGCCCTCTGTGCATGATTGTGTTGGCAGCAACGACTGCTGAAAGGATTCATCGAAAGGTGGGCCACGATTGTCAATGCCGGATGATGATTCTTCGAATCACTGATGGCATGGTTCGGACAAGTGATATAACGCAATGCTTTAAAATCACCGGGCATCACGTAATTCGCCCACATATGGGATCTCCTGTCATGCAAAGCATGATTTCATCAAGCCATTTGTTCTGCCAAGCCGCGGTTTTCACTCCCTATCGGGATCATTATATCCCAGACGGAACTTGCATTTTCGTCACACTGCGAGACATACCTCCGGGAACCTGACCAAAAGTACGCCAAAGAGATCAGATGATGGACATTATGAGAGGCTTTCCAGCATCGCGAGATCTCGATCTGCATATAATAAGTGGCAGGTTCCACGGGAAACATTGGGCCGATGTTACGTGTGCCGGTTAAGGTAAGGAGGTGGATTTCGTCCAGTCGGCTGTGTGTGCGGTGAATCTTTCTCGGCCTTCAATTTCGAAGGTAGGGAAAGGCATCTCCGGTACATGGTTGTAAAGCCGGTGAAATGACTGGTGAGGTTATCACCACTTGCGGCTTTTCTCCCAATAATCTTCCGAAGGCTGGTCATCAGGAACAGTCATCTGCTTGGAAGTAATTCGTCATCAGGTCAATGACACGCTGAGTCTTTGAGAATATTCATAATCAGACTACAGAACGCGGAGCACAATCATCTGTGCCCAAGTTCGCGTTTGCCGTTGCGTTCAATTGACTGGCGGACCGAAATAGCCGTCCGGCTGGCGACTGTCAGCAATCACGCTTCGATCAATGTTGGTTTCTTCAATCATCTTCGGGTCATTTCAGATATATGCCAGATTGCCGCTGCTTTGAGGCCAGTAAGGGACTTCCTCCCAGCCGCGGTCTCCGCGGTTGTCAACCAGGCATTGTGCATCCTTTTCCAGCCAAAGCGCTGATTTCTACAAGTAGCCGGTCAGAGACCGTGCGCTGCAACTCGAGATACTTCTTCACCAGCCTTCACTGGGCTGAATACCGCCACGAGCGACTTTATAAAATTCAGCGGTCGAAGCGGAGCGCGATTACGATGTAATTGGTAGTGATGGCAGTTCTGTATGTCGGTCGGTCCACTACCGTCACCGTACCGCACTAAGAAGAAAGCAGGCGCACCGGCTGTAACCCGCCACTCCAAAGCACTATCGACGTGCAAAAGTCCTGCTGGTTTTATTTTTCTTCATTTCGTTGAAGATACATTGGCTTGTATACTTTTCGGTTCATTGGTATATACATCCAATACAATACCTGTTTTCTGAGATTTCAATGAAGCAGCCCTACGGTTAATATCGCCTTTGGCATTCAATACCCAGTTGTGATCATAACCATTACCGTTCTTCAGTTGCACAAAGTCGAAATCGTTGATACGTTCTCCCACCGGCATTGGTGTACGGAAATCCATTGGAGTATCTTCTACCGGAACTATTTCACCGGTAGTCATAAAGGTGCTGTCCACCGGAGTATAATAATCTGCATCAATAGTCAGCAGATGCTCTGCGTTGCTGCCCGCATCGCCATCCAGATTAAAATAAGAGTGGTTGGTCATATTGACAATACTCGGTTTATCCGTCTCCGCTTCATACTGAATATCGATTGCATTGTCGTCAGTCAGTTTCATTAGCACTTTACAAGTAATGTTTCCCGGAAAACCTTCTTCACCATCTTTTGCCACATAAGTCAGTTGCAATTCCTGCGGATTCAATTGTACGGCGTCATACACCCGATACTGGAACCCTTGCGGACCTCCGTGCAGGCAATGGCCGTAGTTATTACGGGGAAGCTGATATTCTACGCCGTCCAACGTAAACTTACCCTGATTGATACGGTTAGCATAACGGCCGATGCTTGCTCCGAAGTCCGAAGGCTTGCTGACATAATCCTGAATCGAATCGAAACCGAGAACTACATCACGCATCTGTCCGTCTTTATCGGGAACCATGACAGAAACAATGCGTCCGCCAAAGTTCGTGATGCAAACTTCCATATTGTTCTTGTTGCGCAGAATGTAGAGATCGGTTTTTCTTTCCGTCCACTTCCGTACGGAAATTACTCTGTAATAGACCGGACCAGATGGGCATCGCAAGCAAACTCGACATTGGCATCGTCCATCAGATGATGATTTCCAAAACCATTCACCTCGAATGCATAGATTTTTACCATATTTAGGATGGTTATACAACCGCATATTTCTTTAAAGCTGTTTCCACCTCCTGCGCCAAGTCCTTACATTCTTTAGACAAAAGCTGTCTTCTTGTTTACCTTCTCCAAAATTCGGCTGCCTTACGCAAAGAAGATACGGCAAAGAAATTGAAGGAATCAGGAATTGAAGCGTAGTAGTTATCGTCCGAAGGACGGAAACTGGAAACAATCAAACCGACTGGTTTCACCGGTGCTCCCAGACCGTCATTGCTCAGCAGTATCCAGTGCACGTTCCGTCTTACGTTGAATTTATAAGGACCTACCTGTCTTTGCGTTGTTGCTCTTTTGAATGTTTTCAGTACATTAGTGATTGCCTGAATCCATTCTTTCGTCGAATATGCTCGCATCTCCGGTAGTCTTCCAGTAATGATAAGCCAAACGCAACGGATAACACACAAGTGAATCTATTTCCATTTACATGTTCGTGCAACCCCGGTTTTCATGTCTGTAAGGTCACTCATCCAATGACCGTCAGGAATAGCGCCGTCATTAAAAGCATTCGCGTACGGATCGATATTGATATTATTTGAACTGGCGGAGAATAACACCTGCCAGCATTTCTTTCAGTTCAGGATCCGCATTAGCTAATTGCACATACGGCCATACCTGCGCACCCGAGTCACGAAGCCACATTGCGTGAATGTCGCCTGTATAAACGAATGTGTCCGGTTTGCCATCGCTTCCTTTTACGGAAATGTACGGTAGTGTCCAGCGTATTCGGGAAACAGTTGGTAAACATCCATGCCAACTTCGCATTCTTCAAAAGTTTCTGTACACGGAGAATCTCCTTTCTACCGCATTAGAACGGAACAAACGATTGGATATTTCCGGGCGGTTATCTTTCTGAATAGCGTCCGTCACACATACATGCATTCGTCATGCGGTTGAAGGCTTGCAGCTCCCGCCACAAAGGAGCATGCCTGCCAGCATACCCGCACTGATATATTTTACTTGCTTCTTCATAATTACTTTTTCTTTTTAAATTCGTTGGAGAAAGAATAAGGGAAATCGGACTCTTTGGTACCACGTTGCTGATTGGGTTTCGCATCCATTTTGTAAGAAATGCTAGCGCCATTCAACAGGTCCTGATGGGTCAGATAGTTTTTGGTATATTCTTTACCGTTCAATGTCATTGATGAAATGTAACGTTTGTCGTCTCCGTTATTGGAGCGGAGATGGTTACTGTCTTTCCATTTTCAAGATGCAGCTTCATCTCCTTGAAGTGGGGGAGTACCCAAAGACATATTCATCCGTACCCGGACATACCGGATAGAATCCCATTGCCGAGAATACATACCAGGCAGAAGTCTGGCCGTTGTCCTCATCACCGCAATAACCGTCGGGAGCAGGGGTATAAAGTTTGTCCATCACTTCACGAATCCAATGTTGCGCTTTCCAGGGTTGGCCGGAATAGTTGTACATATAAAGCATGTGCTGAATCGGTTGGTTACCATGTGCATAGTTGCCCATGTTCATAATCTGCATTTCACGGATTTCATGAATAACGGCTCTATAATAACTTTCATCGAAAATCGGAGGAAGAATAAATACAGAGTCCATCATCTGGTTGAATCCGTCTTTACCGCCCATCAGGTCAATCAGACCTTGAGGATCATGGAATACCGACCAGGTATAATGCCAACTATTACCTTCCGTAAAGGCATCCCCCCACTTCAACGGATTGAACGGAGACTGGAATGTACCGTCTTCATTCTTGCCACGCATCAGTTTGTATTCGGGATCGTAGAGATTCTTATAATTCATTGCACGCTTTGCAAAGATTTCAATCTCTTTTTTCGGTTTCTTCAAGGCTTTACCCAATTGATAGATACACCAGTCATCGTATGCATATTCCAGTGTACGGGCTGCATTCTCGTTAATACCCACATTATAAGGCACATATCCCAACTTATTATAATACTCATATCCTAATCGTCCGGTAGAACGAACATTCGGATGCACTGCATTCGCTCCGTGTTTCACGGCTTCCCACAATGTCTCAATATCGTATCCTTTCAATCCTTTCAGGTAAGCATCGGCAACTACGGAAGCAGAGTTGTTGCCAACCATACACCCTCTGTGTCCCGGACTAGCCCATTCCGGCAGGAATCCGCTTTCTTTATAAGTGTTTACCAATCCTTCCTGCATCTTCGTATTCATGGATGGATACATCAGGTTAAGGAATGGGAAAAGACAACGGAACGTATCCCAGAAACCGGTATCGGTAAACATATAGCCCGGAAGCACTTCGCCATTATAAGGACTGTAGTGCATCACGTCTCCTTTGGCATCTATCTCATAGAAACTTCTGGGGAACAATACCGAACGATACAGGCAGGAGTAGAATGTACGCAAATGGTCGATATCATCGTCTTTCACTTCGATACGTCCCAGTACATCGTTCCATATCTTGCGGCCTTTTCGCTGCAATCTGTTCAACATTGTCCGTACCCAGCTCTTTCAGGTTCAGTTCCGCCTGTTCAGGGCTGATGAAAGAGGAAGCTACACGCACATTTACCACTTCACCCTTGCGGGTTTTGAAACCGATCAGTGCACCGGCATGATTGTCTGTCGCTTCCAGTTTGTTGGTGTCAATCACACCACTGGCTACGGCAGCCGTATAAGTAAACGGTTTGTCAAATACCAGTACAAAGTAGTTTTTAAAGTTGGCAGGAACACCACCGCTGTTTTTAGTGGTATAACCGATAATCTTGTTCTCCGAAGGGATTACTTTCTACAAACGAACCTTTATCAAAGGCGTCTACCACTACATAAGAGTGGTCATTTTCGGGGAAAGTGAAACGGAAAGCAGCTGCTCTCTCTGTCGGAGCAATTTCGGTCACTACATCATGATCGGCAAGATATACTTTATAATAATAAGGAGTAGCCGTTTCAGCTTTATGAGAGAACCAACTGGCACGCTCATCCTGATTAAATACTGCCTTACCGGTTACCGGCATGATGGCAAATTGACCGTAATCATTGATCCAGGGACTTGGCTGATGGGTTTGTTTGAATCCTCTGATCTTGTCAGCGTCATACGTATAGGCCCATCCATCGCCCATTTTACCAGTCTGCGGAACCCAAAAGTTCATTCCCCAGGGCAGCGCAATGGCAGGGTAAGTATTTCCGGTAGATAATGCGTGCTTTGACTGCGTACCAACCAGCGGACTAACGTAGTCCACCGGTCCGGTAATTGTTTTTGCAGTCATAGCCCATGCACTAAGTAACGTAAAAGCGAATAGAGCTAGTTTCTTCATGGTATTTTGTTTTATTTAATCAGTTTTCCTTCAAGCATTTTGATATAATATCCACCTACAACGGACAGCGCCTGGAAGCCTCTTTGATTCGGTTCGTCTGTAAATACCCAGTCGGACATCGGAACACGGTTAGGTGTAACGTTCATAAACAGATATACGGGTTCGATAAATTTCTCAAAGGTAGCTTTGTCATTTGCCAATGTAGCTGTCCACATGATCCAGTCGGTCTTTTGTGTATGTTTCACGGTTATCCAACGGAAGACCATATTTATTTTGCTTCGAAAGATAGTAAGCTATTTCCGTTTCTGCAACATTTTTAGGGAAGATTTGCAGATTCAACAGTTTATCCCACACCAAGTTATACTTCTGGCTCCATGTTCCCGGTTTGTCAAATGTGAGACGATAGTGGTCACCATCATCAGCCATTTTCACCCATTCGGCAGCCATTTCTTTCGCTTTCTGTGTGTACTTTTCAGCCACGTCTTTTTTACCCAGCATATCTGCCAGATAACCGTATGAAGCAACACCCATGATTGCTTTGATAGAAAGGTTGGCATTGTGTGCAAAGTGACCTGCAAAGTCATCGGTACAAAGTTGGTTGGCCGGATCAAGTCCGTTCTCTACCAGATAGTCTGTCCACGTAGTCAGGGTTTCCCAGTGTTTCTGTGCGTAATCTGCATTACCTTCTACCTTGGCAATGGCAGCAGCCAACACTACCATATTACCCGATTCTTCTACCGGCATATCACCGCCATAAGTCTGGCCGTTAGCCAATGGATAAGTACCGACATCATGTGCAGCAAATGGTTTCGCCCATTTTCCGCTTTCGCTATAATAGAAGATATGGTTCATGGTAGCTTTCACCAATTCCGGATTGTAGTATAAAAAGCAACGGAGCTCCCGGATAAGTCAGGTCGACTGTTCCGATGGAACCATTACTGAAGTTCTCCTTAGAAAGGAATACCAAGTCACCGTTCGAGCCTGTACCAGTTTATGTGCAGCCAAGGCCTGACGATAAGCCAATGCACAAAGTTCGGCATATTTACGTCCACCGGCAGCAGTAGCTTCTTCCATCAGCTTCTTGTCGAAAGCAGCGCTGTTCTTCATTTGTGTCTTGTATTCTTTCTCTGCTTTCTGGAATTGGGAAACAATCGTTTCATTACCCTCACGATTCCAGTAAGGACGCAGGTTATCACCAAAGTATTGATAGAATAAATATCATCATATCCGATCAACAGGTGGCCATCAGCTTTTTGTGTTTCGCCCAATGAACGTACCAAAGCCAGTTTATCATAACCGTTTGTGGTAGGAGCTTCCAGTTTATTGGCTACGAAGTTCTTGCGCAGCTCTCTGCCGTCACCGATTGCAGATGTGCTGTTTTCCTTTTCAGCTGCCAGATAGAAATGTCCCCAGTCGATACGAACATCATCACCCTTTTTTCTTCAGAATCTCCTGATTGCGGCTTCCGGTACGAAGGAATAACAAATCGCCGTCAGTAAAGCTGTCGGCAACAGATTCCTGGTGAGGTTGGTCGATTGCCCATTGCGGAGATGCTTCGAAATACAATTCAACCTGATGTTTCTTTCCGTCATTGGAGGCTACTTCATAAGAAATATAGTTGACAGGACGACAACAAGTCCAGATTATCCATGAACATAGGAGCGGTAAATGTCAGTTTCAGATCTACCGGACCGCAAGTAAATGTATAATAAGTCTGCATAGGTTGTACGTCTACAGAAGTTTGTTGTGCTGTTTGATGGAAAGAACGGTAACCGTCCAGTTCTACCAGCAATCCGAAATCCAACAGTCCGTTTCCTACCCGGTTATGACAATAACCTGCAATCAGATTTTCACCCGGTTTCAAAGAAGCTACTACTTCTTCCGACAGTTTCACCGTTCGTTCTTTTTACAAGCATTACCTGTATCTACCACTTTGATGCCGTTGATATAAATAATAGCATCATCGTCATGAGAGAATTCAAGATATACATTCTTTCCTGTCAAGTCCTCCTGAATATCAGCTACCCGGCGTACCCAGATAAATTCTTCACCCCATTGGGTTTTGGCTGTATGTTCATTCTCCATGGTTCCGAAGGCAGCTTCGCCTTCTTTCCAGGCTTTATCATTGAATCCGGCATTCTGCCATCCGTCAGCAGGCTGTTGAGTGGTATACTTTCCTGTCCAGCTACCTTGTTCGGATGTCTTTACCAAAGGACGTAGTTCCAGTTCTTCCGTTCCCATGAAACGGTAGGTTTGTCCGTCTACTTTGCAACACCAAGTAAAGAAAAATCCTTGCCTGTCCAATGTTTTACAGGACTGTCGTATAGATTGTCCGTAGTAGACCATGCACTAGTATAAGGATCAATTGTCACCAGCGGATATGCCGGAGCACGTAATTCATTCTTCTCGTGCTGTTCTACCTGGGTCTCACAGCTACAAAATACAGAAGCTGTTCCCAGTAACAGCATCATCAGTTGTTGTTTCATAATTTAAATCACCTGTTTATTTAATCTATTTTACGCAAATTCCGTCGTTTTCTATTTATTTCTTAGCCGGAAACAAAAGCATCAATGCCGGTATACCGGAAGCAGAATAACTGTCGATTTCCGCACCTTCCGGCAACTTTTTATAGTATTCGCCTCCACATACGTTCCGTGTCTTATCTCTGTTTGCCCAACCTGTTTTGATGGTACGTTTCAGGAACGGGAGATATTGGGTTTGTCCGCAATCATACACCAACCATGCCATGTATTCCGCAAAGATGGCAGTATAGATACCCTGTTCAATACCACCTTCGAAAGGTAGCACTTTATGTTCTGCAGACATATCTTTCACTGTATAGTCTGCTGCCAGAATAGCATTGTCCAGATAACGTTTCTCTCCGGTCGCCTTATAAAGCAGTATGGACGCTCCGATAAAGGTTGCCTGGTTGTATACATGTGCTTTCCATGCGGGATTGCCATTTCCATGACGGCTATCAGCAATCTTTCCTGTTGCTTTATCCAAGAGATTTTCCACTCCCCATTCATAGATTTCTTTACCTTTGGCAAGATATTGAGCTTTCGTCTGATAATCCGGCCGTTTGTCGGTCGATTCTTTTCTATTTTCAGGCACATTATTGTAGAGAGTTAATGCTGCAACAACTGTCGGAAAGTTGATACATGCCATCTTTCCATCACCGAATTTATTCGGTTTCGGATTTTGAATGGGTTGCCATTGCCAGAACATACCTCCGTTTTCTTTGTCATACGAACCTATATCACCCACTTTTTCCGAGCCATACCATACCCGTTTGAAACTGGCTTCCGAGAGTTTCAGATATTCATCCACTCCAAAAAGTTCGTAGCCGCGTGCCAGACTGATAGTCCACCACATGATGTCATCGTAGATGAACCAACCGGTATTTTCGTTGTTATCATCAAAATCAAACTGACAATATTGCGCTTTGTTCCCTGCGAATATTTTCTCGCAGAGTGTTTTATAATAACTTGTCTTCTTTCTGTCTTTCTGTGCCTTTGCCAGTTTATAGGCATTCATCGCCATATCCCAATAAATAGGCTGACACCAGATAGCCGCTGCTCCATTGCCACGGTCAACAGCACTCGGATAGGACGAATTTGTCTTGTAAATATATTTATTGGAGTCTAGTAGTGTATTATTAAATCCTTCATAAGCTGCCCATACATCTTCGTTCGTATACGCATGCTTCTTCTGGTTTGCTTTTCCTAAATTACCGACTGCCCATGTGGTAGTTGATACTCCCAATAGTAGTGTCAGAGCCAAAAGAATTTTGCTTTTCATGATAATTTATAAGTTTATAGTATTTTTCCTGTTACAAAGATTGCAGAAATAGCTGAAAAAAAACGATAATATTTATTCAATAAAGAACAAATACAGACCAAAACACTTTTCTACAATAAAAATAAAGGATTAATAAAGGGTTATTGGAGAATAATTTCCCTTACTCTGTCCTTATGACAGAGATAAGGGGAATATTTAATCTACCTATTGAAAACTCATTCCGGTAAACAATTATTTGTTATCTGTAATGTCTGTGGATTCAATCCATTGCCAGTTATCACCAACTAATGTTGCTGTATGACCTTTCAAACCTGTTATTGTCCTGGTAGCACTTTGAGTAGGCTGATCACCTTTCACTTCAAAATCCCAGGCTTCTACCAAATTCGGATTATCGGCACTTACACCTTCTTCATTCCCCCATATAAGAAGCATATACCTGATTTTCTGTCCGGTTTGTTTTCCAGATACGTATCTTCTTTATGTAACCGGAGAACCATTCGTTACGGTTTCCATTATTGTCCATCATACAGAATCCGGTCATTTTAATCTGATTGGCAATGGATTGTTTATTGATATACGTTCTCCAGGACTCACCCACACGAATGACTTCACCTTGTCTCGTACCATCAATCATGGAATAACACTTCACATCTGTCGGAGTATCAAATCCCGGCAATCCCTTATCCCTGAAGAGGAATGCATAATGCGTCCAACGATCTTTGGTCCAGTTGTCCGACTTTTTTCCATCCCGGTTCCCATTCTTGTGGATTTGTATGATTATTATCTTGCCAGTGAGCAACCATTGTTCTCAACAATCCCTTTGTACGATCCTGGGCACGCCATCCGCTCCAATAAGGATCGTTTGTCATGGTAGAAAGGAAAGTACAGTTGTCCTCTCCCTGTTTATTGCAATATTCTTTGATATTCACCCAAAGTTCAATCGTAAATGCCTGATTGTCATCCTCTCCAAACTTCACATAATCCTCGCTATAACCAAAGTCTATATAAGAACCGGCATTTCCATCTACAAACAGATTCCAGGTAATCTGACTGTTATCCGGCCATGCAGAATCTTCGACTTCTTCTACTTTCTTATCGGCAGCAGCAATAGCCTCATCATAAATCTCCTGCGTCATATCTGTGATGGAACCGGATTTGATTCTTTCAGCCAGACTTTCCAAGTCTTTAGCTGCACTCTCCAAAACCGACTTATTTTCTACCGGATATTGTCCCTGATGATTTCCCACTTCGTTTCATCATTAACGATTGCAAGTATTTCATCCGCCTTAGCCAGTAAATTATTGATATATTGCTGTGCTTCCGGAGACAGATTATAATATTTTGAATTTTTAAACTCGTCAATCGCTTGATTTACCTTTGCTACAGCAGCTTCCAAAGTTGTTTCATCCAGTTCTTCGCCAGCTTCTACCCGTGTTATCAGTGCATCCAACTCGGCAATAGCAGCATTTAATATATCCTTTCCGGTTTCAGGATATGTTCCGGGAGCAGTTCCGTAGGTTGAATTTTTCAATAAATAGTTCAATGACGTACGACTTTCCCGTAAGATACTTAATTGTGTATCTGTTATATACTCGTCTTCAATATCGTCACAAGCGGTAAATATCCCTGCCAGACTAGAAATCAGGAGGAAAGAGAGGAGCATTGCTCCCTCTCTCCATTTATTAGTTAAACATTTCATGTTTTTCATCGTTTTTACATTATTATTCAACAATACGTTGCCACTCGTAAGTACCGATAATCTTAGCAGTATGACGGCCTGTCAGGTCTATTACTTCATTACCCGAACCGGAAGGTTTGGTCATGAAATCCCATGCTGCCGCCAAATCTGCTTCTTTACCCGTCACTTCTGCCGTTCCATTATAAGAATTCTGAACATATTCGTTATCCTTTGCGCTCTTCCAGATACGGATTTTCTTCATATAACCGGCAAAGCCTTCTTCAAACAGATTATCACTGGTACGCATATAACGTCCGAAAGCGGTCATCGGGGCATTATAGTTGGCATAGTTGCTTGAATTATAGAACCTGTTACCCACGCTTCCCTCGGTTGTTTTCACTTCTCCGTTCACATACAATTTCGCACGAAGCTCCGGACTGCCCGGCAAGCCTTTATCACTGTACACAAACAAGAAATGTTGCCATTCTCCATCTTCCGGTGCCTTTAGTGACGGTTCACAGATATTTCCTCCTGTTTCGCCCCAAGTTGCACGATAAATACCACCGTCCGCATTACGCCAGTACATCATCCAGCCGTTACGCCATCCGTCACCGCCCATGTAAGTTGACAGGAACACATTCTGGTCTTTTCCACCACCTTTGGTTACTTTCACCCAAAACTCAACAGTAAAGGCTTGATTTCCTTCGGTTCCGAAATTGACATATTCTTCGCTACGTCCGAAATCGATATAAGAACCACCATCACCACGTCCGTCCACAAACAGTTCAGCCGGTGTTGTTTCAGCATCTTCTGTACGGATCGTACTCTTGAACTGTTCTATAGACGCCTTGGCTTCTGCCACATAGCGTTGTTTCTCACTTTCCGACGGAGAGGGTTGCTGATATTTGATTAAAAGTACCGCACGATTGGCATCATCTATCGCATCTGTCAGAATTGCCCGGCTTTCGGTGGGGTACTGTCCTTTCTTATCTCCGTAGTCTGAATTTTGCTGCAAATCGGTCATTTCAGCAATCAATGCATCCAGTTGGTCAATATAGGTATCTTCTATTTCAGGAGCCGCAGTATACTCGTCATGCGTTTCTTCAGAACAAGCCGCCAATTGAAGTGTCAGTACCATGCATAACACATAATACCACATTTTCCAATTTGAATATTTCGTATTCATTATTCTTCTTTTTTATGGGTTACAATTATTTATCTGCCGGAAACAACAACATCAATGCCGGTATTCCGGATGCACTATAGCTGTCAATAGTAGCGCCTTCTATCTGTGCCTTATGATATTCGCCACCACACAAATTACGTGTCCGGTCGCGATTAGCCCAGCCGTAATTAATGTTACGTTTCAAGAACGGTACGTACTGGGTCTGGCCACAATCATTTACCAACATGGCCATGTATTCCGCAAAGATAGCGGTATAAATACCCTGTTCCACGCCACTCTCGAACGGCAGTAAATCATACGTTCCGGACATGGTATTCATTGTATAGTCAGCTCCCAAAATTGCATTGTCCAAATATGTTTTCTCACCGGTAGCTTTATAAAGCAATAACGAAGTCCGATAAAAGTGGCCTGATTGTATACATGGTCCGACCATGCCGGATTGCCTTCACCATGCTTGCTGTCGGCAACCTCTCCGGTATTGCTGTCTACCAGATTCTTCACAGCCCATTCATAGATTTCTTTTCCTTTTGCCAGATAAGCTTCCTTCGTTTCATAATGCGGACGGGTAAAATCACCGTACTTATTACTCCAGCTTTCCGGATTCGGATCAGCCACACGATCGGCAGGAACGTTGTTGTAAAGGGTCAATGCAGCTACCACAGTCGGGAAATTGATACAAGCCATCTTACCATCACCGGCAGCATTTTCATTCGGATTGCCGATAGGCTGCCATTGCCAGAACATACCTCCACCCAAATTCTTTTCAGGATCTGCATAAGAACCCGTATCACCTACGTGGGGAGAACCGTACCATACACGTGCAAAACTTGCTTCTGCCAGACTGCGATACTCTTCCACTTTAAATAATTCGTAAGCACGTGCCAAAGTAATGGTCCACCACTGTATATCATCATAGATAAACCAGCCGGTATTCTCATTATTATTGTCGAAATCAAAGTTTATATAATGTGCTTTATTTCCGGCAAACAAATCATCACACAACTGCTTGTATTTGTTTTCTCTTTCCGTATCTCCTTCCGCTTTTGCACGTTTATATGCGTTCATAGCCATATCCCAATAGATCGGCTGGCACCAGATAGCGGCAGCTCCGTTATTACGGTCGGTAGCAGCAGTATAAGCGGTACTTGTTTTATAAATGTTCTTATCGGGATCCAGCAAGTTATCATTAAATGCTTCATAGGCAGTCCAGGTATCCGCATTGGTATACTCCGGTACAATCTCGTAATCCGGGGTATATGGCTTTGCCTGTTTATCCTCATTGCAAGAGGACATACAAAGGGCACCGGACATGAGACAAACTGCAGAGAAAATATATTGTTTCATCATAATTTCTATTTTATAATCAGTATTTAGAATCCTGTA
>VOFH01001859.1_pt1 | contig 13783 bp, 25 predicted proteins | sample 5384091 | NCBI WGS metagenome assembly VOFH01 (sample SAMN12384727, study PRJNA508395) | human gut metagenome | isolation source: healthy gut G | host: Homo sapiens
TTCTACTCTTATCTATATCATTCAACGATATCTTTTTCATATCAGTTTCCTTCCTCGTTTGGTCTAGTACCTGCATAAGGTCGCGGTTGCGATACATATTGATCTATCTTCAAAAATGATTCTCCCAATTCGTTTTAAGCTTAATACAAGCATGTACTCTGCCACCTCTCCTGCATGATCTATATATCGCATAGGATCAAGTGATGCTCTGAACTCTTCAAATGAATCCCCTACTTCAATCCACTCATCCTCTTCTTTGTCATAATAGCAATGCAATTCACGCCATAGTGCCTCATCTATTTCCTCGTAGTATTCATCATCAACAATGAAATTTGCCCACGGAAATAATCTAGGAAAAACATCTGTATATACGGTATACGGAAACCAATATGGATAGGAATACTTCTTAATTGAATTACCATCATCAACAATTAATTCGATTTCTCCTTTACCGCTACACTTATTAACCCATTCATTAGAATGAAGTTTTACTTGTCCTCCCTCCTGAATTATCTGCATAAATTTCTTTTGCGATAGCGAAAATTGTAGTTTGTTATATGCTCCGGCAAATTTGTATATGTGAGCAATAACTTATTTGAGATATCATCCAAAAATACCTGATCTGTCGGGACGTTAACATAATATCCTTTTCCAGTTCCTCCACAGGTTTTTGAATAGTATCAACCGACAATTTTGCCAAATACACATATCATCTTTTGGATTATAAAGTACAACTATACAAGGCAAGGTATTAGTGGTCCAATAATTGTACTGTCTGTCATCTATATCACGAAAAACAACATAATCTCCTTTATTCTCTTTGAAATAGCTCTCCCCACTCTTTATTTGAAGAGCAAGAAGCTGTTGAACTTTGCCATCTGTATCCGTACGTTCCATATGAGCATCTATTCCTATATCATCAATAGGTTGTTCTCTAAACATCCACTCTGTTTTTTGCAGCTATCAACGAACAATATGAAACGCCTATACGTTCTGTAGTATTTGCCATTTTCTGTCCCCCAATTTATCTATAAATCTATTTCTTCAGCATTAACAAACCAATCCCTCTTAATATCAGTGCTATCATCAAGGCGCAATATCAAGTTTTCATCACAAACAAAGCTTGCGTGCTTCCAATCTTTGTATGACCTAACTATAGCATTTATCAAAAATATAATAGTTTTTTTTCTATCTCTGATTCCGGTGGATTGGCTAAATCAAAAATCACTTCTGAAAGCGGAATTAAATATTCAATACAATAATACCTGCTATTATTGGAATAATCCGACACCATATTCTTTATCTCAAGAAATCTCCCTATATTGTCCACAAATTCAGGGCTCCATGAAAGTGAACGATAATATGACTGCATTTCCAAATGTGATCTAAACGCAAATCCATTTACGCAATAATCTTGAGTATCAAAATATCCAAGCCGCGACTTAATATATGCCATATTCCCAGGTCCTGCATAAAACTCGTCATCTAGCGTTTGTAAAGCCCCCTTGTAATACAGTTCCATATGGCCATTATGCTTCTTAAAAGTAACATCATATCTTTTAAAGAAGTCTGATAATGGTGTCTTGCAAAGCAACAGTCGCTCTAAGTTATTGTTTGTTCTTAAATCTGTTCCATTTAACCGCCTAGTGAGATGAAACATCTGGATGTACTCCAAAGGAGAATCTATCCCGTAATCCTCTAAATACTTTTTTACCCAATCGTATGGGTCCTCGTCAACCGAATCAATTGTTTCAAATACTAGCTCAAGTTCTTCCTCTGTGACATTTAAAAATTCCATTACTCCGTGTTTAAGCGACAGCTGATCTCTTGTATCAATATATATCATTTACATATCCCCCGAAAAAAGCCTACACATCACCTACTCAGAGCAGGAATGCATAGGCAATAATAGTAATTATTATTATTGTGATTAATTTCGCTAACCTGGGTCTCAATATAGCTTGTTACAAATGAATTTTTCTAATACCGAGTACCACGGGAGTACCATTTTCTATAAATTATAATAATTTATAACAAGTTACATACGAGATCAAATTACCACGAACCCAGTAAATATGCGGTTTCATAGAGTTATATGACTCTTTATGGAGATTCATGAAAACAGGCTTCAAATAACGATACCTAATTTCATTTTTTATATTTCCTCCTATAAATCCTTTGATTTTCAGTATAATTATCTAAATTCAGTACTCTGTATTATACCATAGCCTTTTCTCTTTGTGAATATTTAAGTTTCTGTTTTCTTTACACTTGTAAGCAACCTTATTTGTAAAACTTAATTTTCTCTAAGAAATTTGTTGCGCCTGCCGCCAATGGCAGATCGTTCTTGATGAAAATTTTTTCGGTTATTTGAATACCTGAAAACCTAAAATACTCACCCATTCCGGGTGAAAGCCTTATCAAAATTTCCTTATTTTGTTGTTTGATTTATGAACCGGCAATTCGTCATACATTGCTTTAAAAAGTCCAGCCAAATATTCCTTACTGTCAACATCTTCTACTAACAGCATCTCCTTTGCCCCTTCATACGGTAAACTTATGGATAGATTATCTTTATCTCCATATAGTATATAAGTAGGAACCGACCAATTGACCGGATGATTACGCACATAACACAAATATTCCCAGGACAATGTTTCTCCAATCAAAATGACGGGGGTGATCATTGACGTAAACAACATCCCTTTATCTTTAAAAAACAGTTTTCTATTCCTGTTCATCAATGCCAATACTGTTCTCATCAATGCGTTCACCTCCTAGCTTCTTCCCTGTGACTGCAAGAAATACATCATCCATTCCGCCTTTTACTACTTCATAATCCATGAATAGGTCCTGATGCTCTACAATAAGCTTCGTAGCTTCTTTCGTATTTTTTACTTTTATCTGATATCCGTCACGTATTTTTTTATATTCTCTGTTCAATGACTTTATTTCATCTTCGGAAATACCATAAATAGATACGATATCCTGTACATAATCATTTTTAAGTTCAAATGGTGTACCTTCCGCTGCAACACTTCCTTTGTCAAGAATTACAACATACCCGGCATTAGCAGCCTCTTCCATATAGTGTGTGGTTAGAAATACTGTCATATTTTCATTTTTCTGAAGCTTCTCGATAACATTCCAGATTAATTGCCTTGTCTGCGGATCAAGTCCTGTGGTAGGCTCGTCAAGAATCAAAATCTCCGGTCTGTGCAATAATGCACGGGCAATATCAATTCTCCTTCTCTGACCTCCCGACAGCTTACCTACAGGTCTGTTTAAAAACTCGTCAAAATCCAGAATCTCGACCAGCTCCTGTAATCTCTTATCAAAGGCATTCCCTGTAATGCCGTACAAAGCAGCTCTGCTCATTAGGTTCTCTTTCACCGTAAGTGGTTTATCAAGTACGCTATCCTGAAACACAACACCAAGCATTCTTTTTGTCTGTGCGCCGACTTTGTCAGTTTCTATTCCGTTTACTTGAACCGTTCCGCTGTCTTTTTTCTGCAATCCGCAGAGAATAGAAATGGTTGTACTTTTCCCTGCACCGTTTACTCCAAGAAAAGCAAACAATTCTCCTTTTTTTCACACGAAATGCATGATTTAAGTAAAGAATTGCCATCTGTAACAGGAATGGAAAGCAGGAATAGTATTTCTTCTCCAGCTCTCTGCATTCCGCCATTGCCACCTGGGACGAACTTTTCATTAGCAAATATATTCTTTAGCTGACTGTAAAGCTCCTTAATCTGCTCTCTCGTAAGTTGAGGCTCGTAGCCTATCAGCTCATCAATGGACACGTTAAAATAAGTAGCCAGCTTAGGAAGCAGCGTAATATCCGGAAAAACTCACACCACTTTCCCACTTCGACACCGCCGCCTTGGAAACACCAACATAGCTGGCAAGCTCCTCCTGTGTAATTTTTTTTTTCATGACGAGCAGCCAAAAGCTGCTTTGCTATATTTATCTCAGCCATATTTTGCCTTCCTTTTGCATACACACTAACCTACTTGCATCGTCCATAAAGCACTGCCGCAAGCACCGCAAGAATTCCACTAAACATAAGTATACTAAGCTCTCCGCCAAGATTTCCTGACAGGTAAAATGTTCCCGCAGCCATGGCAAGGTAGATTATAATACTGGAGAATATTCCAATCATAGAGGACATTCCCTGCTTTACAACTACAACCTCATTTTCCCATTGGTAATTAGGGAAGCATATATTGATAAACATTCCAAATACCGTTGAAAATGTTACCGAAGCCACAGCAAATACAATATACAACAGGGCTTTCACTACATTTACACGAAGGGAAATTATAAATATAACGCTGCATATAAGAGAAACTGGCAGCACCATACATATGTTAAAAAGCATCTTTCCTTTATAAAGAGTCCTTTTACTAATAGGCAGACTTTCCACTACCCAGAGATTTCTTCCCTCTAAGGAAAGTGACACCGCACAGGTGTTGCACATATTTACAACCATAGAAATTCCAAATGGTACAACATTTGAAATGACTGGCAAAAGTGCTGCCATGTCCTTTGCATTTACCCCATCAACATTAGAAATCAGCTTATCAACGCCCAAAATGCACTGGCAACCGAGGCAATAAGAGCCAATATAAGCCCCATTCCCATATTAATCATATAGACAGATGAGGAAGTAAATCTTTGCTTCCTTGTACGCCAGTGCAGTAAGTACCGAGCTTTTCTTTAACTGACCAACCTTATAGTTAGATGATGCCTGATGTGACTTAAGTGCAGAATTTATCCTTCCATAAAACTTTGCACAAAAGCCTAAAAATACCGCATATACAGCTACCGAAAATCCAATAAATAAAAAGAATATGCTGGACATTTCCATAGACAACGCCATTGTCAAACCACAATGACACTGGATATATTTTATGAATTATTCCAGAAATAAATGCACCCATATCAGTAAGCATTGCAAGCATCATGGCTTCATCAGCCATAGCATTTTGATTGAGCCAGAAGCTTCCAAACATTATGCCCAAAAACAAAATCACCGTAGCAATAAGCTGAACTGCCGCTTTGTGCTTAAAGCCTGCACCAATGGCTAATATTGCCATTCCACAGCGGCAGCTATTGTCATAGGTAGCAGTGGTGCGAACAATATTCCAAGGAACCAGAAAGCCACGGTCCCTGCATTAAAGCCATTCCCATTTCATAGCCCACTGCCATTGGCACCATTACTACCACCGCAAATGCAAGATTGTTAATATACATAGAAAGAAACTTCGACGCAATAATTGTCCTCGTCTTTATAGGAAATGCTGTAAGCATATCATAATCTCTTGTGCTAAAAAAGAATTCCATTGGTTTTTAAAATGTGAAGAACAAAATAACAATAGAGGTAATCATAAGTGCATAGCCAGGAACCACATAGGACATCCCAAGATAGCTGTAGCCATATGAAATTCCAAAGCAGTAACCTGCCAGAACAATTGCGAGGAAAATGTATAAAACACCCATTGCTATGTATCTGTATTTAACCTTTTTTGTTTCTTTCATTTCTAATAGTTCCTAATCTGAACCTGTTTAGAAACTCTGTTTTAAGAAGTGAAAAAAGATTATTTGTCATCCGTTTATCCACCTTCTCCGGATACATATCATGATTTGCCATACGGTTGAATGCCACATCTTCCCACTTAGTTCCTGGCTTTCCATAATTGCAGTATGGATCAATGGAAATTCCACCACGTGGTGTGAATTTGCCCCACACTTCAATATACTTTGGCTCCATCAGCTTAATCAAATCCTTCATAATCACGTTCACGCAGTCCTCGTGAAAATCCCCATGATTACGGAATGAAAACAGGTACAGCTTTAAGCTCTTGCTTTCCACCATTCTCTCGCCTGGGACATACGAAATAATAATGTTTGCGAAATCAGGCTGCCCTGTAATTGGACAGAGACTTGTGAATTCCGGGCAGTTAAACTTCACGAAATAATCATTTTCTGGATGTTTGTTTACAAATGTTTCAAGCAGGCCAGGGTTGTAATCTGTCTCGTAATTGTTCTGCTGGTTGCCTAATAATGTTAAATTCTCTTTTTTCTCTCATAGCTTTCTCCAATTTTTATTTTATTGCAGGGTCACTTACCCCATTTGCTGCAAATGCAGCCGCTCTGTCGATACAGGTTCCACATTTGCCGCAAGGCACATCCTTTCCTTCATAGCAGGACCATGTAAGCTCGTATGGTGCGTTAAGCTCTAAGCCCATCTTCACCACCTCCGCCTTAGTCATATTCACAAATGGCGCCTCCACCTTTAACTGATGTCCTGAGCCCTCAAAAATCGCCTGATTTATAGCATCATTAAACATCGGTGAACAGTCTGGATAGGCCAAACCGGCTGAATCATCTGCATGTGCGCCATAAAGAATCACGCTACAGTCCTTGCTTAGTGCAATGCTTGCCGCCGATGAAAGAAACAGTCCATTTCGAAATGGCACATAGGTGCTTACAGGCTTTTCGCCCTCCGTCTTTTCAATCTGCCTGGCATAGCTCTCCTCTGGAATTTCCTCTGTAGACTGCTGCAATAAAGAGCAGTTGCTATATTGAAAAATCTTACTCAGATCCAGGAAAACTGCTCCACTCCGTAAAATGCAGAAACAGCCTTTGCCGCCTGAATTTCTTTATCGTGCTTCTGTCCATAAGAAACTGACAGAGCAATTACATTGTCCTTTCCATATCGGCTCACTGCCAATGCCAGTGCCGTAGTGGAATCCACGCCACCGCTTGATAATACTAATGCTTTCATAACTCATCTCTCCTATCTTAGATACAGTTGTAATGCTGCATCGTCTCTTAAAGCTTCCTCTTAACTCTACAGTCATTGTTCTCGTGTTGTTTTTCTTAATTCCTCTTGCCGACACACAGCTGTGATATCCTTCAAGCACCACCGCAACATCCTCGCTTCCTGTTATCTCTGCCATAATGTCCGCAATATCCTGACCGATTCTTTCCTGTAACTGCAGTCTTCTTCCAACCATATCGCATATTCTTGCAATCTTTGATAAGCCTATAACCTTCCCATTAGGAATGTACGCAACTGTCGCCTTCATATCATACATAAGTGCCATATGGTGCTCGCAGTAAGAAAACAGGTCGATGTCCTTCATAACTACAACCTTAGAAGTATCAAGCTCCTCAATTTCATCCTCAAATGTCTTATCAAACATCTGCGCAATTTCGTGATTGGAGTAATTCATCCCAAGAAAGACCTCCTCGTACATCTTCGCAACTCGCTTTGGTGTATCTTTTAAGCCATCTCTCTCCGGGTCGTCGCCCAATGCAACAAGAATCCCTCTAATATGCTCCTCAATCGCTTTCGTATCTATCATCATAATCTCCATTCTTGCTTCACCCCGCAAACTTTGGGCTGAAAGCACAAATTTGCATGTGAAAAATCTTTGATATTAGGATTTTTCACATTATACGCCCCTTTCCTCTGGGTTCCAGATTACCTTGTGCATCTGAATCTGAAGACGCAAATCATTCATCCTTTTACCGGTCATGAAATTCACGATTTCCACTGGCTCAATTGAACCAAACACTGAGCTTATGAATACCTGGCATCTTTCTGTCAGATGAAATTTTTCAATTATTTTCTCTGCACATTCCAAATCATTAATGCTGCCCGAAACAAACTTGACTGTGTCCTGCTTTCTTAGAACTTCCATATTGGAGAGAATCATTTTCTCCTCACAGCCGCTGGATGGCAGCTTGTAATCCATAGTAAGGCTAAGTTTTTCTTTTGAAAATGCATTGGCAAGGGGAGCAATATCAACCGCTCCATTAGTTTCAATCTCTACTCTGATGTCCGATTTATTCAATAACTTTTCTACTAAACTTCTAATATCCTTCTGTAATAAAGGCTCTCCCCTGTCAGCGTCACATTTTTAATACCTGTCTCACTGACATATTCACAAATCTCATCTGGTGACAGCTCCTCGTAATCACAAGCTGGCTCATTGGCCCACTTTGTGTCACAGTAGGAGCAATTCAGGTTACAACCCTTGAATCTGATAAACACCGCCAATTCTCCGGCTCTTCTTCCCTCTCCATTAATACTTATAAATTTCTCAACAACTTTCATATTAGTTTCTTTCCTTTATTCTTCGTATGCTGCTACATTATTAGGTGTCTCGTATACTTCCACTCTGTGGATTGGAAAGCCTTTTGCACTCATCAGCTCATAGAAATATTTTGAAAAATGCTCCGCAGTAGGTCTGAAGCCAACTTCAATCATACGAAACTCCTCCGCCTGTAATGCAGCAATTGTCGCACCTTTTAGAGAACCTTTTTCATAAATCAAGCTGTGGTCAAAATCATCACAGATATCCTTCAAAGCATTTTTTAAATCAGAAAAATCCACAAGCATTCCTCTTGTCTGCCCTTCATCCTTTAACTGGTCTGCTGCTATTTCAACAACAACTCTCCAGCGGTGACCATGAAGATTCCTGCATTTTCCGTCATACCCCTTCAGAAAATGTGCAGAATCAAAGCTGTTCTCGGTTTTTAAATAATACATTTTAGTTTCTCCTCTAATTTATTGGGAATAAAAACAGAATTGCTTAGACTCACCCTTACGTTTATGTTCATACACCCCGCATCCTAATATCGTAAAATTCCCTTAATTGTTGCATAGAAAGGTCCTCCTGTTCCTCGTCTCGTATGAAAAGACGTGCCCCACGAAAGCTGCAAATGTATACAACGTGCCCCACTGTGAGCACATATAGAAAGCCCTGTAAATGTATACACACCTACAGGGCTAAATTACATAAAAAGTCTTCTTAGCAGCCCTGGTTTTATTTAACGACAGGATGGTACAAACGAACTGTCGTGCATTTTTATGCGATATATCTATTATAAGTATTTTTTTTGAGATGTCAATCTAAATTTCCCCCAGCAGCTGCACCTTTATCACGTTCATTATGCGTGCCGGGTATGTTTCCTGGATTTCTCCTGCAAATGTTATTGAAACCATATCCAAGTGATACTGCATTACGCACTGCATCCTCAAAATCTTTGGATTCCAGAAATGCGATGATTGCCTCCGGTACAGTTCTCTGACAAGTCTCATCCATGTGATATCCTGGTCTGATCTCATCAAAGTGTTCTATCAAGGTTATAGTGAAACTCCTTCTCTATATACTCTTTGATCTCTTCTTTTTGAAGAGCCATTCCTTGCCATGTATATTGCACTTGCAGTTGCCTCTGCACCCTTTATACCTTCCGGATGATTATGTGTCACATTCGCTGTCGCTCTTGCTACCTCTCTGGTTCTTTCCATCGAGTCATAAAGCCAGCCTGCCGCTGACACTCTCATGGCTGAACCATTTCCATAGCTTCCGTATGGTTTTGGATTTTTTCTTTAAGCCAATGTCTAAACTTCCCACCATATCCTGCATGTGGATATCTTCCTTCCCCAATCCTGCATGTTAGTTACTACAGCCTCTTCAATTTCCTTTATTGTAGCTTGCGGTCCAACAATAACTGTTGTAAACTTATGTGCCGGATGTTTTGCACAATACACAACAAGCACATCATCTACTGATTCTTCTTTTTTAATAGCTCACACCCCGCAATATTCTCAATTCGCATTTGATTAACATCTTTCCCATTATGTGATTTTGTTTCGAAAAATCCCAGACAATATAAACCTTCCTGCCCTCCATATTCACCGGTGTAAAATTATATTTTTCATGTGCATCTCCTGTCTCATCAACATAGCTTCCACCATTTAACGGAGTATCCTTTCCATCTTCATTTCCTCGATACTCCTTCATCCACGCTATGTTACAAAAAGTATTCTCATCACATCAACCTTCTTTTCCCTTTGAAAATGGACTCAAGTCGATAAACAGTTTCTTCCTGCATCTCAAAGGATTCTGAAAGACGATCCAGCATTTTATTATAAGAAATGCTAAAGCTGATTCAGTTCTTTCACTTTATTTTCTTCGATTCTGGAATCTGACAGGTTTCTGGCTTCCACTTCTTCTATTTTTTCAGAAAACTCTTTCAGTGGTTTTAAAGACCTGCCACTGAAATAATAAGTGGCAACTCCTCCAAGAATCGCCAGAAAGATGGAAAAAAACAGGCTTTTCTTTTTTTATAATCCGCTTTATTATTGTATACCTGTACAGAAAAATCATTGGCGAAGTCATCCCATTTGTCGTCGGGTATACTGATATAGATTTCGTTTTGATGGCTGTCGTCACCATCTGTATTCTGGGCATCTACAGCTTCCTGAGAGAATCCATGTAATATACTCCACTTCCGTAGACAAACATGGTAAGGCATCCGCAGATGATCGCAATAAAAGAGTTGTGATCGGGTAAGTCTCCACTGTAATGACAATTTTTTCATTTTTCCTTCCTCTCCAGCCGATATCCTCACCGATCTTGTTCACAATGGGATCATAACTAAGTACTGCCTTCAGTTTTCTTCTCAGAGAAGACACATGTACCCGAATGGAACCGCTGAAACTGTCTACAGATGCGTCCCATACATGTTCAATAAGTTCTTCTGACTTACGGGACGCCCCTGATTCAGCAGCATATATTCCAGAATCCCATTTTCTTTACGCGTCAGAGACACAGGTTCACCATTGGCACAGGCTTCCCTCTTCTTCGTGTCGAATCTGATATCTCCATAACTGAGACATACATCCTTTGTATAAACTTTCGTCTCGTCAGGCTTCGAATCCTGGCTTCCAGCTCCTGGAGATGAAAAGGCTTCTCCATATAATCGTTTGCACCTGCATCCAGGCCCTCTACCTTTATCGGCAATCTGGCTTCTGGCAGAAAGAATCAGCACCTTTGTCTCCTCGTTTTTCATACGAAGTTCCCTCAGAATATCCATTCCATCCATCCCCGGCAAGTTCAGATCCAGTACGATCAGATCGTATTCTTCCGTCAGAACATAATCCAGGGCTTCTTCACCATCATAACAGGTATCAACCTCATACCCGGCACTATATAGGCTCTTTGCTACAGTGTAGCATAATTCTTTTCATCTTCCACAATTAATAATCTCAAAATATTTTTCTCCATTTTCGTTTCTTAACAGAAATTTTACACCCCTCTATTGTATAACAGCCAAGTCAACAGGTCAACAAAGTCTTATGTAGTGAAGCGTTAGTTACTGTTCACTCGTGCCTCGTTCCAGTAACGATTCGCAGGCTCATCTGAAATTTTGCTTCGCAAAGGAGCCTGCTCACTCCTGAATCATGTTCTTACGCAGCCTGACAGCAAGTGTCTGGCTGCTGTGTGAACTGTAACATGCGTTATCCAAAACAAAAGGTTTGCTGGCGGACAGTTATAAAATTATACAGTAGAAAGGAGTATCCGTATCTTGAATTACAGACGTATCACACAGATTGTACTACCTGCCTTTGGAGTGCTCATGATCGTATTCGGAGCATACAGAGGCGAGGCAGTTGTTGTACTTGCCAAGGCAATAAAATTATGTATGGAGTGTAGGAATTGGATAAGAAAACAAGTATCATCTCAAAACAAATAGCACGATTTCGTGGCTGGGTTCAGGCAGCAGCCACATTACTTACAAATATACATCTGCCGAATTTCTTTAAAGGAAAAATATACCAGGGTAATGGGAAAACGGTATGTGTTCCCGGTTTGAACTGTTACTCATGCCCTGCCGCTTCAGGAGCCTGTCCCATCGGTGCTTTTCAGGCAGTGGTTGGGTCTTCAAAATTCAAATTTTCCTATTACATCACGGATTTATCATCTTACTTGGTGTAATCTTAGGTCGATTTTATATGCGGTTTCCTCTGTCCCTTCGGATGGTTCCAGGATTTGCTGCACAAGATACCAGGCAAAAGTTCTCTACACAAAAGCTGAAACCACTGCGTTATCTGAAATACCTGATTCTTCTGGTATTCGTAATCCTTTTGCCAATGTTGGTCACCAATTCGATTGGAATGGGCGATCCCTTCTTCTGCAAATACATATGCCCTCAGGGTGTATTGGAAGGTGCCATCCCACTTTCTCTTGGCAATGCAGCTATCCGGTCGGCACTTGGCAAACTATTTACTTTTAAAAAAGCATCATCCTTATTACGGTTGTGGTACTAAGCATTCTGTTTTACAGACCTTTCTGCAATGGATCTACCTGCTGGGAGCAATATATTCTTTATTTAACAAAATATCATTTTAGGGATTAAAATCGAAAATGATAAATGTATCGGTTGCCAACAGTGTAAAAAAGCGTGTAAGATGGACGTAAATGTGCTCAAGACACCCAACCATCCGGAATGTATACGATGCGGCGCCTGTATGAAAGCCTGTCCAAAGGATGCAATCCATTACCAATTTATGGGGAAAGACATGTGCATACATAAACATAAAGGAACAAAGTAAAGTTTGTATTAACTGATTAACTTTATTAAAATTGCAAAATAGAATAGTTACAAAATAACATATATAAAAGGAGATTTTATCATGAAAACAAGAAAAAATATCATCACTGTACTTACTCTTTGCGCAGCTTTATCACTTACCGCCTGTACAGGCAAGGAAACAAAAGACACTACTGACACACAGACTACAGATGCAGCATCGACTCCGGAATCCAGTTCTGAGATCAACGATTTATTCCAGCAGGAAAACCAGCTGTTTGCAGATCATCAGGATGAATGGAACAAAGCATTTGCTATGGCAAACAAAGCTCTGCAGACCCAAGCGGAAACTATGGGGATTATCTTGCTGATCTTGTAGACTCAACAAAGATGAATTTACAGAGGAAGAACTTGAAGTTCTCCATAAAGATATCGAAACTATTCGTGGAATCGAAGAAAAATTGCAGCTCTGGAAAGTGCAGGAACCCCGGAAACAGCAGCTGACTCTTCTGATGCAGATACCCCATTCAAGAACTTCAGTGCCACCGACTATGACGGAAATAAAGTAGACGATTCTCTGTGTTTTCCAACAATGCGGTAACTGTTCTGAATTTCTGGTTTACCGGTTGTAAACCGTGTGTTGGTGAATTATCAAACTGAATGAAATGAACGAAGCCATCAAATCCATGGGTGGTGAAGTTGTTGGTATCAATACAGAAACCTTTGATGGAAATGAATCTGCAATTGAGGAAGCAAAAAGGTCCTGGAAAGCCAGGGAGAAAAATATCGTAACCTTTCCCTCACCTCCGATTCTGATGCAGGGAAAATATGCTTCCAATATCATGGCATTTCCTACCACTGTTCTGGTAGACCGGAACGGAAATATCATTGAGAGCAGTTCATGGGTGGTGTTGATGATCAGAAAAAATTATGATGCACTGATGAAACAGATCAAGGCAGTGATTGACGCAGATTCTGCAAAATAATCTTAGCTCACTATCGCGGCAGTCGCCAAGGTCTCGTGCACGCACGGACTTTGGCTCGTTGCTCGCGTACCTAATCAAAAAGCTTCTTATTGGCCTTTGATGTTCTAATTCTGAAATGAATCTTTTCACCCTGGATTGCCGGGTAACGGATCGGTGGTCACTGTCAAGGTTTTCTCTGTGCATGTCCCTCCACTGATCTGGTGGTTTTCATAGGTATTGTAGTAATAAATACCTTTCGTGGCATTGCAGCAGGATGTATACAAGGTAATCTCATATTTACCCTCTGCCACCTCACAGCATCCTCTCTGTTTATCAACAGAGCCAGAGGAAACTGTGGGCTGAATGGAGTATTTACAATATTGATTCGATCCAGCAGTTCATGTACCTCTTTCATGGAAGCACAC
>VOFH01003850.1_pt1 | contig 13776 bp, 17 predicted proteins | sample 5384091 | NCBI WGS metagenome assembly VOFH01 (sample SAMN12384727, study PRJNA508395) | human gut metagenome | isolation source: healthy gut G | host: Homo sapiens
CCGCGACACGCCGCTCTTGCGAGTTGAGCATCGCGAGCAACGCGCTTTCTGCGCCAAGCCGAACGCGACCTGTAGCCCACCGAAGTGGGCACCGCGATCACCGGACACGACAACCATGCCGCCGATGACGCTCGCAAGCGCGCCTTCCATACCCGCGACGGCGCGACGGTGTTTTTGAGAAAGCGTCTGGCGCATGCGAGCAACGGTGGATGCCCGCCACGCCGACGTCGTCGATGCGCTTGACCTCGTTGCCCCGAAAACGCGCCGTCAGCGCAGCCTCCTCGGCAACGGAAGATCGCTCGTCCCCGCCGAGGCCACCACGCCCAAGCCGTCTCCGTCAGGATCGGGAAAACCGCCGAAGACCCCCGAACGCGCATCGCGGTGATACTCGAACGCCGGGAGCCGCGCGGGCCAAACCCCGCGACCGCAGCCGCCTTCCCCTCGTCGAGCCGCGTGACGAGAACGCGCGCTTGGCCCGCGTTCATCAGCGCATGTGCGATAGTCGCGATCTGCCCGGCCTCTTACCCGCCCCGTAGATCCACCTCGCCGACGCCCTGCCGCATCGCGCGCGCCGCGTCCGCGCGGGCGAACCCGAGATCGGCGAACCCGCGCGCCTCGTCAGGCTCCGTTCAAAGCCGCAACCGCGTCTTGCGCGCCCATGCGCCCGGATGCAAGGTCGGCAACCACGCGTTCGATATCGACTGCCAAGAAAATCACGCTCCCGCAACGACCCGCCCGGACAAGATGACAAGCCGACGTCGAAAACACGTCCCGAACGTGCGCGGCGTACGCGCTCAAGACGCGTCGCCGCACCATCCCGGCCGTTCGTAAAGCCGGGTTCCGATAAAAACGGCACACGTCGCTTAGCGCGGCGCACGCCGTTCGGCAAAAGCCCGCGTCGTCTACACCATGGTCAACGCGAACTGGGTCATGTTCCACCACATGAAGATGATGCCCGCTAGAACCACGGACGACGATCTTCACCGCCGTCGGCCAGTCGCTCTTCAAGCGAGCACGATGCCCACCGGCCAGAAGACGACGAGGAAGAACACGATCCAAAACGTCTGCTGATGCCATTTCTTAGCATGGGGATCCCGCACGATGGTGTTCGCGGACTCATGATCCCGATGCTGCCAATCGCCGGTTTTCCGCCCGTTTCCCATACCCGCACTCCTGCCTCTCGACGTTCATCGTGTCGAGCGATTTTACCACCCGCCCCGTCGTTTTCAGACCTGCAAGCCCGGTCCGTCGGTCTGGACGAAAACGACAGACGGGCGCGTCCGGCATTCGCGCTTCGCGAAAGCCGAAAACAGGCCTACCCCCCGCCTCGCCCGGCCCTTCGCCTTCGCACCCGGGAAACGGAGGGAGCGCGAAGCCGGCAAGCACAGACGACGCGCTCGCCGTAGCAGAGCTTTCGCCGAAGCAGAGGGGACGCAAGGCCGGCAAGTACGAGACCCCGTCAAGCGGCAGGAGCGTCACAGAAGCGACATCTGCTGAGGCTCGAAGTCGTACGTGCGCAAAACCGCGCCTTCGACCAGCTCGACCTCCCAGGACTCCCAACCCTTCAACGACGACGAACAACGCCGCGCCCTGCTCGAAGACGATAGACGAGCCCACCATGCCGACGCACCTGCCCCGCACGCATCGCCTGCGTCCTCGACGCGCTGAAGCTCGTCGGGAGACGGCGAGACGCGCCGAAGTAGTAGCGGGAAAGGTCGATCGGATCCGGGGGCAAAAGCCCGCAGCGGACACCCGCTCGACCCGCGCGAGATCGGCGCCCATGCGCGCGAGCGCCTCGGAAGCTTTCGGCGAAACGGTAGCGTCGCTCGCACAGAAGCTCCTCCTTCTTCGCAGCGCGCATGGTTTCGACGATACCCGGCTGACCGACGAGCGCCGCCTCCAACTCGCGCGCGCTTCGTACGCGTTCGGAAAGCGACCGACGATGCAGGCGGCACGCGCCCCTGCTCGAGCAGGCGGCCGAGCCCTCGATGGGCGCCGCAAATGCCCGCCTTCACATGGGATGGGGAGAAATACGCCAGGTACACCGTATGGGGCTCTTCGTTGTAGGCTCGTTGCTGCGGCGATATGAACTCGGCGTTGTAGAACGAGGGGTTGAACCCCGTCGCCTTCTGACATGCAGGGCACGCGGTCTCGCGGGAGTCGAGGGGAGCTCCACGTCGAGCGGACAGGGCGTCTTCTCGTGCGTCTCGAGATCATGACGGCCGATGCAGCGGCGCGTCGCCGTGCGCCTCAAAGAGAAGGTCTTGCCGCGCACGTCGAAGCGGATCTGCTCCCCACGCGCGCGATCGTTCAAGAGAAGGAACGGACCCTGCTCGTCGCACCCGTGCCCCGCCATGACAAAACGTCTTCCCTGCTCGTCAAAACCCATGAGCTCACATCCTTATCGGCTAAAATGCCCCGAGGCCCGCCAAGGCGACTCGAGGCATCGTTCGTTTTCCCGATAAATGATATTCAGACAGTGGCAAATACGGCGGGCGATCCGAAGGTCAGCGGAAAACGAACACAAGGGAGCCGGCGCGCGCAGCTCGCGCACCGCGCAGCCGCCGACATCGCCTCGGGGCGCGCCCTCGGGCTCGCCCCCGACGCCCGCGACGCCGTTCGCGAGGTGCCGTCGCCCCCATCGACGGCACTTCCATCAGATCCTGAGCTGCAGCTTCTAACTCGCCTCGCGAACTCTCTCGCGACGGGCGAACCGCAAGGCGAGCACGGCGACGATGGCCGAGCCGAGCGAGCATGCAAGCAAAGCCGCGGCAACCGCGCCCGAACCGTCGCCCGTCGCAGGCATTGCGCCCGCCCCGAAGCAGAGCCCTCACCGCCGTCTGCTCCGCTCGAAGCGCCTCCCGCCCGCTTCACCCGAACCGCCCGAGCCGCCGTCGGAGACGTACGTCACCGAGCCCGACAGGCTCGACATCGTCTGCTCCCAGCCGTCTTGCGCGATAAGCGAGCGCAGCGCCTCCTCGCACGTGCCATGCTCATGCAAAAGCTTTGCGGAGGCGAACGCCGGATAGACATCGGTTGCGCCGGGAAGATAGCCGTTCATGGCGACCGTGTACACGCGCGCCGGATCGAGCGGGCCGCCGCCGACCGAGATGCTGCGCAGGCGCTCGCCATCGGGCTTGCTCCAATCGACCTCCATCACCGCTCCCCCGACGACCAGCACCGATCCTGATTTCTTCGGCCAGCTGTACTGCATGGGGTCCTCCCCCGCCTGCACAGCTGCCATCTGCTTCGCCAAGACATCCCTGCACTCGAAGGAAGCGACAGCGAACGCTCGATGGCGTCGCGAACCTGAGCGCCCGTGAGCTCGTAGGTGGCGAGGACGTTGCCGTAAGGCAACACGGCCAAGGCATCGCCTGCGGTCACTTCTCCCGCGGGGATGCCGCCACGGATGCCCCTGCGTTCTCGAACGCCAGATCGGCACCCGTTTGCGCAAGGTACGCACCCGTCACCACATGGCCGATCGGCGTGTCCTCGGCGCGCACAAGCTCCCAACCACCCGGCGCCTCGGCGCTCGAGGGCGCGTATTCGTAAGCACGCGAGCTTGTTCCGATCACCTGGTCGAGCATCGCCGCGTTCTCCTCCAACAACGCGGAGGTCAGCTCGTCGATTCCGGCGTTCTCCCGCGCGACATCGACCGTGTTCACCTGACGTGCATCATGGCCCACGACCTCGAAGTCGCCCTTTGCGTTCCTCTCGACCTCGATGGACAGCAAGCCGATCGAGCCGAAGAAATCAGCCGAAGGGCTTGACGCCGCCTCCACCACCGCCACCTCGCGACCATCTGCCGCGGTCACGGCATCGTCGATGGCGATGTGCCCGTGCCCTGCGACGACCGCATCGACGCCACGCAACTCGGCGGCGAAGGCAGGGATCTTGGCTATGCGTCAGCGCGATGACCACATCGGCGCGCGCGGCACGCAGCTGCGCAGCCGTCTCGTTCGCCTCATCGACCGCATCCGAGAACTCAACCTGAGACACGTTCGCAGGCGACGTCGAGCCGTAGAAGCCCTCGTCGATGACGCCGAACACGCCTACCGTCACGCTTTGCCCCGTCAGATTCCCCGAAGCGCCCTCAAGCGGAACCTCGAACAGACGATACGGCTCCTCGAACAAGGCGGCTCCCGTTTCCTTATCGCTCACGTTGGCGGCCAGCACCGAGAACGCCGCATCGACGTCGATTTCCGCCAGGCGATCGGAGCCGTAGCTCCAATCGTGATTGCCGGGCGTGGTGGCGTCGTAGCCCGCCGCATCCATGAGCGCCGCTATGGCGGCGCCCTGGTTCACCGTCGCGAACGAATCGCCGTGGAACGTATCGCCCGCGTCCAAAACCAGCCCCGCACGCTCATCTTCCGCAAGCGCCGCCACGGCCGAGAACGCGTTGACCGCCGCACCCGCTTCGTCCGCAACCGCGTAATGCCCGTGGATGTCGTTCGTATGCACGATGTCGAAAGACCCCGCATCTGCGCTCGTAGCCGAACCGAACACCTTGATGTCAACGTTGCCGTACCCGATTTCGCCGTTTAAGGTCATGTCGGGGTCGTCGTTGAACGCCGAGACGTCCGCCCAGGCGCCTTCCAAGCTGGAAGAAGCTCCGCCCTCGTTCACCACCACGTCGATGTAAGTCGACGACATAAGCTCGTCTGCCAACTCACGGGAAATGCCGCGCTCGACGGGAAGATTCCACACCGGCGTCAGCTCGTGGGTTTCGGATCTTCAGCGACGGCCTCCACGGTCTGCACCACGGAGTAACGCTGCCCCGCCTTCACGAAAACAGGCTGATCGAGATCGAGCACGCAGCCCACGCAAGGAAGCTCGTAAGACTGAGCCGAGGCTATCTCGCCGTCATCGGGATCCGCGGCATCGTCTCCCAGCAGGTGAATCTCGACGTCGACGCTCGCCCCCGCAATCCCCGCATACGCCGTGACGCTTTCGATGTTCATGTCGCGATCTGCGGTGAACACATTGGCTGCAGACACCTCCCCGTGCTGAGCAAGGGATTGGAAAACCTCTCGCCCGACCCGACCAAATCGTACTGCTGGATAACCCGACTCGCATCGGCGTCGGCGGTGAGCACGCTGAACGAGAAAAGGCTCTTGTCGTAGTACGAAAGGTGGGAAATACCCCGTGCCGTCGATACCCCAGCTGCGGGTTCCGCCGACTCCCCGTCCTTGCTGCCCCAGCTGTTTTTGACTATCCACGCGCCGTCTCCCGCGGGTTCAGTCGGAAAATTAGAGGCAGGGTATTCATCATCCCACCCCACGATGGTGACCGAGTGGTTCGCGTCGGCGCGTTCGTGTACTGACACACCAGTTCTTCAGGCTGAAGTTATCGGTTTCCTGAGTCACGTCATCGGGGGTGGAGACGTCTGCGTAATAGTTCGCCACGATGGCGCCGCCGTCCATGATGGCCCGCTTGGCCCTCTCCGTTGCACCTGCATCGTAATCGCCCAGGCTAAGCGCGTCGTCGGCATCGTAGTAGCTGTTGTAAGGCCCGGGAGCGTCTCGGCGCTTTCACGTTCGCGACGCGATTCGACGTGTTGGCGAGCACGGACTCGTCGAGCGACCATGTTCCCTCGGGCAGGAACATCGACGCTTCGCCGAACAGAGAGGATCATCCACGTCACAAACGTGCCTTCATCGTTTCGATACGGCGCATCGATTCCGCGGCCAACCCGTTGACGGACAGGATGAAGTTGACCGCCTCCATGACGTTGCCGCCCGTGTCGAGCACGTCGCCGCCGCGGGCGAACGCCCCCTCGCCCACCTGGGTAGACGCTCGAACAAACCGAGCGTCTGCTCGCTTGCGGGAACGTGTTGGAAGTATGCGAGGAAACGCTCGGAAAGGTCGGCGTCGCCAATCGTGGCCGCTCCTGCATCAAAGGCTGCTCTCAAGCGCGGAGGCCACCGCGAACGCCCAGCAAGCCCCCAAGGGTTTGGCTCTTCACGGGCGAGACGTAGCTCTTCCCGTCGACGTCCCTCAGGTCGTAGCGACGGGGCAGATCCGCATTGCGCGCAGGCGCGTCGTCGGGAGCCGCGGTGTAGATCGCGCCCGCTCCGCCGACCGAGTCGACGGGAACCATCGAATCGAGCCTCATGCCGTCGGGCAAAAGTACAGCGAGTCGTGGAACTTCGCAACCACGACGGCGTCGTCAGCTGCGCCTGCGTCGGCAGCGACGTCCTCCCCTGTCGCCAGCGCGGGCGCAGGGGCAGCGAGACGACCAGCAAGCACGACGCGATAAACGCTAAAGCCCTCGAGAAACCCCCGAGAAACCGGTTGGGCATCATTGCTCTCATCGACGTTTCCTCCCCTTCCGTTCAAGGCGTGAAAGAACACTATCTCACATGAGCGCGCAAGCAGAACGCAAGGACGCCCGCAGCGGGAATGCAAAGCCGATTCCCGGGAATGAAGTGCGGCCGAGCTCGGCAAAGCCCGAGCCTTCCGGCGCGCAACGCGACCCGAAAGCCCGCACGGTTGCGAAGCGCACGCCCCCCCGGAGACGCCGCGCGGCTGCGGCGGGGGGACGCGCCTGAAGGCGCTGCACCATCATTTCCAAAAAGTGGACAAAAAAGCCAGCAATCTGTCCATCGCGGCATGCGATGGACAGATTCAGCTCTTCTCATGTAACAACAGGGCGATTAGGTGTAGCAAGCGGCATATCATGCGTCGTCGCTCGGTCAAAACGGGAAGGTTTTCTCCCTCGTGGACAAATTCGTCGAGAATTTGTCCCAAAGTGCGAAAAGAGCGCGGGGATATCTTTCGCAACGCAAGATCGGGCGATCGAAGTCCGCACGCAGGAACGGAAACGAAGGCGTAGGAGCCGAGAGCACAGGGCGCGAGGGAGAGGGGATCCGCGGGCAAAGGGCGCGCGAGGAAGAGGGAGTCCGGGCGCACCGCGCGCGAGGGAGAGGGGGGTATGCGGGCGCGGGACGCGCGAGGGAGAGGGGGTATGCGGGCGCGGGACGCGCGAGCAGGAGCCGAAAAGAGCAAGACGGTCGAGGGCAGGAGCCGAGAGCGGGAGCCGAGGCGGACCGAGGGCGCACCAGCGAGGCGGGTCGACCGCGCGTCAGGAAGCGGGATCCGGCGCAGCAAAAAACGCCCGTTGCCAGGACCGAAGCCCCGACAACGGGCGCCTTGCGCTCGAAAGCGCGTTCAACCGCGCGAAAGGCGCGACGTTAACCTTCCATCAGGCACTTGATCAGCATCTCGCGCAGCTGCTTGGGCTCGCAATTGCCCTTCAGCTGCTTCATGCACTTGCCGAACAGCGGGTTGATGGCCTTCTCGTTTCCGCCGCGATAGTCGTTGGCGTCCTTCTCGTTTTCCGCCACGATGGCACGAATGACGTCCATGACGGCATCGGCGTCGTTGGAGATGACCATGTCATGAGCCTCTGCGTACGCCTGAGGATCGACGTCGTCGCCCTCGAACATGACCTCGAGGATGATCTTCGCGTTCGCGTTGCTGACCACGCCGTCGCCCACCAGCTTCACCAGCTCGCCCAGGCGCGTGCCGGAAAGCTCGAGGTCGTCCACGGTCTGACCGCTCTTCTTCAAAAAGAGCCAGGCAGTTGGTGCCGATCCAGTTCGCGCACTCCTTGGCAAGACCGCTCACGCGGTACGCCTCGTCGAAGCAGTCGCACAGCACGCGGCTGCCCACCAGAAGGTCGGCGTCGTACTCGGTCAGCCCCTCGTCCATGAGCTGCTGCTTCTTCACCTCGGGGAACGGCGGAAGCGACGCGTCGATGCGATCGTACCAGGCGTCGTCGATGACGATGGGCATCACGTTCGGGTCGGGAAATAGCGGTAATCGCCCGCGGTCTCCTTTGTTGCGCATGGCAAAGCTCATGCCCTGCTCGTCGTCCCAGCGACGCGTCTCCTGCACCAGCTCCTCGGTGCCGTTCTCGATGGCGTCGATGTGGCGATCCTGCTCGAAGGCGATGGCGCGGCGAATGGCCGAGATGGAGTTCATGTTCTTCATCTCGGTGCGCACGCCCAGCTCCGCGCTTCCTTCGGGGCGCACGGACACGTTGACGTCGCAGCGCATGGTGCCCAGCTCCATACGGCACTCGGACACCTTGGCGAAACGTAGCAGCGAGCGCAGGCGCTCCAGATACGCCACCACCTCGTCGGCGCTCGACAGATCGGGCTGGCTGACGATCTCGATCAGGGGCGCGCTCGTGCGGTTGAAATCGACCAGCGTGGTGTTGCTGAGCGTGTCGTGCACCAACTTGCCCGCATCCTCCTCCATGTGGATCTGCTTGATGCGGATGTCTTTGGGGCCGTTTTCGGTCTCGATGCGCACGGCGCCGTCCACGGCAACGGGCGAGAACCACTGCGTGGTTTGGTACGAGCACGGCAGATCGGGGTAGTAATAGCTCTTCTTATCGAACGTCGTCACGCGGTTGATATGGCAGTTGAGCATGCGGCCTGCGGTGATGCCGAGGTCGACCGCGCGCTTGTTCACGATGGGGAGCATGCCCGGCATGCCGCAGCACGCAGGGCACACATGGCTGTTCTGCTCGTCGCCCGAACGATTCGCGCACGAGCAGAAGATCTTGGAATCGGTGGCGAGCTCGACGTGGACCTCAAGCCGATGACGGTTTCGTAGCGCATTAGCGCACCTCCTCAGAAGCGGTTTGGAGTTTCTCCGCGAACGTAAGCAGCATGCCCTCGGAAAACGCGGGCCGACAAGCTGGACGCCGCCCGCGACCACGGCGGGAAGGCCCGTGATGGACGCAGGGGCGGTGGCGGCGTTCTCCTTGAAGCACAGGTGCTTATCGGCAGCCACGTCGGCGGGCGCGTAAGCGGACTTGCCGCACGCGGGCAGAAGCACCGCGTCGTAGGAGTCGAACAGGCGGACGAACTCCTCGACGATCACGCGACGCACACGCAGCGACTTGTCGTACATCTTCTCGTAGTTCTCTTCGGAGAGCATCTCGGATCCGTAGAGGATGGCGGTCTTGAGCACGTCGCCGAACGCCTCGGTGCGGCTGTTGGTGTACAAATCGTCGATGGTATCGTAATCGCTCGCGCGATGCCCGTACTTCACGCCGTCGAAGCGCGACACGTTGTTGCACAGCTCCGCCGACATGAGCACGTTCCACGCAGGACGCGCAGCCTGCAGAAGCGCGTCGTCGACCTCCTCAACCTCGAAGCCGTCCGCCTTGAACGCGGATACGGCAGCTTCCACAGCAGCGCGCACGCCCTCGTCGGAGGCGGAGACGAACCCCGCCGCCAAGGCGATCTTCCTCTGCTTCGGCTCGGCGGCGACGCCCGCAGCGGCGCACAGGCCCTCGGGCAGGCTCGTGCCGTCTTTTTTCGTCGTGACCCGCGATGGCGGCGAGCACCTCACGCGCAGCCTCCGCAGTGTTCGCCGAAACGCACACGGTCTCGCCCGAGCACGCCACGGCGATGGTGCCGAAACGCGACACGGTGCCGTAAGTGGGCTTCACGCACACGTGATGCGAGAGCGCCGCCGCACGACGCTGCGCGCCGTTGACGTCGAGGCCCACGACCGCCTGCGCCGCACCCGACGCCAGAAGCGCCGAGGTCGCGGTGGCGAGGCTTCCCGCCTTGTCCTCGCACGCGCCGAAGTGCGACGTCTCGCCCAGAAGATCGAAGCCGAACTCGCCGACGTTCGTCTTGCCGATAACGCTGAAGCCCGCATCGGCCAGCTTGCCGACGACCTCGGCGTCGAACAGGCTCATGTAGCCGTCGAGCATCATGGAACCGCCCGTCGTGGGCAGATCCGCGGTGAGGATGAGATCCTCCAGCGCGACGGGCGTGCCCGCCGTCTCGGCTGCTTTGTTGATAAGAATGTTCATGTTCGTCTTCCCCTCCCCTACTCGACCGTACGGGGAACTTGCCAGTAGCCCTCATCCGCCTGAGGCGCTCCCGCCTGCAGCTGCTCGCGGTCGTAGGGGCTCGACGGCCTCGTCTTCACGCAAGACGTTTTGAAGCGGCATGACGTGGACCATGCGCTCCACCTCCGTCGTGTCGATGGAGTCAAGCTGCGTCATCTCGGCCTCGCGCTCGTCGAAAAACGCCAACATGACGCCTCATGCTCTTCGGTCAGACGAAGCTGGTTGAGCTTCTCCAACCTGGTGAGTGTCTTAATGTCCATAGGGTCCCTCTCTCGGTTCCTATTGTTGGTTGCAATCTCTTATTGTAGTGCAGATAGAGCCATTGCCGAAGAATTGCCCGCGCCGCACCGCCTTTTCCCGACGCCGACGAGCTCGCAAGGCTTCGCAACCCGCAGCGAAACGCAAAAAAGCGGAGGCCGATTGACGACCTCCGCTTCCCGCACGCGGCGTGACCGCGCGCAAAACCCGACTTGTCCGTTCAAGGGGCGCTCTCGCCCCGGCGCGGAAGCGTCTTCGACGAAGCCCGCCCAAGCCCGCGATCGCCGCGCCCCGAGGAACGCGAAACGACGAGCGCGCCAGGCACCGTACCCACGGACGCGCCTTCGCTACCCCAGCCTCTTCGCCAGAAGCTCGTTGATGATCTTGGGATTGCCCTGACCGCGCATCTTCTTCATGCACTGGCCGACGAAGAACCCGATGAGGCCCGTCTTGCCCGCGCGGTACTGCTCGACCTTGTCGGGATTGGCGGCCAGCACCTCCTCGACGACGGCGTCTATGGCGGCAACGTCCGACACCTGTCCTCATGCCGCGCGCCTCCACGACCGCCTCGGGATCGACGTCCTCGTCGATAACCGCCGAGCACCTCTTGCCCTGCTTGGAGGAGATGACCCGTCGGCCATCATCTTCACGAGCGCGCAGGCACGTGCGGGCGTCAACGCGCAGGCGCCCAGGTCGAACGATTCGTCGGCGTTCATGCGCGCCGCCAAGTCGTTGATGATGAGGTTGGCGACGGGCTTTCGCGAACCGCGCGGCGTCGTCGCCCGCCGAGTCCATGCACGCCTCGAAGAAGTTCGCCGTCACGCGATGCTCCACCAGATGACGCGCATCGTAAGCGGAGAGCCCGAAGCCGCTCGCGAAACGCGCGGCTTTCTGATCGGGCAGCTCGGGCAGCCTCTCGCGCACGCCCTCGATGAACTCGTCGGACAAGTCGTAGGGCGCCAGGTCGGGTTCGGGGAACAGGCGGTAGTCGTCAGCCGTCTCCTTCACACGCATGACGATGGTGCGCTTGGCGGACGGATCCCAGTGGCGCGTCTCCTGGTAGATGACGCCGCCCTCCTCGAGCACCTCGGCCTGACGGCAGATCTCGTAGGCAAGGCCGTCGTGCAGGCTCTTGAACGAGTTGAGGTTCTTGAGCTCGGTCTTCACGCCGAACTCCTTCGATCCGCGCCGACGCAGGCTCACGTTGCCGTCGCAGCGCAGCGACCCCTCCTCCATCGAGCAGTCCGAGATGCCGATGGCCAGGTAGATCTGACGCAGCTTCTGCATGAACAGGCGCGCTTCCTCGGGCGTGCGCAGGTCGGGCTCAGTCACGAGCTCGATGAGCGGCGTGCCCGCGCGGACGCTGGATCTCGCAGTTGGTGGCGAGGCCGGCCTTGACGATGCTCTCGATGGCGCGCTTGTTGGGCACCGGCAGGGCGCCGGGCAGGCCCAGGCACACCGGGCACACGTTGGCGTTGGGCTCGTCATCGTGGCTGAGCTTGCAGTTGCAGAACATCTTGGTATCGAGTGCGGTGAGCTCGGTATGGATCTCCAGGCCGATCACGGCCTCCCAATCCTGCAGGACCTCGGAAAGCTCCTTCATTACAGCTCGCCTCCCTTCCCGGCAAAATCGGGCGCGACGGAAAGCGCGGGCGCACCCGTGGCGGCATCGGCAAAGCCGCGCTCCAGGGCGCGGGCAAACGTGAGCAGCTGACGGTCCTTAAACGCCGGACCCACCAGCTGGGCAGAAACGGGCAGCTGAGTATCCTCGCCCAGGCCCAGCGGCACCGAGATACCACCGTTGCCGCAGATGTTGAGCGAAATGGTGTACAGGTCGGAGAGATACATCTGCGTGGGGTCGCTGATCTCGCCAAACTTAAAGGCCGTGCGCGGCGAGGCGGGCATGAGGATGGTGTCCACCTTGGCATACGCGGCATCGTAGTCCTGCGTGATGAGCGTGCGAGCCTTCTGCGCGGCGTAGTAGTACTTGTCGTACACGCCCGAGCTCAGCAGGTAGGCGCCGAGCATCTGACGGCGCTTGGCCTCGGCGCCAAAGCCGTGGGCGCGCGAGAGCGAGCTCTGGTCGGACAGGTTGGCGCAGCCCTCCTCCTGATAGCCGTAGCGAATGCCGTCGAAACGTGCCAGGTTGGAGAACGCCTCGGCCGGGCCGATGACGTAGTAGGCGGCGATGGCGGCGTCCAGGTGCGGCAGGTCGACCTCCACGAGCTCGGCGCCCTGGTTCTGCAGCTCCTGGGCAGCGCGCTGAACAGCGGCCTTGACCTCGGGCGTCAGGCCCTCGGCCTCCATAAACGCGGGGATGATGCCCACGCGCTTGCCCTCGATGCTGTCGTTGAGGTGCTCGGTAAAGTCGACGGCGCAATCCTGGCTGGTGCAGTCGTACGGATCGTGGCCCGCGCCGGTAAGCGCGTTCATGGCCAGCGCGACATCCTCGACCGTGCGACCAAAGGGTCCCACCTGGTCGAGCGACGAGCCAAAGGCAACCACGCCGTAACGGCTCACGGCGCCATACGTGGGCTTAAAGCCCACCACGCCGCAAAGCGACGCCGGCTGGCGAATGGAGCCGCCGGTGTCCGAGCCCAGCGAGAGCGCGACCTCGCCCGCGGCGACGGCGGCAGCGGAGCCGCCCGAGGAGCCGCCGGGCACGCGCTCGGTATCCCAGGGGTTGTTGGTGCGGTGGAACGCCGAGACCTCCGATCGGGTGAAACGTCGGCTCGACGCCGTCAAGGTCGTACTCGGTTATGGGGCGAGGCCCTCTAAGATGGCGTTCAGCTCGACAAATCATCCGCCCACCTCTTCTTCACAAAGCCCGATGCGCGCATATTCGGCCATGCCGCGCACATCGGACTCCAGTTAAACGTCAGGTCATCGGTTCTCAACCTTTTCGAACTGCCGCAGCCGCGGCGCGCAGAGCGTTGCGCGTGCGACCCTGCGGAATAACCCGAACGTCAAACGCCTCGATCGAAACGTCGGCTCGACGAGGCGTCGCACCGTAACCGACTTGACACATACCGCGCGCCCGTCGCGCAGGCGCCGCCGCCATGTTGCGCCGAAAGAACTGCCGGATCTGACATAATGGGAAAACCGTCGCGCAAGGCGGAGAGGCGCCTTAGCGGACGGCGACAAATCAACCCGAAAGAAGGGCGCCATGCTGCACGAAATCATTTTCCCTCGTCTAACGACCGCGACCAGGTCACCGGCTGGGTTCAGGCCGAGGCGTCGTCAGCTCGTCCACGGGTTGATCCGTCGCTTCCACATGATCGTCCGCTGATGGACGCGGGCTTCTCGTGGCCGCCGACGACCCACGTCGGGCACAGGCGCCACCGCCATCGCCAGCGACTCATTGGGACAGCTGGGGCGACGCAGGGCCCGGTACCATGATGGAGGACGGAGCGCTTCATGGACATCGTCAGCGAAGTACCCCAACCTCCGCGCATGTTCGGACATTCCATGGGCTCGATGATCGCGCGCGACTTCTGCACCAAGTACGGCGACGGGCTTACGGGCGTCATCTACTGCGGAACCCACGGCATCTTCGAACACCCACGAGGTGCGCGCCGAAGCCCAGCAAGATAAGCCCGCGCAGGCAGCGCATGACAGCGACCAGCAATACGTAACTG
>VOFH01000576.1_pt1 | contig 13773 bp, 21 predicted proteins | sample 5384091 | NCBI WGS metagenome assembly VOFH01 (sample SAMN12384727, study PRJNA508395) | human gut metagenome | isolation source: healthy gut G | host: Homo sapiens
GTTTCCGTCCGCTATAAGGAAGTCCCCCAAGTTGGTGTTACCACAGATATCGATGGTAAAAGTTTTCCATCAAGGAAGTAAAAAAGAAGGGAAAACGCTTGTTTTTTCCTATATTGGTATGAAAAATGCAGAGCGTTTACTAAAAGGGACAACTTCTTTCATCAAAATACAAATGGAGGCAGAAACAAGTGAACTCGATCAGGTTGTTATCACTGGTTATACTCAAACCACATTTAAAAAAAGATGACAGGTTCAGTAGGCATCATTACTGCCGATCAGCTAAAAGATCAGGCTCAACCTACTGTCGATGCTTTAATGCAAGGTAAAATTGCAGGTGTAGCCGTATCAGCTGTAACCGGACAGCCCGGTAGTACACAAAAAATACGAATCAGAGGTACCAATACTGTTACCGGAGACGGTGAGCCACTATGGGTAATTGACGGAGTTCCTATGCAAGGAAGTACAGCAGACATGCCCAATAGTTCTGAAATAAAATCAGGCCAGTTTGATGATTTATTCATGAATGGTGTTGCAGGGATCAATCCGAGTGATATTGAAAGTATCACTATCTTAAAAGATGCCTCCGCCACAGCAATTTACGGTTCACGAGCCGCAGGTGGTGTAATTGTCGTTACTACCAAAAAGGAAAACAAGGAAAAACCAGAGTTAACTATTCTGGTAATGTTTCCGTCACTTTGTCACCCCAACGAGATTATTCTTTGATGAATTCAAAAGAAAAGCTTGCATATGAGCAAGGATTATGGGATGAATTTTCTGCTCCCGGCTTTGAAGCAGGAAAAACAGATTATCCTGTCGTAGGTATAGTAGGCATTATTAGATCCGAAAAGGTCGTTTTGAAGGATGGAATAAAGAACAACAGGATAGCTATATTAACGAATTAGGACAAACAAACACTAATTGGTACGACGAACTATTTCGTAATGGCGTATCCACTACACACAATCTATCCATTAGTGGAGGAGGAGAAAATATACTTACTATACATCATTATCATATACACGTAATGCCGGTTTATTAAAAAATAATGACTATGATCGTTACAATATAACTGCTAACCTTTCTATGAACCCCAATCAAAAAGTAAAATTGGATTTTGGGGCATCAATGTCATATCAATACTCTAAATCGCCAGCATTAAATAACATCAATCCATTTACTTATGCTTACTTTGCTAACCCATACGAAAGTCCATATAATACAGATGGTAGCTACAGAGCAGATGAGACCTATTATTCATTAGGAGAATATAATAATAAAAAACATCCAGAAAAACAGTCCCTGACAGTGGTTTCAATATCATGCGCGAGATGAATGAAACTTCTTCACGCACAAAAATGTCAATACTACCGTACGGACAGGGATCGATTATAGTATTATTAGCAAATTACGTTTTGTCGGATTAGCTTCGTTCACTTATTCCACTAACCGTTTAAAAGAGATCTACAACAGTGATACGAAAGCTGCTTTGGACAATCGTTTATCAGTAGATGGGTTAAGTCAGAAAGAGTACGCCTCTATATTACAACGCAATATTGATAACGAAAGTTATATGGTACGCGGACACTTCGCTTATGACGATCAATTCGGAAACGACCACTCTATTTCCCTTATCGCTGGTGCCGAGCTCCGTGGAAGTAAATCAAACAGTCTGTATAGCAAACGATATGGCTATGATGCAATAACAGGCAATACAATTACCCCGTTGCCGTCAACCACGGAAGGTATCGGATATGCACAATTAAAAGAATATTTGGCAGCCCTCGATGCCTCTACCGGAGAAACATGGAATGAACAACGTTTTGCTTCCTTCTACGCTTCCGCCGACTATTATTATAAAAATAAATATGTGCTAAATGCTTCTTTTTCCGCACTGATGGTAGTTCCAATTTTGGTAGTGATAAACAATTCAATCCAAACTGGGCGGCAGGTGCTGCGTGGAATATCAGCGAAGAAAACTTTATGCAATCTCTCAAACCGATATTAAACCGATTAACCCTCCGTCTGGCAACCGGATTCACAGGAAATATCAACCGTAGCGTAAGTCCACAAATCATAATCAACTATTTTGATGATTACCGCAATGTAGCAAATAATGTTTTTCATATTGGTAGCATCACCACACCACCTAATCCGAATTTACGCTGGGGAAAAGACCCAAGATGTAAAATTAGCCTTAGATTTCGGACTATTTAATGACCGCCTAAATGGTATCATTGAAGGATATTACCGAAAAAAGTTCCGATATAGTAACGAGTGTGCAAGTATTATCAACTACCGGATATACCAGTCAAAGATACAATACGGCAGAACTAGAGAACAAAGGTGTTGAAGTCACCTTAAACGGAACCCCTATAAAAAGTAGAGATTTTACATTGACTTTATCTGCCAATCTTGCCTACAACTTGAATAAAGTAGCTAAATATAATGCATCATATAAATCTATGGGATATTCCAATCTATGGGAAGGCTATCCAGTAGGCGCTATTTACAGCGGCAGATTTACAGGTATAGACCCTGATACAGGACTTTATACCTTCCAGTTACGTCCGGATGCAGAAATACATACCGCCACAGATTTGAATAAATCAGATAACTATCGTTATTATCTAGGAACAGGCGAAGCGCCTGTAACCGGAGGTTTCAATGTAACAGCAGAATATAAAGGTATTAGATTGAGTGTTAATGGTACTTTTTTGCAACAGGAGCTAAACAGTTTGAGTACATTGAGTCCCCTGCCTCATACCAAAAAACAGGGGAGGAGTACAAAATCAGTCAACGCAAGTTTTCCAAAACGATTTATTCGCCCAACATTTAAATGTCCCCAAGCTTGCTGCCGACCGGTGGACGACTACTAATACCAATGGTACCTATCCCCGAGTTTGGAATGTATTTGGTGAATCATATGGTTTTAACTATTACAATCCTATGAGCAAAGAAATAACTCGAGGAGCTTTTCTTACAGATCTATCATATATGCGTATCAAAAGCATAATTTTAGGTTATACCCTGCCCAAAAACTACTGAAACAAACCAATCTTTCAAATGTAGATTTTTCGATGGCACTCAATAATTTTATAACTGTCACAAGCTATAAAGGCATGGATCCGAGAAACACCAGGAGCAACTTATCCTGTAAGCCGGTCCGTTATGTTTAGCGTAAATGTAGGATTCTAAAAAGCAAAAAGACAATGAAAAGAAAACTATTTATATTTATATGTTGCAGTTTGTGTATCGCACTCACCTCATGTACTAAATACTTGGATGTAAAACCCAAAGGTAAGGTTATACCCAAAACCGCTGAAGAATTTTCTTCTATCCTTCATTATTGGTTAGATGATATTGAAAAAGGTCTAGATGATGTTATCGTTCTTTCACCTGAACGAACTGTTGATTTAGAACTTTTTGCAGAAGATCTTGACGGCACCTTAGCTAGTAGTTATGGAGTAATAGATTTATATGCAGGAACTAGTATCAACAGAAATCAAAAATACTATTCAACATTATATTCCGCTATCAAAGATTGTAACATAATCATTGGAGAGATGGAAGATATAGAATCAGAAACGGCCAAAACCTTATTAGGAACCGCATGGAGCATCCGTTCTATTTGCTACTACAATTTAATGATACGCTATTGTGAACCTTATCAATTACAAACTGCTTCTGAAACACTAGGATTACCTCTTGTGGACGAGTTTGATATCGAAGCCAAGCCAAGCCGTTCCACTCTTAAAGAAACAGCCGATTTCATATTGAAAGGATTCCAACATGCGCTATCATACAACTCAACAGATAAAAACTATATTTTTACTGCACCAATAACTAAAGCCTATATGGCACGCTTCTTCTTTTGGACACAAGACTGGAATAATGCCATTATTTATGCTAAAGAAGTTTTAGATAAATATCCAATGCTTGAAGCTGACGAGTACGTTAACGCTATAAATCAAAAACTAGAGCCAACTAAAAACGTCATTATACGTTCATATACAAATGAGAATGATGTTGCAAGCGTAGGATATCTAGCTGCTCAAACAAATGTCCAGAAACGCCCTGTATGCAAAAACTTAGTAGACCTTTTGGCAATACCCCAAATGATATCCGTAATTCAGGGTTTAATACAAAACGAATAACAACTAAAGTCGTTACCACAAAATTCCGTAGTGAAGAGTTATGTCTTATCATTGCTGAAGCATACGCACATATAGGTAAAGAGACTGAAGCATTAGAATATTTGAATTCATTACGTTCCAAACGGATTACGGAAAATTATATAGCTTATACAATGGATAATCTCCTGAAGTTTTTAAACAAAATATTACGACAGATGCAACAGGGACACCACTTACCAAATTAATGTCAGCTATCCTTTGTGAACGTAGGAAAGAACTATTTTTGGAAGGTGATCGTTGGTTTGAGCTAAAACGTAATGGACGTCCAGAATTCTGGATTGCTGCTAATGGGAAAAAATATGTAACGGAAAAATATTTATATACTTTCCCTATTCCCAAATCTGATGTGAACCTATTTCCTGGACTTATCATACAAAACCCGGGATATATTGAATAACCATTAATACACTAGAACAATGAAAAAGCTATTATATACAATATTTATATTCATCATATCCTTTAGTACTTTTTCAGCCTGTGACGAATCTGAAGAGTTAACTCCTAAAGTAGATGATACAACAAGTGATTATTTACTTCCAACCGGAGTAATTCTCACCGCTCAAGAACGGGAAGAAGTCCAAGAACGTTGGAATGAATATAATACTGCCATTAATCAGTAAAATTAAAGAAAGATGAAAACTATAATAAAGGAAATAACTAAAATTCTGACAATAACATTATTGGCAATGATGGTTACTTCATGCAATAATGATGATGATGCAGGGGCAAATCTCTCCTTTAGCCGCTCTATCTATGTTCTACCGGCTACTGGAAGTTTAAATATAGAACTAAAAGCCTCTGTAGCTCCAGAAAATGATCTGATAGTTCCTATAACCATCGATGGTTCAGCAGTGTTAGATGATGAATACGAAATATCAGCTAAAGAATTTATAATAAAGGCAGGAGAAACAAATGCCCAAATAACAATAACCCCCAAAAATAATCTAGCCCAAGGAAAAGAAACCGTTTGTCTATCAATCCGGTAGCAGGATATAGCTTAGGAGATAAGAATGTGGCTATCATTCCGATAGAAACCAAAGAACGTATTATGTACTCATTCACCACTTCTTATTCCCGCATTCTTAGTTCTATCCAAATATGGGTTGAAATACAAGGTGAAATTAGTGGACGAAGCTATATCCCTCAAACAGACATTGTACTTCCATTAAAAATATCTTCTTCCAGTACTGCAGAATTGGATACTGATTTTGAAATCGAGAATCACTCAACTTCTATAACTATTCCGAAAGGTACGCGACAAGTCAACTTCAGCGTTAATATAGTAGAAGGAGCAGAAGATTATGCTGGAAAAGAAGCCATCCTTGAATTGAAAGCCCCGGAAGGAGAAGATCCTGATTTATATTATGCAGGTTCATTCACTACCTTCACTGTAAAATTGGATCAATTAAAATTTATCGACTTATTAGGCAAATGGAAACCTGTTGAGCTTAGCAACGAAGATGGTTTTTATGTATGGGGTGAGGAAGAACTCCCCAGTAACGATTTTGAAGGAAAATTACCTAAAGATTTTGCTGCTGGTGACTATTTGGAATTTACTAACGAAGGCGGAGTCGATAGAATTATTCCCCACATGACTGGAGGTTTGAAAAAATATTTCTGTGGACCAGAACACAAGGTTACATTCGATCATATAAACAAAGAGTTCCTTGATGCTTCTATATTTGACTATATAATGGTCCCCTATTTTAAAAAATAACCAATATAAACAAACTCTTTTCTACAAAAACAGAAATTGGTGATGCCCTTTTGGGATTAGATAAAATAGACGATAACAATATTTATGTCTATATCCACGACTATATTCCAACCGATTTCTTTACGTATTCCTATGAACAATGGGGAGGATTTGATGCTGAAATGTTTGGTATTACATATAAATTCACACGAGTAGAAGAAGAATAAAAAAATTAAGGATGCCCGTATGGCTCGGGCATCCTTAATTCAAATTATACATATCTTATTTTCTCAACGCCTTCTCAATTATACACAACCGATAATCATAATCCTCTCTTAACTTATTCGTCGGTGCCATTGCCTTGGCTTTGACATATTCCTGTTTCAAATCCATCAGACATCCATACCAAAAATGAGCTCTTGCCGGAACAGACAGATATGAAATGCTTTCAATTGGCTCCATTCCCCAATGAGAATTAGTTTCTCCAATCGCAAAGCTAGAAGAACCGGATGATGAACCTTTTTTCTTTTACCGGACTTACATCCGACCATGAAATAACAGCATTCAAGAATTGTCCTTGCATAAAACGCTTAAAATCAGCAGAACTCTTACCCATTCTGGCTTCTTTGAACAAGAAGCTTATCAAATCTGAAATAGCCTGCTGTTGCGTATAAGGATCATTCGATTTACTTTCACTAAGCCAGATATTACTCAACTGCACTAATACCAAGTTTCCCAGAAATTTTTGAGAATAATCGGCAACACTCCCTGTTAAGGCACAATGATTCAGCAATTCCTTATCATCCATCCATGTCATCTTTTCAATCGCATCCAGCATCCACAAAAAAGATTGGCGCTGAACCTCTTTTGGCACTGATTGAAAAGAAGGATAAACATCTCCATAGTAACTATCATTCAAATAAATACCACCCACTTGTTGCAATACATGCTTCATATATTCATTCACCTGCTTGATGATATGACCATATAAAACAGCACGCAGCTCATAGTCCACATCCTCGTTGTCCAGCCACTGGTTGGCATTCTTTATTACTTTCGCTATATTTTCACAAGCTATTGTTGCCGAACGGATAGCATCATTCCCCAAATCCCTTTCCATTCCACGAGGGTCATAATACGCTTTCCTGTTTTGCGGCCCTTTAAACAACAATAACGGATTGTGGTTACGTTCAGATATCAACGATTGCAAACCGGGTAATTCCTCCTGCGGCGTATTCTTTTTCATAGGTTGATACAAATAACGAATTACCCAATCATCATATACCCCTAACACCGATTGCACCAAAGGCATTCCTTCACTATAACTATTATCAGAAAGCAAATAGTTCATGGGGAGCTTGTCCATAACAGAAGCAGATAGCCCATGCTGCTTAACAAACTCCTTCGTCCGAAGCGAATCAACAGGATAAGCAATAGATCCTGCCATATTATCACTCAACCCCAAACAATGTCCCCAATGCCTCAACAATAAAGACGTTAACGCTTCCTCTACCAAGCCCTCATCGGGCAGCAACGTACGAGCCTTCTCATTAAAAGAAGATGTTTGCAGGAAATAATCCAACTGGATTTTCGATGCCAAGTTGTGCGGAATGTAAATATTGGCACTTATAATCTCTCCTGTCAACGGATCACTCCAACAGTTGTCTGTAATCTGGTTAGACGGTGAAATGATATAACGAATACAGGATTTAGTAATATTATTGGCATCAAACACCGTACCGTCTTTAGGATAAGGCTTCACTACCAACGCATTGGGAAAACCAATCTTCTGAAAAGACTTGTTCCATATATCAGCACTACGATATACACAGCGCTGCCAGCTTTCGGGCAACAGAGTATCTACATAAAAAACAATAGGTTTTTCCTCTGTCAAATTCCAACGATTCACCCAATACTGCACTTCACTTCTTTGCGCTTCATCCGAAAAGCTAACCTTGTCACTCCATAGAGTACCAACACGAGGATCTGCCAAACGGGGAAGATAATCTTCATCCTCCGGTAATAACATAAATGTACGCTTCACAACCGCACTGAAAGGAATATCGTCTGCTATCGGGAAAAGCCCGAACAAGGACATGGAAAGACTATAACTCATATTGCATGAAATAGATACATTATCCGAGTAAGAGGCAATCCCGGATATCATCGACCGGTCTTGTTTAAAAGTAGCCTTCCTTTTCACCCAGCCATCCATTGTATTATATGCTTTCGGATCTATCGGATTCATGTATTCGTCATCTTTAAACACATAAGAAGTGACATCAATCACCAAAGCACTATCAGGAGAATAAGCCTTGATTGAAACTGCTCCAGAACAATATCACTAAAGCTCTTTTTCAATGCATCGCCGATACGAGAGTCATCACCGGTAATCGGACGATTGGCAACCCGATAAAGTCTGACCAATGAATCAGATTGGCAAAATCTTACCTGCAAAGAAGTGGCAGGGCGAAATCCCACGGACGATTCCTGTGGATTACTGACTTTATCAACCACCCCTCCCATCAACAGACGTTTACCTAAAACAGCCTTAGGTATTTCCATATATATCTTATTCTCAATCCAATAAAGATTCATTAATCCCTTGGACTCCATGCTATTGGATTTACCTTTCAATAGCTTTTCATAATCACTCTTCGATTTTACCTGCTCTGTTTTTTTCTTTTTCTTAGCTGCCCTTCCAAAGGATAAGAAACGGACAGACCAAAGACCGACAAAAAAGTAAAAGGATATATTTATTCTTCATAATCATCTGTTTAACGCATTATTCATTTGATGAAGCAATAATTGATAGTGAAGTCGAGTATCTTTATCGACATGTTGCTTTTTGATTATTCAATAAGTCGCGCACCCGCAAAGAAATAACCATAACACATACTCTCCTGATTTCTGGGGACAAAGTACTCGGCCATTGGTTCTTCAAATCCGGCTACAGGATTAAACATACGTTCCAAGTCCGACACACAACATCCTTTGTGTCCTTCCCCTATCTTATGATGAAGCGTGGTTAACGATTCCCAAACATCCTCATCTGCCAATGATTTCGAATCTTTATTCCAATTAATCTTTGCCGTTGAAGCTAACTGTTTAATAAATAAATTCTGCAACTTCATTTGAGTAGAGGTTAGTTTACGCCCTTTCAAAGTAGGGACTCAGATGTATTCATAAATGTCATTCATACATTCGTCAACATCATATTTATCGCCTTCAGCTTTCAGTGCCGAAAATTCCACACGGGCAGGAGCCGCCATCAATAATTTCATCAGCACATTACGCAAAGCATCAGAAGGTTTACCAACCATAGGCAACTTATCCAATACATCGCTGTTATCTAACCAATCCATCGTTTCCAGCTGTTCCAGAAAATAACTCATTGCCTCTTTTGCTTCTCCTTCGGTTCACTTTCCAGAGCTTCCACTTTATCACCGACCAGTTTTTCATGCAGATAAATGCCACCGATATTATGATAAACATGCAACATATAAGTCAAATACTGCATTATAATACCATCATAAACAGCAGATCGGTGTTTATAATCATTATCTTCCTTATCCAGCCATTGGTTCAGATTAGCCAAGATATACTTCAGGTTTTTCACACCATATTGAGTTGCTTTTACCGCATCATCTCCCAGATCTTCCGTTTGAGAACGAGGGTCAAGTATATCCGACTGTTGTTTTCCATACCGATATACAGGATCACCGGATAAATCCGTAATCCACTTTGAAGTAATCGCATACTCTTCTTCCTCTGTTTTAGCTTCCGGTACTGGTGTATAATTCCAACGGATCAAATAATCATCATACAGCCCAAAGCGGGGAGGCATCATACGAACCCCACGCCCATATCACCGGGTTGTGCCACATAATTAAAACGCATAATCCATTATAGAAGTAGTAGTACCATGTTTCTGTAAACGAAGGAGAACGCAGAGAGTCGACCGGAATGACGGAAGAAGCACTCATATTGTGCATAAATCCGAGACAATGTCCTACTTCGTGTGAAACGACATAACGTAAAGCATCATCCATCACTTCCCTTGGAATAATTTTATGACGGACACGTTTGTCAGCTTGAGCAGTCTGAATAAAAATCCAGTTATTCAACAACTTTATAACATCATGATACAGATATACAGAAGCATTCAGTATTTTCCACTGCGCGGATCTCCAAGAGGGACCCATTGCATTTTCAATAGCAATCGGTGCATAACGAATACAAGAGTATTTCAAATTATCCGCATCAAATTCCGGATCATCTTTCGAAATTCTTTAGCCTGGATAGCTTGTATAAACCTATTTTTTCAAATGGCTCATTCCATTGGTTGACAGCTTCAAATATAGATGCTTTCCAACTATCAGGGAAACAACTATTACATAAAAACAATCGGCTTCACAGGTGTCACCTTTTTACCCTCTACATAACTTTTTAAATCAGAAGGCTCCAAACGCCAGCGATTTGCATAATAGATTGCCCGCATCGTCTGTTTGGTTGCCGAATATTCTTTTTTATAGTCGGGAAAATACCAACCGGCTATCCATCAATCGGGGACGGTAAGGAACAGAATCCAATAACAGGATAGAACGTGTCACCTTTGCAGTCAGAGGTTGTCCTTAATGTCTTTTCCACTACCTCCGGTCAACGAATAAGTATAACTTAGGCAACTACGTACAGATATATTGTCCTTAAAAGCTTTAAAACCATCAACAAACGACTTGCTACTTTGGAAAGAAGTGGAACGCTTACGTCCTCTTGACATATTTGCACTATATTTATCAAAAGGATCCATTAGCTTATTGTCACCCACAAAAAACCGGTAACATCAAACACAACAGCCGTACTATCATTATTATAAGCAGAAATATCAAAAGTTTGCAATATGGCATCCATGTTACTTAATGCAATAGCCGTCTTCAATCGATTGTCATTATCACCACTCACATTATCTGTTTGAATAGCAGACAGACAGATTTTGTTATTCAGTTTTTCAAAACGAAAATGAATAGGTTCGGTAGGTTTTGATCCTATAATGGCATTTCTATTATCACTGATTTCTGTAACTGCAGAGCCCAACAACATATCACGTTTCAACAACGATAATGGAAGTTCAAAATAAACTTTTTCTTTCACTTTGTGTACAGTGATGAAACCTTCTGCTTTCGAATGATTAGATGAGAACAGTTTATCATAAGCAGTTTTTTTCTTTCTCAACAGATTCTTTTTTTTTGTCTTTTTACGTTTAAAAGAAATAGCATTTGCTGATACAGCTCCTCCCAGCATAGAAAATACTAAAAGAGCCACCCAAATTCTTTTCATTTTGATAATAGTGTTAATTCATACTCTAGTAATAGAATACAAATCTAAAATTATAAAGAATTATCTCCAATAAAATCTACTTTTTTCTGTCTTCAAATAAAGCGATTATGACTGCTTTTAGAACAGGATAAAAGATTATCAAAGCTTTCGCACTCCTAATAGTTAAAAGTAAACCAAATAAGATTCGCATTATTTGAATCTTATATGGGTCCTTGAACAATCCTAAAACGCATAAACTTATCCCACCTAAAAAAATCACTAAAAAGAACACTGCAGATATAAAAATGGGAAACGGACCGTCATATTCAGTAAAATCGACTAATCCAAGCCATTTCTTCCATTTTCTCCACCGTTCTCTCCTCCTTTCTTCCGGTTCCCTTTCCTTCCTCATTCTCTCCGACTCTATCACACGCCGACGGAATTCCTCTTGGGGACGCTGTAAACTGAGATTGTATCTCCGCATCTTTTCACTAATGCGTTTTTCCTTTTGTCACTCTTATATTTGTTATTTCTTGTGTGGTTTTACCTATTTATTTCTTTTTCTGCCTGATAGACTCCAAATATAATGCAACCTGCTCCCAATAATGTAATCCACGTGATTTGTTCGTGAAGAATGATTACGGATGCCACCATTGTCACCAACGGATTGAGATAGATATAACTGGAAGCTCTAACAGTTCCCAACTGTTTTAAGACCACATTCAGAGGACATAACATATCAAGGAAGCCAGAACAGCTAGAAACAAAAGATTGGATAATACAATCGGTTTTAAAAGTACATCAAGATTCGGTTGCAGCGGATGAAGAAGAAAGGCGGGAAGTATGGTCAATACTCCATAAAAAAATATCTTGCGAGTGATAAATACAGTGGGGTAACGCCCCGTCATTTTCTTTATCACTAAACTATAAAATGCCCACGACAGGGCAGCAAGTAAAGTAAGCAAATCCCCTACCGGAGATAATTTAAGTACAAAACTGCCGTTAAAGACCACCAGTCCCACTCCGATTAAAGCTAATATGGAACCATAAATCAAACCTTTGGTGGCTTTTTTTTTCACTCTTATAAAAGAGAAGGGAAAGAATGGTGGTAAGCAAAGGAGCTGTGCAAATGATGAAAGCTACATTGGATGCTTGCGTGATTCCTAAAGCTGTATTCTCGGTAAAAAGAAATAGAGTGAGCCACCAAAAAGACCTCCTGCCATCAACCAAAGTTCGTCTTTCCTTATTATTACGTGGATAAAACCTCGTTCATCCCTGTAATAGAACAATCGGACAGATTCTTCTTTTTCATCCGCCCGCGCCGGTTCGGCAAGAGCCTTACGCTGAACATGTTGCAACACTATTATGATGTGCGTACACGTGACAAGTTCGATGCCCTGTTTGGCGACCTCTATATCGGAAAGCATCCCACACGAGACCGTAACAGTTATCTGGTGCTGTATCTCAATTTCTCAGGAATTAGTGGAGAGTTGCACAACTACCGTCAAGGGTTGGATGCACATTGCAATACCAGCTTCGATTATTTCTGTGATATTTATGCAGAATACCTGCCGAAAGGCATTAAGGAAGTCTTGAATGAAAAAGCAGGAGCTGTTGAGCAGTTGGATTATCTATATCATCAGTGTGAACTTGCCGGGCAGCAAATATATCTTTTCATTGACGAATATGACCACTTCACCAATGCCATCCTCTCGGATGCCGAAAGCATTCACCGATATACGGAAGAGACCCACAAGGAAGGCTACCTGCGCGCCTTCTTCAATAGGGTGAAAGCCGGAACCTATTCCAGCATCAAGCGTTGCTTCATCACCGGAGTGAGTCCCGTCACGATGGATGACCTCACCAGTGGATTTAATATTGGCACCAACTATTCCCTCACACCGAAATTCAACGCAATGATGGGTTTCACCGAGGACGAAGTCCGCGAAATGCTGACTTATTATTCTACTAAAGCTCCATTCCATCACACTGTAGATGAGTTGATAGAACTTATGAAACCGTGGTATGACAACTATTGCTTTGCGCAGGAGTGTTATGATCAGCCAACCTTGTACAACTCAATATGGTGCTCTATTTCGTTAAGAACTATATTGATAATAACGGAAAGGCACCGCGAAATATGATAGAAAGTAACATTCGTATCGATTACGAGAAACTGCGTATGCTTATCCGCAAGGATAAAGAGTTTGCGCACGATGCCTCCATTATCCAGACTTTAGTGAGCCAGGGATACATCACCGGCGAGTTGAAAGACGGTTTCCCAGCTGCCAACATTGTAGATTCCGATAATTTCGTGAGCCTGCTCTATTACTTCGGCATGCTCACCGTGAGCGGAACGTACAAAGGTAAAGACTAAACTTATCATTCCCAACCAAGTGGTGCGTGAACAACTCTATACTTATCTGCTGAATACATACAATGAAGCCGACCTCAGTTTCAACAACCATGAAAAAGATGAGTTATCCTCTGCTTTGGCTTACGATGGCGCATGGCAATCTTACTTCGACTACATCGCCGATTGCCTGAAACGCTACGCCTCTCAGCGCG